>Ga0310696_10002640_pt1 | contig 23427 bp, 10 predicted proteins | sample AusTroGonzalo_MG_4_FD_203885 | JGI IMG/M metagenome (GOLD analysis project Ga0310696, IMG submission 203885) | Bovine rumen microbial communities from tropical cattle in Woodstock, Queensland, Australia - Gonzalo_02 (v2) (version 2) | ecosystem: Host-associated > Mammals > Digestive system >...
GCCGGTAGGGGATGTTGTTGCGGTTCACCTTGCTCCAGTTGATGGAGTCGGGCTTGACGTAGCGTCCCGTGCGGCTGTCGCGGATGTAGAGATGCTCGCGGTTTACCACCGCCGTGTTGCTCTTCACAAGTTTCGGGTAGTATTCATTTTTGATGATGTCGTAGGGGATGTTCCATTCGGGGTTGAGCACCAGCGTGCGTATCAGGCTGTACATCAGTGGAGTTTCGGCCTTGAAGGGGGTGATGAGGCCGTTTTTGTGCCGCTCGGGAACGTTCTCAGGGTTCTGGGTCTTGCCGCAGCAGATGCGTTCGCGCATCACCACCTCGTCCTGCTGAACCACGCAGAGCATGTAGTCGGGGATGTTGACGGCGATGTAGATGGTGTCGTCGGATTTCTGATGCTTCTTCTGCCAGCGCAGGCGTTCAAGATTGACGGCCACGGCATCCCTGTAATACTGCAGCGGTCGGTTTAGCTTCTGGATGGTTTCTGCGTCAAGGGAGTCGCTTTCGGGGATACCGTTGATTCGGCGAAAGCTGTTGATTGATTGCAACAGCGTGTCATTCAGTGTGTTGCTGATGGTTACGGGAAATCCAATCTGGTTAAGCCGTTGGCATAGCTTGGGAAGGTTCGCGTTATGGCCGTCTTTGTACACACGGAAATCGGGAACCTCGGTTTGCGATGAATCCGACAAAGAGTACAGCCGTTTCAATTCTTTCTGAAGGGATAGATAGTCAGCTGTTTGGGGTGCTAATTTGGGAATCGTCTTGTCAAATTGGTGCATTTCCGCAAGCATGGTCTGGAGGAAAGAAGAGTCGGGCTTTTGTATGGCATAGTACCATTTGTTGGCGTACACGGCCTTGGGGTCGGTGGCCCCGTACGCGAGGGCGCAGGCATATCGCACATAGCCATCGGTGAGCTGCCGCTCGAGTCGGTAAAGGTAGGGGTAGAGTGAGTCGTTGTTGGGAACCTGATGCTCGACGAGTCGCTGGATGGCATGGCGGAGGCTGTCCAATCCGAAGTACTCGTTGGGGATGCCGTGGAGGCGTAAGGCATCGTCGAAACTGGCGAGCAGCGACTCGGTCAGGGTCTCCTGCAGTCCGTTTTGTGTCCAGAAAGGATGAAAATGGCGGTCGCGGTAGAAATCGCGGGTCATGGTAGCCGTCAAGGAAGAATCAACCTCGCTATTGATTTGGTTTTCAATAAATTGGATGTAATCTTTTTCGTGATAGTGGGAATAATGTTTGAACCAGTGCGGTTCGGGCTGCACATGCGTTTTGGAATGGCAGCCGACGAACGCGAGGGTCGCGAGGAGCGTAATTATGAGAATTTTCTTCATAGCGTATTTTCGTCGCGGTAGATTCGCCAAAGATAGACGATGGCCATCGCACTGACCAGGGCGCAGGCAGCAGCAGTGGGCAGGGCGCCCTTTATGTCGGTGAATTGCAGGTTGTCGGTGTCGATACCACGCCCTTGGAGGGTGAAGTCCACCAGGATGGAGAGGGCGTTGTGCAGCACGTGGGCCAGAATGGGCAGCCACAGCGAGCGGCTCCAATAGAAGAGGTAGCCCAAGTAGAGGCCTAAGAGAAAGCGGGGGATAAAACCGTAGAATTGGAAGTGCAGTGCGCTGAATATCAGAGCAGTGAGCAGGATGCCGACATGCGGGTTCTTGGTCCAGTTCGTCAGGAGCGGCTGCAGGGTGCCTTGGAAGAAGAATTCTTCGCAGATACCGGCCAATACGGCGAATATCAGCAGATTGGCGATGAGGTCCCAGCTGCTTCGCTGCGAAGTCACGAGTTCCAGGATATGTTTGGCGGTCTCCTCCATGTTGCGCATGAATTCGGCTACAGAGCCCTCCTGCGGCATGATGCTTTCGTTGAATGCCGCCAGTACGCCCACCACGGGCAGTAATGTGACAGAAAGAATCAGCACCATGTTGACCATCGACTGTTTGGGCTGGCGGTTGGCGCCGTTGTAGTCGAACCACTGCCGGTTGTAACAGTAGGCGAACAACAGCGAGGGCACAAGGAAGGTCCCGATGGTGGTCAGCGTCTGCGTGATGCGGATGGCGGTCACGGGGTCAGCGGCCTCCAGCATGTTCGGGGTGTGGTAGATCAGCATCACGAGCAGTGTCCCCAAGGAGGAGAACACAAGCATGCCGCCGAGCATGAACAGTGCCAGGACGATGAGTTGGATGAAGTAGGGTTTTTCGCGTAGTCTCATTGGGGTAATGGTTTAAAGTTCAAAGTTCAAGGTTCAAGGTTCAAGGTTCAAGGTTCAAGGTTCAAGGTTCAAGGTTCAAGGTTCAATTCGGCGGCAAAGATACGTTTTTTGGGTGAATGTGTTGTCCTATAAAAAACGAAGAGACGCAAAATATTGCGCCTCCTCGTTCATTATTATCACCTTGTTGTTTTATCTTCTGTTCACGATAATCTTTCCGATGACCGACTTCCCGTCGTCGAGGGTGACTTTGACGAGGTAGTGGCCTGCGGGGTAGGAAGTCACGTCAAGCTGTGTGAACTCCGGCGTGTCGGTGTCGGCGCGGAAGAGGAGTTTGCCCATCATGTCGAGGATTTCCACCGCCTTCATGCGCTCGCCGCGGATGTTCAAGGCCGCGCGTGTCGGGTTCGGGTAGAAGGAGAACTCTGGCGTCATCGAGAAATCTTCGATGCCTTCAGCAAAGGCGACGTAGAGGGTCAGGTGCACGATGCTGTCGCAGTTGGCCAGCGTGTAGTTCTGGATATCGTAGTTGAAGGTGCCGCTGTCGTTCGGGGTGAGGACGAAGTCGCCGTAGGTGTATTCCTGCCACATCACGGCTGAGTCGCTCACGTAGACATCGTAGGTCGGGTTGACGGTGAGGTGCAACACGAAGACACTGTCGCAGCCGAAAGCGGTGGTCAGTGAGTCGTAGTAGTCGCCCGCCACGCTGTACTCGCCGCCATGCCATTCGTAAGGCACGTTGTCGCAGGTCTCAGCATTTGTTTCGAAGAGATAAGTCGGCATCACTTGCAGTATCAGCGTCACGAGGCTGTCACAACCGACGGCGTTGGTCAGCGACAGCTGTCCGTAAACCGTGCCGGGCTGCAGTGCGAGCGTGTCAAATCCGTACGCCGTATATTGGCCGCCCTGACAGATTGTGTCGTAAATCGTGATGTTGTTGCTTTGGTTGACAGCAAGTTGCATCTCGTAGACATCGTTGCAACCGTAATTGTTCAGAACGGTGTCGTAGTAGGTGCCCGCTGCAGAGAGGAGCATTCCGCGCCACGTGTAGGGCAACTCGGTGTCGCATACGGTGTCGGCCTCAGTCACAAAGTTCGACGTGTTCACGGTGAAGTTGAGGGTGACGGTGCTGTCGCAACCGTTGATGGTCGTCAGCGTGTCGTAGTAGGTGCCGCTTACCGTCAAAGACTGTCCGTGCCAGAGATACGGCAGGTCATAGTCGCAGGCAGAGGCCGTTTCGGTGAGGTGGAACGACGGGTTGACGATCAGCTTGAGGTAGTAAATGCTGTCGCAGAAGTTCACTGTCACGTTGTTGTCTTGTCTCTCACCTGCGCTGGTCAAGGTCATGCCGTGCCAGAGGAACGGAAGCTCGTCGCTGCAGATGGTCACGGTGTCGTAGAAATAGTAGGTCGGGTTGACGGTGACGGTCACCTCATGGATTTCGTAACAACCAGTGGTTACGCTGCTCACGGTGTCGCGGTAGGTGCCCTCTTCCGTGAGGGTCTTGCCGCGCCAGATTTCGCTCGAGCCCGCACACAGCATGATGGGGTTGTCGTTGACGACCATCGTCGGGTTCACGGTCAGAGTGAGTTGGTAGACGCTGTCGCAGCCGTGCTGGGTGGTCAGCGAGTCGTAATAGATGCCGCTCTTCGTGAGGACACTGTCACGCCAGAGGTACGGCAGTTCGTGCTCGCAAATGGTGTCAGCAAACGTGAAGATGAATTCCGGAGCCTCATGCAGTGTGAACGTCACGACGCTGTCGCAGAGACCTTCGCGTTGGAAGGTGACGTCGAAGACGCCCTCTTCGGAGAAGGTGCTGTCGCCGAAAATCACCGGGAAGTCGCTGGAGCAGACCCACTGCTCTTCCGCGCCTGTGGCCGTCGGAATCACGGTGAAGTGGACCGTGATGAGGCTGTCGCAGGTGGCGGTAGTGCTGAAGTGGATGTCGTAGTCGCCGGTCGCGTTCAGCGGGGTGGTGCCGTAGATGTAGGGCAACGTCTCCTCGCAGACGGTCACGGTGTCGTAGTGGTGGTAGGTCTGGTTGACAATCAACGTGAAGTGCGTGATGGTGAGACAGCTGTCCATGTCAGCCTCCACAATGTCGTACTGTCCGCCCTCGGTGAAGGTGTTGTCCATGAACGAGTAGGGCAGCTGGCTGTCGCAGATGGTGTGCGTCACACTGTGCTGGGAGTTCGGAGTGATGTTGAGTTGCAGGTGCCAAATGCTGTCGCAACCGTTGACGGTCTCCAGAATGATGGTGTGGTTGCCTGCCGTGGTGAAGCTGTGGTCGGTATCGAACCAGTAGGGCAGGGCACCGTTGCAGACGGTGACGGCGGTGTCAAAGCTGTAGGTCGGATGTACGTTGAGGTGCAGGGTCCAGACGCTGTCGCAGCCGCTTTCCGTGGTGAATGCGGCGGTGAAGGTGCCAGTCTCCGAATACTCGTTGTCGTTCCAGAGGTACGGCAGGTCAACGTCGCAGACCTCCACCGTGGTGTCGTAGCTGAAGGTCGGGTTGACGGTGAGCGTCAGCGTGGTCGTGCTATCGCAACCGTGGATGGAGAATCCTTCATGCACGAGCGTATAGGTACCCGCCTCGGTCAGCACGGTGTCGAAGCCGTGATTTGTGTAGGCGGTGCCGGCGCAGACAGACCCGCTGTAGGCGAGGTCGTAGCTCGGGTGTATGGTCAGCCGCAGCGTGTCGGTGCTGGCACATCCATAGTTGTTGGTGTATGCAAAGGTGTAAACACCAGTGGTGTCGTATGTCACGCCGTTCCAAGTGAAGCTGTTGCAGTAGGCCGTGTCGGTGACGTTGTGGCTACCGTAGTTCACGGTGAGGTTGAGGGTGACCACAGAGTCGCAGCCGGCGGCGTTGGATAAGGTGTGCGTCAGGTTGTTGCAGGAAGCGGTGATACCGGTGTGCTCGTACCAGTCGAAGGTCTCGCAGACTACAGCGGCGGTGTCGCCAGTGGAGGAGTAGTGGACGGTCAGATGCAGGGTGACAACGGAATCGCAGCCGCTGGCGTTCGTGAAGGTATGCGTCAGCGTTTCGGTGGATTGGGTGATGCCGGTGTGTTCGTACCAGTCGAAGGTGTTGCAGGCAACAGCCGTGGTGTCGCCGGTATTGCTGTGTCCGACCGTCAGGTGCAAGGTCACCACGGAGTCGCAGCCGCTGGCGTTCGTGAAGGTGTGCGTCAGCGTTTCGGAGGATTCGGTGATGCCGATGTGTTCGTACCAGTCGAAGGTGTTGCAGGCGAAAGCGATGGTGTCGCCAGTGTTGCTGTGTCCGACCGTCAGGTGCAAGGTCACCACGGAATCGCAGCCGCTGGCGTTCGTGAAGGTGTGCGTCAGCGTTTCGATGGACTCGGTGATGCCGGTGTGCTCATACCAGTCGAAGGTATTGCAGGCAAAAGCGGTGGTGTCGCCGGTATTGCTGTGTCCGACCGTTAGGTGCAGCGTCACGACGGAGTCACAGCCGCTGGCATTCGAGAAGGTGTGCGTCAGCGTTTCGGTAGACTCGGTGATGCCGGTGTGCTCATACCAGTCGAAGGTGTTGCAGGCGAAAGCGATGGTGTCGCCAGTGTTGCTGTGGCCGACCGTCAGGTGCAAGGTCACCACGGAATCGCAGCCACTGGCGTTCGTGAAGGTGTGTGTCAGCGTTTCGGTGGACTCGGTGATGCCGGTGTGCTCATACCAGTCGAAGGTGTTGCAGGCAAAAGCGGTGGTGTCGCCGGCGTTGCTGTGTCCGACCGTCAGATGCAAGGTCACCACGGAGTCGCAGCCGCTGGCGTTCGTGAAGGTGTGCGTCAGTGTTTCGGTGGACTCGGTGATGCCGGTGTGCTCATACCAGTCGAAGGTGTTGCAGGCAAAAGCGGTGGTGTCACCGGTGTTGCTGTGACCGACCGTCAGGTGCAAGGTCACCACGGAATCGCAGCCGCTGGCGTTCGTGAAGGTGTGCGTCAGCGTTTCGGTGGATTCGGAGATACCGGTGTGTTCGTACCAGTCGAAGGTGTTGCAGGCAAAAGCAGTGGTGTCACTAGTGTTGCTGTAGTTGACGGTCAGATGCAGGGTGACGGTGCTGTCACAGCCGTTCTGGTCTTGGAATACCTGAATGTAATCGCCGGTATGTGTATAGACCGAGTCGTTCCAGATATAGCTGTCGCAAACGGTTTCGGTGATTTCCGACAGATTCTCGGGATAGATGTTCAGGTGCAGGGTGACGACGCTGTCGCAACCGTGAACGGTCGTGAGCGTGTCCACGTAAGTGCCCTCTTCGGTGAGGTTAACGCCGTGGAAGTTGTAGCTTCCGTTGAAGCAGATAGTTTCGTTGAGCTCGGCGGTGAGGTTCGGCCACACCGTCAGTGTCATTGTCGTGACGCTGTCGCAGTTATAAACGTTCTGGTCGTGGTTGACAAGCGTGTAGGTACCTGCCTGGGCGAAGGTCGTGTCGAAGCCGTTAGCTTGATAGTGGATGCCGGCGCAGACTTCGTCGGCCAAGGTCACCGCGCTGGTCGGGTTCACCGTGACGTGCAGCACGATGGTGCTGTCGCAGCCGTAAACGGTGGGGATGATGCGCGTGTAGGTGGTGTCGCCGACCTGCGAGGCCGTCACGTTGAAACCGTTCAGCCGGTAGGTCTCGCCCTTGCAGAGCGTGGCGTAAATGTCATTGGTGTTCAACTCGTGTACGATGAGGTGCAGCACCGTGACCGCCGGACAGCCGTTCGGGTCGGTGTAGTTGTACTCGTGGTATCCAGAGGCTGTCGCGCCGTGGATGTCGAAGCCGTCCAGTGTGTAGTCGCCACCGTAGCAGACGTGCGCCTCAATGGTGTCGCGTGCCTCCTCGCCGATGGTCAGCGTGAGTGTCACAATACTGTCACAGCCGTAAACAGAGTGTAGATTAGCGGTATATGTGCCGGCTTCGGTGAGCGTCTGGTTGTTGAAGACGAAGCTGCCGTTCTCACAAATCATACGGGAGATGTTCGGATGGTAGTCGGGACGCACGGTCAGGCGAAGTTCGGTGACGCTGTCGCATCCGTAAATGTTTTCACCATAGTTGAACAGCGTGTAGGTGCCGGCCTGGGCGAAGGTCGTATCGAAGCCGTTCTCCGTGTAGGGCGTGCCCACACAGACCTGACCGTTCAACACCACGTGGTGCGTCGGGTTCACTGTCACGATGAGGTTCACCGTACTGTCACAGCCATAGACGGTTTGCAGGTTATGGGTGTACGTCGTGGACTCCGTGGCCGTGAAGGCGAATCCGTAGTTGTGGTATTCCTCACCGAGACAGAGCGTTACAGGAATGTCGGTGGTAGCGGGCTGGCGGACGGTGAGATGCAGCACGGTGGTGCTGTCGCAGCCGTTCACATCCTTGACCACATGGCTGAGATCCTGGCTCTCCAAGGCTTCCGCAATGGTGAAGTCGTAGTCGTTGTAGATGTTGCCGTAGCAAACGTCCGCACTGATTTCACGACGCTTCTCAGGACGCACGTACAGGTGCAGGTGGATGACGCTGTCGCAGTTGTGGATGCTCGGCAGGGTAGTGGTGTAGTCGCCGGTGGACGTGAGCGTCTGGCCGTGGAAGTCGTAATCCTCGTTGAAGCAAATCGTGTCATAAACGTCGGTGGCGAATATCGGATGCACCGTCAACGTGAGGGTGGTAAGACTGTCGCAGCCGTAGACATTAAGGCTGTGTTTGACGAGGGGATAATCGCCTGCTTCCGCAAAGGTCGTGTCGAAGCCGTAGCCCGTGTAATGTGCGAATTCGCAGGTCTCGTCAGTGAGTTCCACGCTGCTGAGCGGGCGCACGGTCACATTGAGGGTGACGATGCTGTCGCAGTGGTGGACGGTTTCGAGATTCTGCGTGTAAGTGAAACTGCCGACCTCGTCGGCGGTCACGTTGAAGTTGTTCTCGGTGTAGGTGTCGCCGAAACAGAGCGTTACGGGAATTTCTGTGGTGGCGGGTTGATAGACGGTCAGGTGCAAGGTGGCGACGCTGTCGCAACCGTTCACATCATTGGCGGTGTTCTGGAAGTCCTGGCTTTCGAAAACTTGTCCGAGTTCAAACCCATATTGGTTGAAGCTCTCTCCTGCGCAGATTTCCGCATAGAATTCCGCCGTCTTTTGCGGATAATGGGAAAGGTGGAGCGTCACGATACTGTCACAGCCGTTGGCAGCGGTGAGGTTGGCGGTGTAGTCGTCTTCCGCACTCACTGACTTACCGTTGAACAGGTAGCTGCCTTCCGCACAGATGGTCTCGTTAAGTTCTGTCGTGAAGACGGGCTTCACGGTGAGGTGAAGGATGGTGGTGCTGTCGCAGCCGTGGATGGTCTGGTCGGTGCTCGTCAGCGTCTGCTCGCCAGCCTCGGTGAACAGCACGTTGAAGCCGTAACCTGTGTACACCGTGCCTGCGCAGACCTCGTCGTTAAGTTCCACAACGGCGGGCTCATAAATGGTCAGGTGCATCGTCACCGTGCTGTCGCAGTTGTGCGAGGAGGTCAGCTGTTTGGTGTAATTACCTGATTCGTTGAAGGTTTCGTTATTCCAGACGAAGGATGAGCAAGCACTGGTGTCAAACTCGTTTTCGTAGGCGGGATAGATGGTCAGCTGCAGGGTGACCGCGCTGTCACAGCCGTGAACGGTCTGGAAGTGCTGCGTGTAATTACCGGATTCGTCGTAGGTTACATTGTTCCATGTGTAGCTTACACATTCAGAGGCCGAGATGGTCGAAGTCACCGATTCGTAAATCGTCAGGTTCAGGGTCACAATGCTGTCACAACCGTTGGCGGCGGTGAATGTCTGCTCGTGACTTCCTGATTGCGTATAAGTTTCATTATTCCAAACGTAGGAGTCGCAAGCCTCGTCTGAAATGGTGGTTGTGATTTGCGGTTTTACATATATATATAAGGTCACCAGACTGTCACAGCCGTTGGACGAATTCGTGTTGAGCACAATCGCCTGCTCGCCCGTCTCATTGAATGTCTGGCTGATGCCGTATGTTTGATATGGCGCGTATTGGCAAATGGTATCGTAAATCGATTGTGCCGGGTAAGCCGTGTTGATGGTGACGTTCAAGGTCGTCTTGCCGCTCTCGCAGTTGCCGTTGTAGATGCTGACTTTGTAAACTGTAGATTCGTCGATGGTTGCGCTGTAGTGGGCGTCTTCGGCGAGAAGCGTCTCGTTGGCATCGTACCAGCGGTAGAGGTTGGCGGTAGTGGATACGTGTTCAGCGAGGTCGGCGGTGAGCGGTCCGCAATGGGTGATGGGGGTTACCGTCGGGGCGGCGGGAACAGGATACTCGGTGGCTACGACAGCAACACGTGTGGCGCTCTTACAGCCGGTGTTCTCGTTGTAGCTTTCCACATATCGGGTACGGGTGGCTTGCTGGTTGCTGCTGAAGGTGACGGTGTAGGAATCGCCTGTTGCCGCGACGGTGTTGGTGGTGGCATTGTCGTACCAGCGGCATTGCGTGGCGTTTTCACCGTAGGTGGCGGTAAGGACCACGTCACCTGCGCCGCAGCGGCTGGTTCCCTCAGCGGAGACCGCCGGGACGCCGGGCATTGCGTTCACCGTGACGTTCACGGGCACGCGGTCGCTCTCGCAACCCGATGCGCCGTTGAAGCTTGATACGTAGTAGGTCGTGTTTCCAGTGAAGTTCTCCGAATAGGAGTTGCCCGTGTGGAACGGCGTGTTGCTTTCCATGTCGGTGTACCAGCGGCAACCGGTGCCATTGGTACCGGCGGAGACGTTCAGGACCTTGCTGCCCGCGCCGCACAGACTCTCGTCGGAAACGTTGGGAGTACCCGGTGTCGTGTTCACCGTTACCGTCAACGTGATGGTGCTGTCACATCCGGCCGCATTCGTCGTGTGGATGGTGTAAATGCCGCTCGCGGTGATAGTTGTGTCGAGGAAGGGGTAGGGGGTCTGGCTGCTGCAAAGGTTCAGTGTCTGGTCGGAAGTACTGGTCTGATTCACCGTCACCGTCATCGTCACGGTGCTGTCACAACCGTTGGCGGCCGTGAGCACGGTGCTTTTCGTTCCCGACTCGGTGAAGGTCACGCCATTCCAGGTGTAAGGCAGCTGATTGCTGCAGATGGTTTCCGAGACTGACGAAGACACCGGTTGGTTGATGGTCAGGTGCAGGGTCACGATGCTGTCGCAGTTGCTAATGCTTTTCAGCGTTTTCGTATGCTGGCCCGAAGTGTTGTAAGTCTCTCCCTGCCAAGTGTAAGAGCCGCAGGCGGTCTGATAGTCGTTGATGGTATAGACGTCGGTAACCACGGCGGTTACGCTGGCCATCCCACTTTCACAACCCGTGGCGCTGTTCACGGCCTTGGCCTTGAACACGGTGGTGGCGGAGATATTCGCGTTGTAGGAGGCGCCGTCGGCAAGCCACTGTTCGCTTTCGGTGTACCACTTGACGGTCAGCCCGCTGGCGGCCGTGGCGTTCAGGGTGGCAGTGCCTTCGCCGCAGAGAGGCGCACAGCTCAGGACCGGTACCTCAGGAAGAGCGTTGATGACAACATGGAAGACCGCTGCATCGCTCTCGCAGCCGGTGCTGTTGTTGTAGGATGTGGCGTTGAAAGTGGTTGGCTCAGAGAGCGTTCTGGTTGGATTGTTGATGATGGCACTCATGTCGCTGTTGTACCATCTGAGGACGCATCCGGAGGCGGGTGTGCCTGTCAGTGTCACGGTTATGCTGTTGTTAGTACAGAAGGGTTCAGGTTCTGTGACCGTCGGGGCGGCGGGCTTCTCGTTCACGTTGACTGCCACGGAAGCCGTTCCGGTACATCCGTTCGCGTCGGTGCCGATGACCGTGTAGGTGGTGTTTGTCGAGGGCGTGACGACGAAGTTATTGCCCGTACCGAGGTTGTTGTCCCAGGAGTAGGAGTCCGCGCCGTTGGCGGTGAGCGTCACATTGCTACCGGCGCATATCGTGCTCACGGGCGCGATGGTCACCGTCGGTGCCGCGTTAACCGTCGCGGTTACTTGCACGCGGGATGACGAACATCCGGCGGCGTTCTGTGCGGATACCCAATAGTTGGTGTTGTTGCTAATGCTCGGTGTCGTGAAAGTGCTGCCCTCGCCCGCCTCTGAAGTGGTGGTGGCGCTGGTGTACCAATGGTAGGTGCAGCCGTCCACCGGGGTGACGGAGAGTTCCACCGTGCCGCTGCCGCAGCGGGTGCCGTTGTGGACAGTCGGGTTGGCGGGTGTTGTCCCTGCAGTGACGACTTTCGTGTCGGTGCCCGAACAGCCGTCGAGGGTGCCGGTCACGGTGTAGCTGCCGGCCGAGGTCACGGTGAGGGTGCTGCCCGTGGTGGCGCTGGCGTCCGACCACACGAAGCTGGTGTTCGGCAGGGAGCTGGAAGCCGTCAGCGTGAGGGTGGAACCATCGCAGAGCAGGGTGCCGCCGTTGATGGTGACCGTCGGGCTGGTCTTCGATTCGATAGTCTTGGAGGCCGTGCCACTGCAACCGTTGGCGTCGGTGCCGCTCACCGTGTAGGTGCCGCCCGCGCTGATTTCCAGGGAGGCTCCGGAACCTGTAGCGGTGCCGCTCCAGCTGTAGCTGGTGAGACCGGTGGCGGTCAGGGTCGCCGTGGTGCCGGTACAGATGCTTGCCGGACCGCTGATGGTGACGGTGGGATTGTCATGTGCTGTAACCGTGACGGTGGCCGTGGAAGTACAGCCGTCCAGGTTGGCGGTCACGGTGTAGGTGCCCGCGCTGTTGACGGTCAGCGGGTTGCTGGTGACGGCCCCGCCTGCCCAGGTCAGCGTGGCGTTTGCCGGGTTGGCGACCGCGTTCAGGGTTGTGGACGCGCCCGAACAGATGGAGGCCGTGCCGCTCGTGCTGCCGTTAACGGTGACAGACGGTAGCGGCTTCACCGTGACGTAGGCCGTGGCAGTGGCGGTACAGCCGTTAGAAGCCGTACCGGTGACGGTGTATTGGGTTGTACCCGCAGTGGAGGTCGGAGCGTTTGCCGTGGCATTGTTACCCAAACCGTTGCTCCAGCTGTAGGAGTTGGCGCCGGAGGCGGTCATTGTCACACTCTCGCCCGGACACACGCTGTAAGAACCGCCGTTGTTTAAAGTGATGGTGGGACCTTGAACAAAGTGAATAGTGTAGGTGGTGTCGGAACCTGGGCGATTGATGGTTGCCGTGTAGTTGTTATTCGCATTTGGCGTCGTAATGGTCAGAAGATTGCGGTCACGGGTGACTTTCGATGCGGCCGTGGCTGTGATTGTCGGAATAGAACCATTATAGCAGACAGTGTATTCAAGGATGTTAGGACTAAAACCCGGAATGGTGGTGCCGCCCACCTTGATGTCGTCCATCTTGCCGATGTAAATCATTTCAATGTCATCCATGTAGAGAATGTCGTCTGTGCTTCCACCACCTGGCGTTTTATTTGTGGTGAATGTGAGTAGAATATACGAAGGTGTTTTATTGTATTGGGCATAAGTGTCATAATCGAAGGCGACAATATGATGCTCCCAGTTGCTCTGCAAAGAGGAAGAGGAAGAGGCACTCGTGGTGCGGTCAAATGTTTCGTACACGTAGCCAACCACGTGAGACTCATAACCTGTTATAGGGTCATGTACGGCAGTGTTGTCGTGAATGATTGCGCTTAAACGTGCCTCAGTGCTCGTCGTTGTGGCGTAAAAGGAGGCCCAGAAACTCACAGCGTCTGGGTATCCGGTAAATGTTTGACATTTGCCACCAGAAATATTACTGTAATTATAGTTAGCAGACCCACTTGCAGACGTACTACCTGCATTTACGCAGCCAGTTGTTAAGTTTCCATTAGCTGTGACACCCATCACGGATGTAGGATAAATTTTGCAACAATAGGAACCACTATGACCAGGCGTAATTCTTGTATGATGGTTGTTAGCAGCCCAAGCCCAAGTTCCTGTCGCATCACTGAACGAGTGCCATCCTGTAGGAAGAGATGTTTCGCTTCCCGACCAGGTCTCGAAACCGCCGTTCGGCAGCTGGGTCTGCGCAAAAGCAAGCGAGCATAATGCTGTGAATGTTGTCAATAACAGTAAAACTTTTTTCATATTATTACATTTTTTATTATTCCAAAAAATCCGTTTCTGTCTGACAGTGAGTGGTTAACCGCTCACGGAGCACGACAGAAAAGCGGCCGCGAAAATACAAAATTCACCGTACACTCGGTCACGCAAACCAACTTTTTTTTCGTTAGTGCGCTTACAATCAGGAAAATAAAAATGTTAATATGTGTTAAAGGGTCACTGCCGCTTTCCTTTGAGATCACACAGAAATCACAGGAAATGCAGGTTGTAACCGTTCATATTGTAGAGACGCAAAATTTTGCGCTCAGGGAGGCAATGCTTCCAAGCGTTGTATCGGAGTTATCTGTGTTATCGGAGTTATCTGTGTTCGCCATAGTTGATGAGAGTCACCCTGGCGGCCCCCTACATTTCACGCCAACTGACCAAAATCCTGCGAAAACGCCTCCTGAAAATTAACTATTCTCCTTCGATTAGTTAATGCGATTTCCGCATCCCGCTATGAGCCAGCGAAATAAAAAAAATCCAAAACACTTGACAAACGTATCCCCGCATTGTATATTTGCAAACGGGAAAAACGGTCATCTCAGGAATGCGGCACCGCGTTGGGAGACGTTCCGCACAACGTCTCCACGGATTACCGTTTAGCCTCAACAATTAATTCACTAACCAAAACAAAGAGGACAAGTTCGTCCGTTACGACCTCTACTGCAAAAACCAGGACGGCAAGCGCTTCATCGTGGAGATGCAGAACGGCAAGCAGTCTAACTATGCCGACCGGCTGCGGGTCTATTCCAGCCTCGCCACGGTGCACAACTGGGACAGGAAAGACAGGCGTTACGAACGTGTCCCGAAGATATATTCCTTTAACATAATGAGTTACGAAATGTCGGAGTTCAAAGGGAAGAAGCGTTTCTTCTCAAAGATTTACCCTAAAGATGACGACAATGATATTTTTACAAAAAATATTGTTTATTATTTCGTTGAATTGAGTAAATTTGCCGCGCAATTGGAGACGCTTGACATGAGCGACGAGCGCAACCGGATACTCTACATGTTCACCAACGTGGTGTACCTGCAGAAGGACGAGGTCAACACTCTGACACCCATGCAGATGCGTTTCTATGAGGAATGTCAAATCAACAATTTCACCGATATGGAAAAACAGGATTATGTCAAGAGCCTGATGGAGTACCCCAGCGTACAGGAGATGGTGGATTGCGAACGCGCGGATGCACGGGAGGAGGGCTTCAACGAGGGACTTGAACAGGGTCGCGAGGAAGGCCGCGAGGAAGGTCGCGAGGAAGAAAAACGCCTTCTTGCCTTCAACATGCTCGCCAAGGGCTTCGACCCTGACCTCGTGGCGGAGATTTCCGGTCTGCCGCCTGAGGAGATACAGGTGATGGCGCAAGCAGCCGGACAATAGCGGCGATGGCTTGACGGCCGTCGCAGGCGGCCCCTACACTGTGACAACGCTTGGAAGCGTTGGCTACTACTTGGAAACGTTGGCTACTACTTGGAAGCGTTGGCTACTGAGGTCACCTTCCCAGCAGCGCGATGGCCTCGTCGAGCGTCACCTCCTCCTCGCCGAGGGTGGCGGGCACGTAGCCCATCTCGCGGGCCTTCTCGCCGGCGTAGGCGAAGTAGGTGCAGGTACACTCGGCGCAGCACACGCCGTCCGGGCTGAGGATTTCCCCGCGGACCACCGCGATGCTGTGCCGTTGCTCCACCAGTCGGGCGTTCAGCCGCACGTACGGCCAGAGCGTGCTCACCGGCTTGCGGTAGCGCATCTCCATCTTGGCCGTCACGCCGGAGGTCTGCAGCTGGTAGAAAACCACCCAGCCGCATATCTCGTCTAAGAGCGTGGCCTGGATGCCGCCGTGCAGCGTGTCGATCCAGCTCACGAAGTTCGGGTCCGCCCGCCACACCGAGACGACCTGCTCGCCGTCCCAGTAGAAGCGCATGTGCACACCCCTCGGATTCCCGGGGCAGCACCCAAAACAGTTGTATCTTTCCGTTTTCCCTATCCAGGGATTGATAATGGGTCTCATATATATACTATTGCCTTTTGCCTATTGCCTTTTGCCTGTTGCCTTTTGCCTGTTGCCTTTTGCCTGTTGCCTTTTGCCTGTTGCCTAATGCCTTTTGCCTTAAAACTAAAAAAGCGCGGCGAAAATACATTTTTTTGCGGCACATCGTGAAAAATGTTATCTTTGCGCTTTCAAACCTTAAAATTATACGATTATGAGTTACAAGATTATTGATGTTCAAGGAATTGGCGACGTTTATGCCGCAAAACTGGTCGAAGCCGGCATCACCACGGTGGAAGAACTGCTTGAGGCTGCGAAGAAACCTGCCGGACGTGCGGAATTAGCCGAGAAGACCGGCATCACCCCGAAGTTGATCCTCACCTGGGCCAATCATGCCGACCTGATGCGCATCAGCGGTGTCGGACCTCAGTTCTCCGAGCTTCTCGAAGCCGCCGGTGTCGACACGGTCAAGGAGTTCCGCCACCGCGTGGCCGAGAACCTCGCCGCCAAGATGACCGAGATCAACGAGGAGAAACACCTTGTGGGTCGCGTCCCCACCGCCGCCGAGATCCAGAAGATGATCGACCAGGCCAAGGAGATGGAACCGATGATGGAGTATTAAGACGATTGCTTGTCGCTGTAGAGACGCAAATTTTGCGTCTCTACATTTTTTATATCTTTGCCGCTCAATTTTTTAAAGGAAAATATGGACGATAGTTTATGTAACTTATTGATTACCAAAGGTGAGCTAAAACAAAACATTTTCACCGTCACCTTGGAAACCATGCAGCTCTTCAAAGACGCCGCTAAAAGTTTTGAGGAGTATTACCGCGACAAATACGCCGACGACCACGACAATATCCCGGTGCAGTACAACAACAAGAACCAGTACCAGTTCATGCTCAAGTTCGGCGGCGACGTGCTCATCTTCCTGATGCACACCAACATTTTCGAATTCTCCCGCGAGCACGAGGTGATGCGCACCCCCTACATCAAGGAGGACAAAGATCGCTCCTACTGTGGTATGATTCAGATTTTCAACTTCTTGGGTGACTCTCTGAAGTACGATCGGGTGAACGACCTGGGGTATATGATCGGCCGCATATTTATCAACAAGGAAGGCCATTACTATATCGAGGGCAAACGCGAGCTGGCTCAGGTGATTAACAATTTCAGCACCAACGAAATTTCGGCTGAAGCGGTCCAGGAAATCCTCAGCTCAGCTATTCGATATACGCTCAATTTTGACCTTTTGGTGCCAAATTATGAGGAAATGAAGATCATCACGGTCAACGACATCATCCAAATGGAAGACCAAAACAACCTGATGAGAACTGGTAAACGCCTGGGATTCAGGTTTGAACAAGACAAAAATGCGTAAGTGAAAAATATTTTTTCAGAAATGACGGCGCATATCAAAAAAAGTGTATTTTCGCGCCGTCATTTTTGACACGTGCTGCCGGGTTCGTCTAGTTGGCCTAGGACGTAAGATTTTCATTCTTAAAATCAGGGGTTCGAATCCCCTACCCGGTACGAAAAAAGCGGTTAACGAGCCTAACATGGGCAAGTTAACCGCTTTTCTTGTGTTGTGTCATGATGGCGCATCGAACGCAGACGGCGCGTCCCTGCGCATTGTCTGTTATTTGATGTTGAGGAACGGAATTGCGCCGCCCGTGTACTCCGGCAGCTGACCGTCCCATTTCTGCACGGCCTCGTACTCAACCAGGCGCGGGTTCTTCTCCAATGCGTTGGCCTTGATGCGGATGGCCTCGGCCTCGGCTTCCGCCTTGATCTTGGTCTGTTTTGCCTGCTCCTCAATCTGGATGGTGATGTTCTTGGCTTTCAGCGCGTTCTGCTCGGCCACCTGCTTCTCCTTGATGGCAGTCTCGAACTGGTCGTCGAAGTCGATGTTCACCAGCTGGAAGTGGATGTTCGTGAAGTAGCGCTTGTCGAGCGTCGCGCGCAGTTTCGACTCGATCTCAGCTCTGACCTTGTCGCGGTTTTCCACAATCTGCGTGGCGTTGAAGTTGCCGAAGCTGCTCTTCACCGCGCTGCGGATGTACGGCTCCACGATTCGCGTGTGGTAGTCCGCGCCCACATTCTTCATCAGCAGGCTCACGTTTTCGCGAATCAGGTCGTAGTTGATGGTGTAGGTGACCTCGGAGGTCTGCACGTCGCGCGTGTAGGAGTCCTCCGTGCCGTCGAACTTCTTCTGCTGCACGTTTACTTTCTGCACGGTCTGTATGAACGGGAGCTTGAAATGCAGACCATCACTCACAGCCCTGTCCTGGATTTTTCCGAAGGTGGACAGCACGCCGCGCTCGGTTGATTTTACGGTGTAGAACGAACTGAAGATAGTGATAATCGCAACAAGCCCTAAAAAGCTGTAAATCGTCCATTTAACGATTTTTTTGTTGCTGGGTTGTACTCTTTCCATAACGTTTTATTGTTGGTTTGTAAAATGTCTTTCTGAAGTGCAAAGGTACATTTTTTTTGATTTCAAGGTTATTGAAAATTGCCGAATGTCATCACGAAGGTGGTGTGTGGGCGTGTGCGCAGCGTGAGCGTGCCTCCCGAGAGCCGCATGATCTGCCGTGAGACGCTCAGCCCGACGCCGTTGCCGCCTTCCTTGGTGGTGAAGAACGGGATGAAGATGCGCTCTTCCACGGCTGGCGGAATCGGTTCTCCGCTGTCACTGACCTCAATGACCACGTCCTCGCGTTCGTTGAGGAAGGCGCGGACCTCCACCCAATGATCTGTCGCCGGACCCACCGCCTCCACGGCGTTTTTGAGCATGTTGTTGAGCACGCGGCTGATGAGGTTCTCGTCGGCATGCAACAGCATGTCGTCGGGTTCCACGCTCCAACGGAAGTCTATGTTCGGGCTCTCCGAGACGCTCCGCGCCAGCGCCACGGCCCGTTCCACCAACCCTCGGACATAGAACAGCGTCGGGGCAGGTGTGGGGATGTGCGTGAATTGCCGGTACGACTCCACAAACCCTTCGATGCCGCGGCCCGAGGCGTGGATGAGCGCCAGCCCCTTGTAGAGTTCGGACTCCTTGTCGGGGACCAACTCGCGCAGACTCTCGCTCAGCGAAGTGATGGGGCTGACGGCATTCATGATCTCGTGGGTAAGCACGCGAGTGAGCGAAATCCATGAGTCTATCTCTTTGTTGTCCAATTCGTTGTGAATATCGTTGACGGCCATGATCCGGATGTTGCGGTCGCGGATACGGCTTTGGGAAACCTGTATGGAGAGTTGGCGGGTGCTGTCGCCGTCGTGAAGGGTGACGGTGCGGACGTCGCCTGCGGCAGACACGAGCAGTGTATCCGCCAGCCCGTTGCTGACTTGGTCGAGCTGCCGGAGGTGGGTCAGCACGGGGAGTCCGAACAGTGTAGCGGCGGTGCTGTTGGTCTGCGTGACGAAGCCCCGCTCGTCGAAGGCCACGACGCCGGTGCGCACGTTGTCAAGGATTTGCGCGTAGTAACGTTCCTTGTCGATGGTCTCCTGCCGGGTGCGGTTGAGCATGTCTCGGATGCGGTTGAGCGACTCGGCGGTGGCGCGGTCGCGGCGACCGCGGCCCTGCTCCATGAACGTGAAGCTGAAGTCGCCCCCTGCAATCGCGTCGGAGAGGAACTTGAGGCGCTTGGTGTTGCGCCGGTTCCGCCGGATCAAGATGATGGCGGTAACGGCCCATGCGAGGAGGATTATTGTCGTTATTATTACCATATCTGTTCGTTATATTCCCACATTGCGCTCCTTCGTCGCTTGTGTGGGGTTAATTGCACTTCGTGCGTTTTGCCTCTTCGAGGCTGTTCAAGGAAGAGCTAAATAATACTACCCCGCCCTTTGGACACCCCTAAAATAGAAGGGGAATTGGGGCTTTTCGTACCCTGTTGCCTGTTGCCTATTGCCTATTGCCTGTTGCCTATTGCCTTAAATACCATATTTCTTCATCTTATTATACAGCGTCTGCCGGGTGATGCCGAGCGTGCTGGCCACGGCGGTGAGGTTGCCGCCGCATTTGGTGATGCACTTGCGGATCATCTCGGCCTCCATCTCGTCCAACGTGGTGGCTTCCTGCATCTTGTCTTTGGGTTGCGAGGCGGTCAGACGGAAGTCGTGTTCGTGGAGTTCGGTGCCGTCGCAGACGATGACAGCGTGTTCCACAGCATGTTCCAGTTCGCGGATGTTGCCGTACCAGGGGTGCGCTTGCAGCTTTCGGGCGGCGTCGGGACTCAGCTTCAGCGTGGGTTTGTGGTATTTTTCGGCAAAGCGTTTCAGGAACTGTTCCGCGAAGGGCACGATGTCCTCGGGACGCTCGCGCAGAGGTGGAATCTCCAAATGGATGGTGTTGACGCGGTAGTAGAGGTCCTCGCGAAACTCGCCACGCAGCACCTTCTCATCGAGCTTCTGGTTGGTGGCACAGATGAGCCGGAAATCGACGGGGAGGTTCTTGTTGCAGCCCACGCGGGTGACCGTGCGGTTCTGGATAACCGTCAGCAGCTTAGCCTGTTGCGGGAAAGCGAGGTTGCCGATTTCGTCGAGGAAGAGGGTGCCGCCATCGGCCTCCTCGATTTTGCCGGCGCGGTCGGTTTTCGCGTCCGTGAACGCGCCCTTCACGTGGCCGAACAATTCGCTCTCGAAAAGGGTCTCCGTAATCGCGCCTAAATCCACATTGACGAGCGGTTTCTCACTGCGCGACGAGAACTGGTGTATTGCTTTGGCCAGCAGGGACTTGCCCGTACCGTTCTCGCCGGTGATGAGGATGGAGGCATCGGTGGGGGCAATCTTCTCGACTAGGAGCTTCAGTTCCTGCATAGCGGTGCTGGTGCCCCAGAAAGGGACGGCGGAAGCGGATTTTTCCGGGTGCTTCTGGTTGTCGCGACGGGTGCAGGCGCGGGTGAGGGTCGCGATGAGACGGTCGTTGTCCCAGGGCTTCACCACAAAATCGGCGGCGCCCTCCTTCATGCCCGCCACCGCCAGTTCGATATCGGCGTAGGCGGTGAAGAGCACCACGGGCAGGGTGGGGTAGTGCCGTTTAATTTCGCGGAGCCAGTAGAGGCCCTCGTTGCCGGTGTTGAGTCCGGCGGAGAAGTTCATGTCGAGCAGGACAACGTCCGGCGGGGTCGCCTCCAACTGCCGCAGCAGGGTGTTGGGCGACGGCAGCGCGATGACCTGCCGGAACTCGCGCTCCAGCAGCAGTTTCAGCGCGGCCAGCACGTTCCGGTTGTCGTCCACTATGATGATGGTTCCGAATTTGTTCATTTCTTTTTCGTGTTTCGCCCCCACACTGCGCTCCTTCGTCGCTTATGTGGGGTTATTAGCACTTCGTGCGTTTTGCCTCTTCGAGGCTGCTCAAGGAATACATTCCAAAAACCGCGCCAAAAATAGGAAATATTTTAATGTTAACGCTATAGCGCTGGAGCGGCACTGGAACAGTGTCAAAAAATGAGACGGAAGGTGTCAAAAATTTGGACGGCGGTGTTGGCTGTTAGCTGTTAGCTATTGGCTAGCCTGAGACGAAACATCATTGTCTGCACATCGTAATGCCTACAGATTCACTACTCTATCCAAATAAAACGGGTGTCCACAACGGTCCATTCCCCATTTTGTTTCTCCAAAATCACCTGGCCGCCCTCGTACACGAATCGGAACAGCACAACTGCACGATTCATCTCTGGATTAAAGATAATCTGTTCTGCTTCAGGGTATGTTTCATACTGCCAGTAGCCGCCCCAGTGTCCATAGTAAATGTGTGCTGCAGAGTCTATGAACTGTTGCTTTGCACGACTGTCACCTTTGGAATATGCCGGTTGCATGATATTATTCTCGCCCAAATCAACATGACGGTCTTCCAAAAAAGCGTCCAACAATTTCTTGTATTTTTTCGTCAGATACACCACCTTCTTCCCCTCAAAATGCACTGGAGGCCGAAATTCAACAGCAGAGTCCACCGTGACTTTTGGCATACTTATTGTGTTCCAGCTCCTCCAATCGTTATAATAGTTGAACCAATAGCCAGACCAGCCTTCAGGAGGCAAATTCTCCAACCATTGCCTTTGATAAGCCGTGTCATCCGCATAGACCGGCAAGATGCGGGCTATCATGAACGAATCAATCTCCTCTTGTTTGTACAAGATAACATCTGTCTTGCAGATTTTCCAAAGAGAACTTTGCACAATATAATAGGGCTTGTCATCATACATGGTTTGACGCGCCCCGCGCTTGACCATTTGCATAGGTTGATAAAACGCGGCAAACACTTTGTGCGCCTCTGCAACGTAAGGGTTTTTCGCTTTTTTCTCATTAGACTGCACCTCGTTCGCCCAATTGTCGAAAAACTCGAACAGCATCTCGGTGGAATTCTCCTCCAATGCTTTCCGTAACAGCTTGGCCTGTTGTTTGTGCTGAGCCATTGAGGTCAATGCGGGCACGAAAAGTAGTAATATAAGAAAAAATTTTTCTATCATAAATTTGCGGCAAAAATAACATTTATTCTATGATTCAGAATTGCCAAAGGTTTCGTTTGTTAGAACAGCTTCTATTACATAATCAAACAAATTTGTTTTTCAACTGAGGTGGGGACACGCTTTTAAGACCATCAATCGCATTTGCGACATCACAAGCTGTCATGTTCCTATCTTTGTTATAAAGGGCATTAAAACGTTTGAGAAAGAAACCTCCATCTATGAGCACAGCTATTTTCTGTGGTGGTAACTGATTGTTTTTCATTTTGTTCATAGTTAATAAAAAAAACTCAAGGTTGGGCGTGCCCATTATCAAGGGTTAGCGTGAAATAAAACGCTATCGGGCACGCGTAGCCGTGAGCATAATTTTCGTGGCAAAAATACAAAAATATCTTTATGTTGTTACAACACTTTAAAAAAAACATTGAACACTTCAACTGCAATCTTTCGCAATTTTTGAATCATATTATTAGGAACATTTCATTCCAAAAAAAGGGATTAGCGTTGATGTCGCTAATCCCTTGTATGTAAATGTTATCATTTACTGCCGTATCAACTGCTCGCAGAACGCATCCAATTCCTTCATCGACGAATGCTCCTTCATGATAAAGAAGCTACCGCAGCTTATTCCACATTTGATTTGCCAGTCTTGAACTTTTATGCCGTTCAGGTAAAGTGCTACACGATGGCCCTTTGCTTTAGTGGTGAACTGGTACCAAAGCAGGCTCGCCTCTGGAGTCAATGTCACATTGATTTGTACTAAATCGGTGTCACTTTTCTTGTCGGGCACCGTCACCTCCACGTGTTGCACCATTGGCTTGCCCCCTAAAAGTTCCGAGCTGATGGCCACGGTGTCGGCATCCATTGGCCTGACCTCCAAAGTTCCTTCCGTTGTGAAATCGTCCGCACCGCGTTCGTACTCTAGTTTATACCCCGCATGACTATACATCGGGGGCGTTTTAATGTATTTGGCGACAAGGAGACAAGCCCAAATGTCGAGACCAATGAACACGACAACCATGGCGATACGGAACCACCTTTGTTTCTTGTCAAGGCTGGTTTGCTTGTCTGTCGTGGGTTCAGCGGCTTCTATCTGCTGGATGATTTCATTGCAAGCTCTTGTCTTATAGCGTATTTCATATAATCCCAAAAGTACAAAAAACACAAGCAGACCAACCAACAACAAGACAACGGTACCTATATTCGGCAAATTTATCTCTCTACCAAGACTGGCAAGCACCACTCCAAAAGCAAGGATAATACCTGTGGAATAATTCAGTGCCGTAAAGAGGGAAAACAATTTCTTGAAATTTCGGGCTTGATGGGACAGGGTGAGCAAATCGTTGTTTTCCACTTCCTTGCTTTTCAGTTTTTGCGTCATCCACAATTCCATGGCAAAACAGACCGAACAGAAGGTAAGCCAAAACAGACTTAACGAAAGGTTGTTGCCTTGAAGGAGAAATATGATATACAATAAGCCGATAATGGCAAATAACGGATAAAGAATGAATTGTCTCCGTCTATACCGCCCATAAAAATCGGCGCTGTGCTTGATGGACGACTTCATCAGCCGGTCGTTGACGATTTCCTGTTGGTCGAATTGCTGTTTCAGCGTTTCGTATTGGGCCTTCAGCTGGTCCAGTTCGGAAAGATTATTGTTGTTCTGATTTTCCATGATGATC
>Ga0310696_10002641_pt1 | contig 23420 bp, 16 predicted proteins | sample AusTroGonzalo_MG_4_FD_203885 | JGI IMG/M metagenome (GOLD analysis project Ga0310696, IMG submission 203885) | Bovine rumen microbial communities from tropical cattle in Woodstock, Queensland, Australia - Gonzalo_02 (v2) (version 2) | ecosystem: Host-associated > Mammals > Digestive system >...
GTTTTTTCAGAAAAATCCTTACATTTTCAGAGCAAGCCACTTTTTATAAAATTATCTTTTAAACGATGCTTGATTACATTTCGATTCGCGGTTGCCGCCTTCATAATTTAAAGAATGTCAACGCCCAGTTTCCGCTGGGAAAGATTACTGTTGTTTGCGGACCGTCGGGTTGTGGAAAATCAACGCTCGTGATGGACACGCTCCACGGCGAAAGCAAGCGACGTTACCTTGAAACGCTCTCGCCGTTTGCAGCAGACATGCTCGGAGGCAAGCGTAGCATTCCGCTCGACAGCGCCGAAGGATTACCCGCCAGTTTGGCAATTTCGGCTACTCGCGGAGAGGCCCCTGCCAAGGCTTACGCCCTTTCGATTGCCGAATGCGACAACGCCTTGCGCACGTTATTTGCTGCGTTTGCAAAGCCCGCCTGCCCTGTTTGCGGTGCTCCGATGGTAAGTCATAGCCGCGAAGAAATTATCCGCATTATCACGGGGAAACCCGTCGGAACAAAGCTACAGTTTTTGGCGAAAATTGAACCGTGCGGTCACACGCTCGATAAACTGTCCGCGGTGTTTTTGGCGCAAGGCTACACACGCGCCATTGCTGACGGCACCATGTATTCGCTCGCAGACTTACTCCCCGGCGAAAAAGTCTTGACACCCAAGGATTTCTACATCATCGTCGATAGAATTATCGTCCGCGAAAACACACGCACGCGAATTGCCGAAGCCGTAGACGGAACGCTAAAGCTTACGCATTCTGCAATTACGCTCGACATCGCTGGCGAACGCAAATTCTACAGCACAAAACCGTGCTGTCCGAATGCAAGCGACAAGCAGCACCAAACAAGCGACATACGAGAAACAATCGCAAGCCTAGATGCACGCGCTTTCTCGCCATACAGCCGCACAAGCGTCTGCGAGTACTGCGAAGGAACCGGTTTTATTCAAGGAAACGCAGCAGATAGCGACGAAGACGAAAACACGAATTGTCCGCATTGCAATGGGTTCCGCCTTAAGAAAACGTACTTGAACGCAACCATTGACGAAGTCAGTTACAAGCAAATTCTCACTACAGCTTTTGCGGAACAGCCCGCGCTTCTGCACAAAATTTTCGACGATAAAATCGGTCAAAATTTAAAAGCGACATTCAATTCGCTCCTCGACCGCATCGAAGCCATCAACGATTTAGGCATCGGCTACCTCACGCCGGGACGCGCGGGGCAAACGCTTTCGGGCGGCGAATTGCAAAGGCTAAAACTCGCAAGTCTCAGCACGGGGCACTTGAACGGACTCTTGATAGCTCTCGACGAACCCGCTAGCGGTCTCCACGCAAGCGACGTCGCCGCACTTTGGAAAGTCCTCGAAAAAATCCGCAAGCGCGGCAACACGCTTGTGCTCATCGAACACAATCCACAAATCATCAAGCGTGCCGATTACATCATCGAAATGGGTCCGGGCGCAGGCGAAAAAGGCGGCGAGATTTTGTTCCAAGGCAACCGCGACGAAGTCCTTGAAAATCCGAAATCGCCGACGGGAAAGTGGATTAGAGAATTAGGTGTTAGAAATAATGGATCCCCTACGCTTCGCTCCGAGGATGACAAATCCAAACAAAACGCAGCAATCCTCGTCAAGAATTTCTCGAAGTTCGACATGGCGCCGGTAAGCGCCGCCTTCCCCATCAACAAGTTCAGCGTCATCACGGGACAAAGCGGCAGCGGAAAATCGACACTACTCTTTGAAAACATCGCCAAACAAGCCAAGGCCGAAGAATTCAGGAACCTCGGCATCGAAGCGCAATCCATCCTCACGACCGGAGATTTCCACGGAAGCAAGCGCAGCACCGTCATGAGCGCCATCGGGCTTGCCACATTACTCCGCGATTTATTTGCAAAACTCCCCGAAAGCAAAGTGCGCGGCTACACATCATCCAAATTCACAACGCATGCCCCCGGTGGCCGCTGCGAGAACTGCAAAGGCGAAGGAGTCATCTACGACCCGCTCGGCTACGAAGAATCCGAATGCCCCGTTTGCCTCGGCAAGCGCTTCCGCGATGAAGTTTTGGAAATTCGTTTCAAGTCACTCTCCATCGCCGACATCTTGGACATGGAAATCGGCAGTGCATACAAACTGTTCACGAACATGAAGCCGTTCGCCGAAAAGCTAAAACCGCTCGTAGACACAGGCCTCGACTACTTGAAACTCGGACAGACGACAGCCCACCTCTCCGGCGGCGAACGCGCTAGACTCCGACTTTCCATTACGCTTGCGCGCGCAAAGGCGCCGAACACATTGTTCCTCTTTGACGAACCCGCTCGCGGCCTGCATCAAAAAGACATCCAGCAATTGCTCGGCCTCATTCACGGACTCTGCAACGCAGGCCACACCGTCATCGCCATAGAACACGCACAAGACTTTGTTAACGCCGCGGATTACGTTGTGGAACTGAAGCGGAACTAAAATTTGTTCATTTCCTCAAAAAAAAACTTATTATTAAGTAAAACAGAACTGCATGTCATCGGGATGAATATTATGAACATTCGCAAGCACTGGAAAAAAATTTTATTTTCAGCAACAACTCTATTTTGGGCAGGTTGCGGCGGAGATAGCGAAAATTCTCCTATCATTCCTTACAATAAAGAAAGTGAACCTCCTTCAAGCAGTTCCGCCAAAAGCCCTACAAGCAGCGCCGTAATTATAAAAAGCAGTTCTAGCGACACGCCGTTAAGCAGTTCCGAAACTGTTTCAAGCAGTTCCACTGAAAATTCTTCGAGCAGTTCCAGCGCAATTCTAACACACAAACTTGCAAGCGACACTACTGTAAATTGTTCCAGAGGAAACGCCGGTAACAATTCAGAATGTTTTTTACAAGAACATGACGGATATAAAAAAAATTCGACAATAGCCAACAATCTCAAAGATCTCCTGAAAAACAACAAAACACGAACCTTAGAAGAATTGAGCACAGTCGAAGACTCGCTAGAGGCTTTTCCAGAATTTGAAGACGCTCCCGTTTACGGAGTTTCACATTGCGTTAGATACACATGGTTAGTATCGTACCACTGCACCGATGGAAAGATCTACTCCGTTCACGAATCCTATGATAATTCCATAATTGAGGAACACAATTACCTCCCTAAAGACGAATACATGCAAGAAGATAATATCATCTACTCCTGGGATGAATACAAAGAAAAATTCATCAGCTCTAGCAGCGTATCGTCCAGCAGCGCAGAGTCCCCGTCTCCACTTTGCACCAAAGATGATTTTATCAGTTCTAATAACTTATACGATGAATTTTACAAAACAAAGAAAAACCTTACAGACAGTATCAAGAATTCCATAAGCATCGATGAACTTGAAATAAAAAAATCTTGTCTAAACAACATCAATGCAAAAAGGTCAGATTTTAGCGGATCTATTGCCACCAAACAAATTTGCAACGGCGATACAACAATAAATCAGCGTTATCAGGCAAAGCTAGACTCCAACGTAGAATACGTTCAAAAGCAAATTGATGAATGTATGAAAGAGGAATAGCATATGAAAAAACTTGCTCTCACAATTTTAGTTTTCGCCGCATTCTGCTCCACATGTGCAGCACCGTTGTTCATCGGCTACTATCCCGATTGGGGAAAATGGCGCAAGCCCGCCTACACCGTAGACAAGGTGCCGTACGAAAAGTTGACACACGTACTGTGGAGTTTTATCACTCCAAATACGGACGGTTCTCTCAAGGGCGACGCCGCGGACGACCCGAGCGCCCTCGATTCCATGGTAACCCTCGCCCACGCCGTCGGAACAAAAGTCGTCGTCTCGCTCGGCGGTGGCGGACAGAGCGAAAACTTCGTGCCTGTTTCAAAAGATAATACTCTCCGCCAAAAATTCATCGCGAACCTCGTGCAATTCGTCGCCGACCACAAACTCGACGGCATTGACATGGACTGGGAATGGGAATACAACCCCGTGCCCGAAGCGGACACCATCGCCTATAGCAAATTGCTCACGGAACTCCGTGAAGCCCTCCCCAAAGACAAGAGCCTTTCGGCAGCCCTCCCCTGCTCGCCCTATTACGGAAAATGGTTCACAGCCGAAGTCCTCGTCAAGAATTTAGACTGGTTCGGGTTCATGACCTACGACATGACCGGCGACTGGGACGATAAGGCCATGTTCGACTCGCCGCTCTACCCGCACGAAGGCTACACCACATGGTCGTGGGAAGAAACCCGCGACTACTGGAAAAAACGGGGCGTCCCGACAGAAAAAATGGTTTTCGGCATTCCCTCGTTCGGATTCGAATTCAAGGGCGCCACGGGCCCCGGCACTGACTTCACCAAGGGATCTGCCAAACAAGTTCCGTACAAGGACATTGTCACAAATACGGAATGGGAATATTATTTCGATAGCGTTTCCGTGGAACCCTACGGCGTATCTTCAGCCGGATACGTGACCTTCGAAGATCCGCATTCTTCCGCCGTCAAAAGCCGCTGGGTCAAGGAAAACGGCTACGCGGGCATCATGGTCTGGGAGCTCTCGCACGACTACATCAAAGACTCCGGGAACCCGATTCTCGACAGCATCGCCATAGCTCTCCGCGACGACCCGACAACAGCCATACGGCCTGAGCACAAAGTCCTTAGCACGGGTTCGCCACGACAGCAAAACGCCATGCGCAAACAGGTAGACGCTCTCGGGAAGTTGCAATCCGTTAACCGCGAGCACAACAAGCGGCCAATCATTCTACTCGACGTCGGAGGGATAAGATGAACAAATGGATTGTCTCGGGAATCGCGCTAGCCTCCCTGACCGCAGCCGCTTTCGCGGCCAACCGTTCCGTCGCGCTCAACAAGAGCATCGAATCGCTCGAGCCCATGAAGGGCATCGTGTTCTGGCCCGACCAGGCGAAAGAGCAGAAGAATTTGCAGAGCGCCATTTCGCTCGAATTTTCGTATTGCCTCCCCTGTGCCGTAGTGACAGGCAAGACTGACGGCAAAATCAACTACGACTGGAGCAGTTTCGAGAAGATGCTCGACGGAATCAAGGGCCGCGGGCATCAGGCCATCGTACGCTTCCGCATCGAATACCCGAACGAGACCATTGAAAACGCCCCCAACTGCACCGAAGGCGTGAAGGGCGCCACCGCAGTCCCCTTGTACATCAAGGCAAACAAGTCTTACTCCGAAACGTACAACAAGGACGCCGGCGAAGACGGTCCCACCTACTACGCCGACTGGAAAAACGAAGAACTCAAGTGGTTCTACAAGCAGTTCTATACCGACTTCGCGGCCAAATACGACACGGATCCGCGTATCGCCTTCGTGCAGGCCGGTTTCGGGCACTGGGCCGAATACCACATCTACGGCACGACGCTCAAACTGGACACGAACTTCGCCGGCAAGGATTACCAAAGCTCATTCCTGCAACACCTCGACACCCTCTTCCATGAAACGCCCTGGAGCATTTCCATTGACGCCGCCGACAAGAAGTATACCCCCATCGCCGGCAACAAGACTTTGCTCGGGCTCAAATTTGGGCTTTTCGACGACTCCTTCATGCACAAAGAACACGACATCTCGCAAGGTGACGGAGACAACGAAAAGAACTGGAACGCCATCGGGGAAAACCGCTGGAAAACATCGCCTGCCGGCGGTGAAATCAGCTACTACGAGGACAAGGACCAGCATGAGTTCCTGAACCCGGCAGGCCTTTACGGCGTCACCTGGGAAGACGCCGCCAAGAAATACCACATGACATACGTGATCGGCAACGACGCGCCCGAAGGCAAGTACGCCACCAAGGACCGCGTTTACGAGGCCAGTTCCTATGCGGGCTACAAGTTCGAAATCACAGGTTACGCGGTCAACAAGGTCTCGGCCGCCATCCGCGTGAAAAACATCGGCATCGCCCCGCTGTACCACAACGCCTACGTGACCGTGAAGGGCGTGCGCAGCAAGACATCGCTCAAGGGACTTTTGCCTGGCGAAGAGTCTACCTACACTGTCGCAGGTCTCGAAATCAGTGACAGCGAATCGCCCGAAGTGACCATCACCGGCGACAAGCTTTTGAAAGACGCGACCATTCCCTACAAGGCAAGCCTAGACGGGAGTGCAGAAGTCATAGGAGGACTCGTGGACGAAAGCGGAACCACGGCCATCGCGGACAGGCGCATTTTAACCCCGGGCAAAGACGCCGCGGACAAGGTTACAAACAAACTCAGCAAACCCCGTGTAAGCAAGCTGACCGACCTCAAGGGCCGTATTCAAAATCATCCCCAAAATCCATCACACAAAGTTTACTTCAAAGTGAAAAAAAATTGATTTTTTCAAGAAGCTTCATCAAAGTATAAACAATGAATTAAAAGGCAAGCGCAAGAGCAACGCCCCCCTGCGGGGTAGGAACAACTTTTACTTGCAAGCTTGTGTCAAAGCCAATGCTCTTGTTATAAATTTCAATAGCCGAATCAACATAACTATTCGAAACAAAGATTAGCAAAAAAGCAACTCCGGTAACGCCCAAACCGCCCAAAGTAAAAGGTCTGCCCACATCGCTATCTCCTTGAATCCACGATGAAATACCATAACCAAAGGCGCCTCCACCAAGTCCGGCAAGAATCAACGCCGGATAAGCAAACATCTTTGAAGTGTTCCATTCGCTAGCCGCATCCGGATTCGACTTTATCAATTCCTCGGCAGCCTCGGGAGCCGCCTTGACACCCCCAATATACCATTGCTTGGAAATCAACTCAATTTTCTGTTTCGTCGGAGTATAATACAGAGGTTCCTTTTGGACGTTCACCGGATTAGGATTTTCGACAGGCGTAGAATTACTTGACGGATAGTTATCCCAGACGCCTTGTGCAAATGAAACATTTGCAAGAACAAGCAACATCGTAAATGCAAGAATGAACAATCGCATATGCTCTCCTTTTTTATTCCAACTCCACTTTTATTTCGACACCGGGCACCCACGGTTTCGCGTCATTCAGAATAGGCGCAAGGACTTTGCGCACCGCCGAAAGATTTTGCGTCTTTATATATAGTTTAACCCAGAACACATTCTGCACTTTCGGGACAAACGCATCTGCCGGTCCAAGTACCGACATCGACGATTCCTTGCGCAAGATGTTTTCGAGGCGTTTCACCGTTTCACGAAGCAAGGCCTCGTCACGCGAACCGCAACTGATTTCGATAAGCTTGCAGAACGGCGGGTAAAACGCCATCTGACGATTTGAAGATTCGAGTTTTGCAAAGCCTTCAAAGTCATGATGAATGGCATACTGCATTACAGGTTCTGTCGGATTGAGCGTTTGGATAAACACACGCCCCCCCCCACCAGCACGGCCTGCACGGCCAGCAGTCTGGCTCAAAAGTTGATACAGACGTTCAGTCGATCGGAAATCGGGAATGCCGAGTCCAGAATCGGCACCGACAATACCGACAAGTTTCACGCCCGGAAAATCATGGCCTTTTGCGACCATCTGCGTTCCAAGCAAAATATTGTACTCGCGATTCCTAAACGCGGTCAGGATTTTCTCTACAGCTCCCACGTTCTGCGTTGTATCACGGTCCATGCGGATTACTTTTGCGTCTGCCACCCACTCTATAATTTCTTCCTCAAGTTTTTCAATAGCGCCACCAACAAATTCATATGTTTCGGCACCGCACGACGGGCAAGGTGTATCCACAGGATACAGCGCAGCGCAGTAATGGCACATCAACGCATGATACTGTTTATGATACACCAATGGAATATGGCAATGTCTGCAATAAAGCGTTTCACCGCATTCTGTACAAACTCTTATCTTAGAATAACCGCGGCGATTCATGAGGATAATCGCCTGGTCGCCACCCGCAATGCAATCGGCAAGGGCCTCGCGCAAGGCCGGCGACATGAGTACGCCTTTTTGCTGACGCACCTTTCCCATATCGACAACGGTCACCTCCGGGAGTGGTGCAGCCGTAGCCCGGTTCTTTAGAGTCAAAAGTTTGAGGTTACCCGCTTTCGCATTGCGGTACGTTTCCAAGCAAGGCGTTGCGCTACCAAGGACGACAAGCGCGCCATGCTTTTGCGCCAAGTGGAACGCCAAGTCACGCGTATGGTAACGCGGAGCCGGGTCCTGCTGTTTGAACGAAGAATCATGTTCTTCATCCAAAATAACAACGTCAAATTCGAACGACGAGAGAATTGCACTGCGCGTTCCAAGCACGACCTTCGCAGAACCGTCAAGCACGGCCAAATAACCGGCACGCTTTTGCGGAGCCGATAACGCCGAATGCAACACGACTACGGGCACTTTCAAATAGTCTTCAAACCTAGAGGCCGTCTGTGGAGTAAGCCCAATTTCGGGCACAAGAATAAGCACACGCTTACCCCGTTTGAGCGCTTCACGCACTAATTCCTGATAAACTCTCGTCTTACCACTACCGGTCACACCATGCAAGAGCGTTCCACGAAAACCACTTTTATCCAAATCTTCCACAAGACTGGCAAGCGCCGTCCCCTGTTCTTCTGTCAAGGGGGGCAAGTCCGAACAAGCGGTCATTTCCGGTTCAGCAGATGGAGCCTCGCCCCGTGGTTCAGCGTTCTTTTCGGCAAACAACGCATCGAGGTACTTGTCAAAATCGGCGGGCCAAAACACGTTCAAAGTACGCATGGGCGTGCTTACATAATACTTAGCGACCCACTCCAGCGATTCCATATAACGTTCGGAAAAAACATAACCCGACTCGTGCGGGCACGCATAGCGGACATCAAAATCAGGCTTTTCGCTATGGACTCGGCTCACCAGGGCCAGCGTCGGCTTACGGCGAGCGAGTTGCACCCAGACAACGCTCCCACGAACAATTTTGACGCCCTCAGGCACTCCATAAGTAAAAACGGAAGGCGCCAAAGGGATATAGACCTCGCAAAAAAGGGATAGAAACGCCGAATTACAGCGTTCCTTGACCATTTCCGGAGCCATCGTCTTTGGGATTCTTTTTACCACGGGGCAAAGATAGTTATTGATACAACCTTAAATGGGCATAAATTCGCTTAAAATTTCCTGACAACAACTTTTTTTTAGTTAGATTATGCTATACGGAGCCGTGAAGTTCCGCCTACCTTTGGAGATATTATGAGCTTTTTTGACGCATTTAAACCGAAATGGCAAAATTCCAACCCTGCAAAGCGCATCGAAGCGATTGCCGAATTGGATGAACTCAGTAGTCAAGATATTGTCGAACGAGTCGCCCTTTCCGATGATAATGTCGAAGTGAAATTGGCTGCAATCAAAAGACTTGCAATTATTAAGACACTTCAGGAAATTTCTAAGAATGACAAGGACTCCAGCGTACGTCGTTTGGCCGAAACCAGAGCCTTCGAGGAAATTGTCAAAAAACTCAAAGGTTATAGTTCCCCGGATCTGGATGATGAAATCCGCGGCTACATCGAAGCCGTGAAGGATACGCGCTATGCCGAAGACGTTCTCAAGTCTACAAACAACTTAACACTCAAACACGAATTGGTCAAACTTTGCAGCAAGCAATCTCTCCTTGCACAAATTGCATCGCGCGACTCTAGCGAAGAAATCGCACTGGCAGCGGCAGACCGTGTAACATCAGAATCACTCCAGTCTGATTTAGTCAAGGGTTCAAAGCACAGTTCCGTCCGTAAAAAGATTTCGGATAAAGTCCGAGCCAAAAAAGAATCCGAAGACAATGGCAAAAAAGCGGCCGACCTTTTGCAGAGCAAGCGGGAAGCGCTCATCAAGCAAGCCCATTTCCTTGCAGCCCAGAAAGACGCCTTTGCGACCAAACCGCAATTCGACGACTTGATGAATGAAGCAAACGCCCTTGGCATGGGCGACTCCGCCGAAACGCTCAACGAAATTTACGCAAGTTTCAACAAGTTCTATGACGAAGCGAATGCCGCCAAGAAGGCAGCCGAAAACGCCGAAGCCGAAAAGCAAGCCAAGATCCTGCATCTCACCGAAACGCTTGCTGAACTTGAAGGCTTGCTCGAAGCGCACACGACTGAAGAAAACGCCGAACGAGTGAACGCCATCATTGAAGAATGGACTGCAAACAAATCCATCATGGATGCCGCGGCGACCAAACGCTTCAACAACGCCTACTTCAAGACGCAAGAAGCAAAGAAAATTGTCATCCCGACGGCAGAGTCCGAAAACGCAAGCGAAGAAGAAATTGCAATCCGCAAGAGCCTTCTCGAAAGACTTCAGGCCCTCTCCGAAACAGAAATTGATGAAAACACAGGCAAGCATTTACATGCGATTGTTCGCGAATGGGAAAAGCTGGACCTTCTCGAAGGCGACGATCCGATTCTCCAATCGTACAATGCCCTGCGCACAAAGTTGAACGAACTGATTACGGCGTACAACGAAAAAGCGCAAAAAGTTATCGAAGAAAATTCCAAGAAACTCCGCGGGCTCATCGAACGCATCCAGAACATCGACGAGAACCAGGAATTCCGTGAAATCCACAAGATTCTCCGCGACACCTATCAGGAATGGAAGGAAATCGTCGGCGAACAAAAGTTTAAATACCACGATCTCTGGCAAGAATACAAGATTGCCACTTCCCGCTTCCAGGAAATGCAGCAGTGGGAAAACTGGCACAACGAAAAAGACCGCGACACCATCATCGAGGAAATGGACGCGCTCTCCAAGGAAACGCCAAGCCAGGCCGTGCTGACCAAGTTCCGCGAACTCTGCAGCAAGTGGCGCGAAATTGGACCGATTTCTGCAGCCAAGTTCCAGGACTATAGGGACCGTTTCCAAGCTCTTGTCGATAAGATCAAGGAAAACTGCGCCCCGTTCATCGAAGAACAGAACGCCGAACGCCAAAAGAACCTGACCGAGAAAGAAGGCCTGTGCCAGAAGGTAGAAGACCTCGTAGCCAATGCCGAAATTTTCTGGAAGGACAAGTTCAAGGCCGTGCAGGAAATCCAAGAAAACTGGAAGAACATCGGCATGGTCCCGAAAGATGCCTTTGCCGCATTGAACAAGCGCTTCAAGGACGCCGTGAACGCCTTCTACGCCCAGCACAAAGAAAATGTGAAGCACGAAGACGAAAGCCGCGAAGCGAACTACGAAAAGAAAGTAGCCCTCTGCATCGAAGCCGAAGCCATCAAGGATTCGACCGACTGGAACGCCACCTCCACCAAGCTCAAGCAGTTGCAGGACGCTTGGAAGGCGACCGGCCCAGTGCCGAAGAGCAAGTCCGACGAAATTTGGACACGCTTCCGCACGGCATGTGACTCGTTCTTTGAAAAGAAGCGCAACCACTTTGAAGAAATGGATGCTGCAAAGCAAAAGAATCTGGAACAGAAACAAGCCCTCTGCGAAAAACTCGAGGCGTTCGACCTCGATAACATCACTCCTGAAGTTATCGAAGCTTATAAAGCAACCGATGCAGAATGGAAAACGATTGGCATGGTCCCGAAAGAGGCCGTCGAAAGCATCAATGAACGTTACTGCGCCATCGTGAACAAGATTGTCGCAAAGATGGCTGAATCCGATCCGGAACTTCAGGCCAAGATTGCCGATATCAAGAAGAAAAAGCAGGACTCGATTGAGAAGGTTCGCCAGTTCGCCGAAAGCGCGGGCTCCAACCAGCTCGCCGACGCCGTTCGTGATCTCCAAAAGGAATGGATTACGCTCGGGTCTTGCGGTAACGATGACGCAGAATTGCAAAAAGCATTCCGTGATGCTTGCGACGATTTCTTCACGCGCCGTCGTGACCAGCTCGACATCCAGGAACAGGCTCGCCAGAACAACCTGCAAAAGAAGATTCTCCTCTGCGAACAGGCCGAAGACCTGCTCACGGAATTGAATGACCAAACGGTTGTAGCATCGATGAACAAGGTCAAGCACTTCCGTCGCTTGTGGAAGGAAGTCGGAGCCGTTCCTCGCGACCAGTCCGAAAAGATCTGGAAGCGCTTCAACACAGCTTGCGACCAGGTGTTCGCCTTTGGCCGCAAGGACGAGAAGAAGGAAGAAGCCACGGCTCAGCCCGCTCTCAGCGAAGCATAAGCGAAACGGCGAAAGCCTCCGCAACATTGTCATGCCCGCCTCCGTGCACTTTGATCACTTAGCTCTTTAGAGCTTACGTGACATGGTCCGCGTATGGGGAGGGCATTTCCTTTTTATACCATAAAATTTTTATTTTTGGGTCATGAAATTTCCACCCTGGACAAGTGTAAGCGAAGCTGCCCGTTTCCTCCAAGCTGGCGAAGTCGTCGCCATCCCGACAGAAACTGTTTATGGGCTCGCCGGAAACGCATTCGACCCCAAAGCTCTCGCCAAAATTTTTGCCGCCAAGGAGCGACCGACATTCGACCCGCTGATTGTCCACATCGCGGATATCGCTCAACTCACAGACATCGCCAAAGACATTCCCGATAGCGCCTACAGGCTCGCCGAAGCCTATTGGCCTGGCCCGATGACAATTATCCTGCCCAAAAAGGATTGCATCCCAGACCTTTGCACAAGCGCGCTCCCCTCAGTCGCAGTCCGTTTTCCGAGCCATCCGATAGCGCAGGCGATTATCAAGGAATCGGGACTCCCGCTGGCCGCCCCGAGCGCAAACCTCTTTAAGCATGTAAGCCCGACTACGGCCGAACACGTCGCCGCACAGCTCGCCGATCGTATCGCAGGCATAGTCGATGGTGGTCCCTGTTCCGTTGGCGTCGAAAGTTCCATCATTTCGCTTACAGGCGAAAAGCCGACGGTCCTCCGTCCAGGCGCCATCACTCCCGAGATGTTTGCAAAAGTTCTCGGAGATGTCGCCATCAAGGAATCCACGTCAAAACCGGGCCAGCCGATGCTCGCCCCCGGCCAATGCGACACGCATTACCGCCCGCAAGTTCCTCTTTACTACGGCGAAATTCCCTCCGGATACACGCTCCCCGAACACACCGTTCGCATCGCATTCGGAACGCAACCGGGCCCCATCCCTGCAACCGTAAACTTGTCTACAACGGGCGACATGGTCGAAGCCACGTCCAAGCTTTACGCGTTCATGCACGACCTGGATACGCCCGATTACGACTTGATTCTCGTGGACCCTATACCCAACAAGGGAATCGGCATCGCCCTGAACGACCGATTGAAACGAGCTAGCGTTAAGAGGTTATAGGTAATAGGTTGTAGGTATTAGTAATAACCTAACACCTACTACATCGGAAACAGCGGATAGTGTTCCTTGGTATATGCACGCGTGAACGCATTAAAATGCCACCATTCGCTAGGCAGCATTACCCATCCGGCTCGTTTCATAATTTTGCGGAGTAAATTGCGATTGTTAATTTGTTCTTGCGTAAGGCGTCCAGATTTCAAAGCGTCCGCCTCGCCCACGATTCCCGCACAACGTTCAAACGAATCAAAATCCGCCCCCATGTCCAGCAAATTGCCCGTGCTGTCGGCAAGCCCTAAATCAAGCGCCAAGCCATAATTATGGAGTCCTCCTGTTTTACCGGACGAAACAAAATGACTGTAAGGCGTCCCCGCAACGGAACTTTTCAAAACCGACTGTGCATACATCGGACGCGCAGCATCAAAAATCACAAACGAATATCCGGGCAACTCTTTCGCTAAAATCGAAATAGCGCGTTTGAGTTTCGGCAAACCATCTTTATGGATAAACGCCCGCTGAATACCGCAATACATATCATGACCGGTCACGTTGTCGAACGTCGCATAGCGCAAGTCCATGCGGAGGCCTTCCATATCCGTTATTTCGACAAGCTTGGAATTGTGTGTCGCGTACTCGATCCACTTTTCCGCAGACGAGCAATAACGCAAAGGCTTTTCGGGCTTTGGCGGCACGAACAAACTGTCCGTCTTATGGGAGTAAGCCAAAGCAGCAAAGAAGAGAATAGATAAGAATAGACGATTCATAAGAAAAAGCTGGTATGGGGTATGGGCACGGGGCTTACGCCCCTTCGGACTATGAGGTTTGCTCAAGCGAAGCGACCTGAAAGAGCCAAAGGGACGACCTCAAAGGCACGAAGTGCCGACCTCAAACCTCTAGATTCCCAACTGCACTTCTACGCCAAAGTCGATATTGAGTCCCATACCCTTCGCGATGAACGGCACCAAGTCATATCCATTAGCGGTATTCTTGTCCTTATCCTTCGCCACCCATGAACGTTCGCGCCAGTTCTGGGAACCCAGGAATCTGAGAGCATCGACATCGAGTTTTGCAAAGATGTTATCGAATTCCAGATAGAATCTTGCATGCTTAAAGAAGAACTTCGACTTCGTCAAATCGAGATTTACACGCAAATCGGTTCTATACAAATCCGTAAACCTGTTGTAATCCCTAAGTTCTCGCGTTCCATTCTTTCCGTCAGCAGCAGGCTTTATGGAGTAATAATAAAGCGGCCTGTGCCATGCGGCATGGTGCGTCAAGATAACCGACACGATGGAATCCTTGCGCGGATAATATCTAAAGTGAGAAACGATGTCCAAACGGGAATTCGCTTCCCACGGCAAAGATCTGCCACCTTTCAATTCATACTCGCCATATACGGAACTGGCATTCATCGCCATCGAAAAGTGATGCGACGTTTTCCATTCGAGCGAGCCCGAAGCGCCGGAGACCCAAGCATAATCGACAGGCGTTATGTCATTGTAATTTGCAAAAACCTTCGGCAGCGGGAGCAACGGATCAAAGTAGAAACGCCCAAAGCCGGCCACCTGGGCCACCAAGTACTTGGAACGGTAGCCAACGCCCAACTTGAGAGATGTTCCGGATTCCAAACGTCCCGTCAGGTCGCCATCGTCAAAGTAATGTTTCCAGTCCGCACGATAAGCCGCATTCGTAAAGAGTCTCCAGTACGCAGAATCCTTTTTGGACAAATTGCGTTCCATATCGAACGAAACCGTCGGCAAAGCCTTGTGTCCTGCAGCATCTGCAACGGCGCCCACGGAGAACATATGTTCCGAATAATCATTTTTCCAATCAAGCGTCGCGGCTCCAGACAAAACGCCGGTCTGGTAATCACTGCTTTCTTCACCACCAGGTATTGGATAACTGCGTTCAACCATGTGATGTTCGTAGAGAATTGCGCCGCGCAAGTCGGCACCAAAAATATCGGCATTGAAATTTTTATCAGCACCGGCACTCAAAGTCGTGTGCGTTTGGCTGTAACCATCAATAAAAGTCCTCGCGTATTCATCCGTAAACGAGCCCGTGCGGAATCCTGTCGTATCGCGGATCGTATCACTCAGGCTTTCACGGACAAGTCCCGCATGGAAACTGGCTCCGAATTTCGAAGCGTATTCACCTCCGATAACCAAGTAGCTTTGGCTCCCTTCGGCAATGTCGATCGTATTGATACTGCTAAAAAGTTTCGACGTATCTTGACGGATCCTATATTCGTCGGAACTGAACAACGTACGTAAAGCCCATGTTGTGTTGCCTAGCGAATCCGAGCCGTTCAACTGCGCATAGAGATCAAACGCAGAAAGATCAAACGGATCCGACGACTTCACCTTTTCGCTACCAGAAGAATTGTCATCGCGTTTGCGGAATTCCGTAAAGAACTTTTCGCCCAAAATTTTCAGGATGCCGTCGTCAAGCGTGCGGAACGCAAAGCGGAAACTGTCCCAGATGAAGAACGGAGCGTCAACCAAAACTTCTCGTTGAGCGAGAGTGGCGGAACCTCTCAAGCCCCATTCGCCGTTGGTCTGTTCGGGAATATACTGGATAGAGGTCGCAAGCCCCTGTCCCAAAGGCCCTTGTCCGTAATGGTCATGGACTTCTATCCCGCTCAACGTATGCGGGTTAATGACAGACAAGTTTCCAGGGAAACCGAGATCCAAATGGCGCATATTCGGAATACGGAGACGCCCCAAATGATATGCGACATCGCTTGCGCGCGAACCATCATAATACAAGGCACTGCTAAAATCCTTCTGTCCCGAAATGCCCGGCATCTGGCTCAAGTGATCCGTAATATCAAAGCGCATGCCCGCAGCGTCTTCAAGCTTGTCTAGTTGAACAGTACGTTCGACTTCCCACTTGACGAACTCGCCGCCACCGATAATCGTACTCGCCCCAAGGTTCGTGACGTTCGTGCTGAGGGTGATTACCATGTCCATCAAATCGGCAAAATCCTGCAAATCCACAAAGACGCTGTCGAAACCATCTTTCTTGAACACAAGCGAAGCGTTCTTCGACTCGACCGCAAGTTCAAAACGACCGCGGGAATCCGTTTCCCCGATCTTCTTGCCGGACTTGTACGAAATAACGACATCCTTGACAGGCAAATCCGATTCCGCTTCAAGGACGACACCAATAACCGTAGTTGGAGAAGCCGCGAGAACCCCTACCACCAGAAATAAGACAAAACTGAAAAATAAACGAAAATTCATATCCCCAAAATAGATAATTTATGCAAGGAAAATTTCAACAGCCCCTCAACATCTTATATTATATGCATGCTTAAAGTTTACCTCGTCCAGATGGATAGCTCCTTGGGCACCAAGTCCGAGAATCTTGCAAGAGCTAAAAAGATGATTCTCGATGCCCATCCTGCCGCCGGGAGCCTAGTGTTGCTGCCCGAAATGTTCGCCACGGGATATATTCCCGCAAGTCTCGACGATGCCGCCGAAGATTTCAGTTCTTGCAATTCCGGCGAAACCGCCCGCATGCTTTCCGAAGCGGCCTCCGCCACAAGCAGCACCATCATGGGAGCGGGCATCACGAGCATACACGATAAATTCCTGAACCACGTGAGCATCTACGAACCAGGCTCCACCGGGGAACATTGCGGCTACGACAAGATGAACCTGTTCTTCCCGGAAAAGGAAAGTTTTAGGGCTGGCGAAAGGATTAATTTATTTAAGATAAAAGAAGTCCCCGCTAGGGAATGCGCAGAACACGACGAAAAGTCGAACCCAAGTCTAATGAACCGTGCGGACGCAGGTGGTGCCATCTGGAATGTGGCTTCGTTTATCTGCTACGATTTGCGTTTTCCGGAGCTGTTCCGCGAAGCGACCAAGCAAGGAGCAAACCTCATCACAGTTCAAGCCGCATGGCCCGCCAAAAGGCATGCCCACTGGGAAACGCTCCTCAAGGCTCGGGCAATCGAAAACCAAGTCTATATTGCCGCCGTAAACGCCGTAAGTTCCCGCACCGACGCCAAGCCTCCGCTCGCAGGAACATCGCTCGTCATCTCGCCATACGGAGACGTTCTCGCCGAAGGCCCCGCCCAAAGCGAAGCCGTCATTTACGCAGAACTCGACCTCCAAGCCGAAAAAGAGTACCGCAAGTCATTCCCCGTCCTCGACGGAATCGTCCCTTTCACCCCGTAAAAGACATGCAGCTCATTTTAGACATTCCCGCACAGAACGCAACAGGCAATGAAAGACGCAAGGCCGCCGTTATCGCATGCTATAAGGACGGCAGCCTTCTGCTCGACGCCAGAGACAACCTCAAGCCGGCGAGGTTCGCCTTGGCCCCCACCGACATCTTTCCATGGACGGAATTCATCGAAAAACTGCTTGCCGCATGGCAACTTTCAGATTACAGCGACGTCCCGGAGGCATTCAAGCCCGTCAAGCAAATTCCGACATTTGTCATCGAAGGCATTCTAGGCGAACCCATCCCGCAACAGCTCAAGATTTTAGCAACACTGCGTTCGCAGGGATATTTCGCACCGCTCGGCAATCCTTACAAATAAGCCAAGTAAGCCTCTGCGTCCCATAACGGGTCCGCAGGGCAGAAAAAGAAAGTGCCCTCTCCTAAACCCAAACGATCCTAATTGAAGACACTTTCTTTTGTTTTTTCCAAGGAGAATCCACCCTACCATCTCCTAGTACCAATAATAGTTTTTTTTGACGAAACTAGTTATTATTTAAAAAATATTTTCTGGTCAAAAAATATATATTCGTAATATGAACCTTATCAAATATTTTAGCAAACAACGTTGGTTCATGGGGAAAAACAGAACCATCCTGCGTATTGATACGCTTGATTCCACCGAAGCCGGCGGCACGCGAATCAGGCTAATCAAGGTTTCGTTTGACGATGGCGCAAGCGATGTTTATACGTTCATCGATGACGAGAACAAAGTCGGAAAAATTCTCGAGGACGCGTTTCTCGACGGAGCTCAGCAATCCATGTTCTCCGGAGACAAGGGATTTTTCATGTTCCGCATCGCCTCCCCGCTCCCCAAGGCGCTCCTCTCAACAATCAAGCCTATTTCGAAAGAACAGAGCAATTCCGCATTTTGCGCCCCCGGCAAATTTTTTTTCAAGCTTTACCGCAGACTGGAACCGGGATTACATCCCGAAGCCGAAATTCTCGAAGCGATGAACAAGGCGGACAGCAGTCGCGTCCCGAGACTCTACGCCGTGTGCAACTACAAGTCCAAAAGTGGCGAAATTTACACGTGGGGCATTCTCGAAGAACATTTCCCGAACGCACTCGACGCCTGGAACGAGTTCTGCAACCGCATGGATAGCGCAGACGCTTTCCAGCTCGGAATGTCCACCGCCCAAATGCACGAAAGCCTCAAGAGACTGAGCGGCCCCATGTACAGCAACGACGAGCCGCCCTTCGAAAAACTGGAACAGTTGCTCCAAAGTTCGAAGGATGCCGAATACGCCCCGCAATTGCGCGGAAAGCTCCCGGAACTCAGAATCCGCTACTACGACCTTCTCCGCGAAACATTTAGCGACAAGACGTTCAAGCGCCAGCGCATTCACGGAGACTACCATCTCGGGCAAGTGCTCATCACGCAAAGCGCAAACGGCACAAAGCATTTCGAGATTATCGACTTCGAAGGCGAACCCACGCGCAGCCTCGATTATAGGCGCACCTGCCGTTCGCCCGCCGTCGATATCGCAGGGATGTTGCGAAGCTTTGCCTATGCCAGCGCCGTCGCAAAAACTGACCCTGGCGAAGCACAACTGGCGTTCATCACCGGCTATTCCAAGGTTTCAGGGATTTCAATGGCGGCAATCGAAAAGGCGTCCAAGCCCTACATTTTGGCAAAAGCCATCTACGAAGCATGCTACGAACTCGAATTCCGCCCCGACTGGTTCTGGATTCCCGCCACGGCACTGCTAGAGTTGTAAATTTTCTATATTTGGCGCCATCATGACACCAGAAGAAATGGAACAGATCCTCCGCAAGGAAGCAGAAGAGCTCGTCAAAAGCGAGCCACTTTCCAAATTGATGCTCGAAGAGCAAGTCCTCAACCGCAAGAATTTTGCGGATATGCTCTGCGTTACTCTCGCCTGTCAACTCGCAGGCGAAGTCATCAACCGTGCGGAACTGGAAAAAATGTTCAGCAGCATGTACGAAAAGAACCCCAGTTTGCTCGTTTCGGCAACAAAGGACTTGCGCGCAACAGTCCTCCGCGACCCGGCATGCACCAGCTATCTGGAACCGCTATTACTCTTTAAAGGTTTTCAAGGTTTACAGGCCTACCGCGTAGCGCACGTCCTGTGGGAAGAAAACAGGCATTTTCCGGCCAAGATGCTCCAGAACATCATCAGCCGTAAATTCGGGATGGATTTCCATCCGGCAGCCAAAATCGGTCACGGTCTTTTGATTGACCATGCGACGAACATCGTCATCGGCGAAACGGCAACCGTCGGAAACAACGTGAGCTTTTTGCACGGCGTGACCTTGGGCGGAACCGGTAACGAAATCGGCGACCGCCACCCGAAAGTCGGAAACGGAGTCATGCTCGGCGCACACGCCCAGTTGCTCGGAAACATCCACATCGGCGATGGTGCAAAAATCGGAGCAGGCGCAGTCGTTCTATGCGACGTCCCCGCACATACGACATATGCCGGAGTCCCAGCCGTCCAAGTGGGCCACCCGCACGACGAAATGCCGAGTTTCAACATGCAGCAGGACTTTACGCGGGATATCTAGCAGGCAACAGGTTTTAGGATTAGGTTGTAGGATAAAATCGCGGCAAAGCCGCACCTTTCAAGTTCACAAATCGTGAAAAAAAATCCTAAAACCTATAACCTTCAGTGAGCTATTATGAACAGAGCTGCGAAAATCAAATTTATCGGTAAAAAGCTGGACGAACTCTATCCGAATCCGCCTATTCCGCTTAATTACACAAACCCGTTCACGATGCTCGTCGCGGTTGTTCTGAGCGCCCAATGCACCGACATCCGCGTGAACCAGGTGACCGCGCATTTGTTCAAGCAAGCAGACTCACCCGCAAAAATGATCAAGCTCGGCGTGGAACGCATTGCCGAAATCATCAAGCCCTGCGGATTTTTCAATACCAAAAGCGCGAACATTTTCAAGCTTTCGCAGGCGCTTGTCGAGAAATTCGAAGGCGAAGTCCCACACACGTTCGAAGAACTGGAAAGCCTCCCCGGAGTCGGCCACAAGACGGCAAGCGTCATCATGAGCCACATTTTCAAGTTACCGGCGTTCCCCGTCGACACGCACATTCACCGCCTCGCCGAACGTTGGGGGTTAAGCGACGGAAGCAGCGTCGAAAAAACCGAAGCCGATTTAAAAAAAGCTTTTCCCGAAAGCGAATGGGAAAAGCGTCATTTGCAAATCATTTATTTTGGACGCAACTACTGTAAAGCCCGCGGGCACAAAGACGAAGAATGCCCGATATGCGGAGTAGTTAATAGGATTTAGGGGTTGGGAGAACTTAGAGCTTAGTAGACAGTAGGCAGAGACGTCATAGCCCAAGCGAAGCAACCCCAAAGCGAGTTTACGAGCGTGCCCATAGCGAAGCATGCCCATACCTCGCTTTAAAGCACGCGATTCTTGCAAGGCTAGCGCCTTCCATGGTCACCGCGGCGTGATGGTGGCGGTGCCGGCGGGTTATGATGACGCTCAGAACGATGCGAACGATTGTCCCAACGGGAATCCTGATTGTCACGGTTCGAACTTGCGGACTGCGAAGGAGGCGGAGGCGGTGCCGGACGTCTGTAACTCGAAGGCGGAGGTGGCGGAGGTGCCGAAGTCGCCGATTTTCTCAAACTATTCGAAGGCGCCGGAGATACGTCCTGGTATTTGCTGAATGGCCGCGACGGAGCCGGTGGCGGCGAAGCAGGACGCCTATCCCACGTAGAATTTGAACGCGGTGGAGGCGGCGCCGGACGGTTATAATTCGATGACGGAGGAGGATTGTCAAGGCGTCGTCTTGGCGGATTCCTCAGACGGTGGCGCGGCGGCGGAGCATAACGGCGCGGATGACGGTAATGCGGGCGGCGATGCACCCAGTCATAGACAAATGGATCCCATCCCCAATAAACCAGCCCCGCTCCAGTCCATACGCCATTCACATAGCGAAGCTGGAAACGGCCATCAGAGACAACATAATAAACAACACGCGGGTCATATTCAGGAACATACACATATTCTTCACGAACAGGCTGGATAGCAATATTATCACCGACCGTCACGGCAACTTTGTCGTCACTCTTCAAATAGCCATTCTTTTGGGCGACCTTGCGCATTCTCTGCACGGCGTCCATCACGTCCGCCTTTTGCATTTCGACAGCTTCGCCGAGCTGATTCGACCACGTGGCGTACTTTGAAAGTTTGTAAAGGACATCCGGGAACGGAATCAAAGCCATAACAGATTCGTCATAACCCAAATCGGCACGTTCAATGGCGTTGGCAAGGTCATCTCCCTTCAAGTTTCGATTGGCGTTCGCAAACGCATACGCATTCGGAAGGTCGTCACCATGCGTTGTCGCATTCAACACATGCACCAAAAGCGGATCCGGGTAAAGCGCGATTGTCGAAACTAGCGTATCCAATTCTGCCGGCGTATAGCGATCCTGGGCAAATACGAATCCCGAAAAGCACAAAAAAAGGACGATTCCGCGACGGAACCATCGAATTACAGAGCATGATTTCTGGACATTTTTACTACTCATGGAAACCTCCTCTATCTTAAAATACATCTATTGGATGCCCCGAACCAACACGCGGTTTCACAAAATGCCATTTTTTGCTTAAAAAAGGCAGGTGTAGAAAAGACTACAACACTTTAATAATATAACAGAGTTTTTTGAGCAAATTTTTTGATTATAAAAATAGATTAGGGATAATTATTGGAGGATATCTTCATGAATATGATTATCAAGGCAACTGCGCTTGCAGGTTGCATCATCGGATCCAGTTATGCACAGACCTATGATTTACCAATTATTTTCGTTGACACCAAACAAAAGTGCCTAGACAACAAGGTCACCGACAAAATTCCCGCTACAATGAGGGTATTGGACGGCAAGACCAACAACGTGGCCGACAGTGCCAAGGGGACCCTCTATGACATCGGCATCAAGGTCCGTGGCCAGTCTTCCGCCATGTTCCCCAAACCTGGTTATAGCATTGAAATTCGCGACGAAAAGGGCGAAGGAATGGACGTGAGCATGTTCGGGCTCCCGCCTGCCGACGACTGGGTCTTGCATGGCCCTTACGTTGACAAGAGCATGTTGCGTAACGCACTCGCCTACTGGCTCTTTAGGCAGGCTGGCCGTTACGCCCCGCGCACCAAGCACTTCGACCTGTACATCAACGGCGTCTATCGCGGCGTCTACGTGATGGTCGAAAAAATCAAGCGCGGCAAGTACCGCGTGAACATCAGCAAGCTCAAAGAAACAGACATTGCCGGCGACAGCCTTACCGGTGGTTACCTTTGGGCATTTGACAAAGTCGGAACCAATACCGGCGGCGGCGGCAGCAACAACCAGGGCGGTATCCAGGCAGAAGGTTTCAACACCTCCGACGGTTTGAACGTCATTTTGCACTATCCCAAGAAAGCGAACATTCAAAAAGAACAGGAAGAATACCTGAAGAAATACTTGAACGACCTTGAAGCTTTGTTCAAGAACGGCAAGAACGGTGACGGATTCGAAAAATATGTGGACCTCGGCTCTGCCGTTGACTACGTGTTACATCAGGAAGTCACCAACAACGGCGACTCCTACTGGTGCAGCTTCTTCTTGCACAAGCCCAAGAACAAGGGCGGCAAGGACGGCAAGGAATTCAAGGAAGGCAAGGTTACTCTTGGACCTCCGTGGGACTTCAACCTAGCCATGAGCAATGGCGGCATGATGGGCTACGGTGGCGGCAATAGCTGGCAGATTGAAAGCAAAACCGGCAGCGGCGGCGGCGGTTTTGGCTTCGGCATGGGCGGCGGCATGGGTAGCCTGAAAGCTCCTAACTGGCTCGGCGGCCTGTGGAAAAGAAGCGATTACCAGAGCGAAATGAAGAAGCGCTGGGCAGAACTCCGCAGCGGCGTGTGGCACACCAAGGTCATGGACGCCTACCTGGATTCCATGAAGACATATCTGAAGAGCGCAGCCGACAGAAACTTCAAGCGTTGGCCGAACTTGGGTAAATCTAGCGGCCAGGGCGACAAGGATCCGGAGCCAATGAAATACTGCAACTCTAGCGGCGGCGGTAGCGG
>Ga0310696_10002644_pt1 | contig 23395 bp, 15 predicted proteins | sample AusTroGonzalo_MG_4_FD_203885 | JGI IMG/M metagenome (GOLD analysis project Ga0310696, IMG submission 203885) | Bovine rumen microbial communities from tropical cattle in Woodstock, Queensland, Australia - Gonzalo_02 (v2) (version 2) | ecosystem: Host-associated > Mammals > Digestive system >...
AGAACGACTACGGCCAGTATTTGTTGCGTCGTGCAGAAGAGTACGTTAGATAGCGTACTCCTCTACACAACGGTGGAGGGCATTGGGATTTCCCATATCATACATACGCCCTTTTAGCCGTATACCCATCATGCCACTACGTTGACGGACGGCTTCCAAAGCAGAGGTAAGTTCTATTTCACTTACATGGTCGCCGTCGATTTCTTTTTGCATAATGTCCTCGTGCAATTGGGCAAAGACTTCGGGGGTAAGAATATATTGACCGAATACACTATAATACTCTTTCTCGCCATCTTTGTTGCGTACGCCAAGAAACTCCTCTGCATAACTAGCCTTTGGCTTTTCGTGCATCGTTGAGACGTTGAGTACCGTATTTTGCTTGTCTTCCCATACACCATGAAGAATACCATAGCGGCTGACCTCTGCTAGTGGAATGGGATGAATACTAACCATTAGTGAGTTGTAACGCTCGTATTCCTCCACCATCTGCAACGCGCATGGCTTGTTTGACTCACTACGATAGAGAGTATCGCCCAAAAGAAGCAGCACAGGTTCATTGCCCGCGAACTGAGCAGCCTGGTAAACAGCATGTCCAAAGCCACGTTTCTCACGCTGATAGACGTAATGAAGATGCTTTCCTATGTCGAGAATACGGTTTTCATATTCCTGAGCTTCGGGATTAAGTTTGCGCAGATGCTCGTCAGAGAGAGGCCGTTCAAAGAAGTCGGAATATTGCTGGCGCTCCTCTTCGGATCCCAATACAAGGCAGATCTCCTCGATACCACTCTGAATGAGTTCTTCAAGCAGAATAAGTATGACTGGACGCACCATTCCGTCTGGACATGGTATAGGGAAGAAATCCTTCTTCAGGGCACGCGTGGCAGGATAGAGGCGGGTGCCAAAACCTGCCACAGGGATAATAGCACGACGAACGGTGTGAACTGGCTTCAGCGTAAGTTCGTAGGCTTTCATACCTTGATCGTTGAGATAGGCAGTCAACTGGTGCTGAGCCTCAGCATTACGAGCAAGAAACTGTACAGAACCATCCCCGTGAGAACCCACACCTTTTCCACCCCATACGAGAGGTTGAATGTTGGGGTCCTGAAGCACGCTATGAAGTTTCGGTGACCACAGAGCAGGAGACATAGGTGCCACCTTTTCGTCAAAGAGAGCTTCTGCTTCTGTCATCAGTTGTCCCAACGCCTCAACTTGTCCTTCTGCCATATACTGGATAGCACGATTAACAATATCGATATTCTGCTGTCCAAGAGCCTCATGCTCCGCACGATCGGCATCAGTCGTGGGAAATGGGTACGCTTTGTTCAAATCAGAGAGAATCTTGATGGTATCTTTTTCTGCACAAAGGTCAGCAAAAACCCAATACAAGTGTTTCTTTACATTCAGCGAACGCACCTCTATCTCATCACCATCAAAAGTCATGAGATTCGGTTTCACGCCGAAAGCACAGGCCTGATCCAGGCGTCCACAACGACTTGAAGTACGAAGTTCACCCAAATAAGCGATATTCATCTCGCCAAGGGTGTTCAGATTTAAATTATATAATAAGTTGAACGCACGCGCAACTAAGACACAGATGGCAGCAGAACTGGAGAGACCACTCTTCATGGGAAGAGTCATCGAAGTGATGCGGATGCGAACGCCACCAACCTTGTACCACTCAAGCATATACGAAGCAACACCGGCACAATAGCAGAAGAATGAACCCGATTTAGCAATACGTTTCAGCTCTGTTTCATCCATACGACAGGAAAAATCCTGCCATACATTGGTCATCTCTGGGGCACTGCTATAAAGTTCAAAGATGCTGGACCGCTCAACTTCGGCATAGATACCCTGTTCGATACCCGTAACTATGGCAGCACCTGGAGCGATATCTGCATTCATCGTCCGATAGTGACCAGCCCAGTCGGTATGCTCTCCAAAGAGGCAAAGACGCCCCGGAACATATAATTTAATCATCTATTTGTAGTTTTAATAGTGCAAAGATAGCAAAAAATAAAGAAGAAAGCATGATTTTTGAAGTTTTTTTGCAAAAACATTTGGTTGTTTCAACAAAAATGTCTACTTTTGCCCCGGATTATTAACAAATTAAAAGATTATTGCCTATCGAAACAGACTTTACTCATTACGAATAAATTAGAAAAAGTATATGAGTACGTTAGAAAGTATGACCGACGAAGAGTTGGCATTATCTTACATCAATGGCAATAACCGAGCATTCGATGAGTTACTTTCACGGAGTCAGGACAAGATCTTTAACTATATCATGTATATAGTGAAAGATGAGAACTTGGCCAATGATTTGTTTCAGGAAACTTACCTGAAAGCCATTACTAAGATGCAGAATGGCAGATATACAGACTCTGGCAAGTTCTTCTGGTGGTTGACACGTGTGGCCCACAACGTGATCATCGACTACTATCGCGCCTTGAAAAGTAGCCGTATTGTGGAACCTACAAAGGACAACGACCTATCGAACCTTAACAGCAACTCCGTCATGGACGCCAGTCGTGAGAGTGAAATGGCCAATGCCCAGGTACTTCGCGACGTAAAGAAACTGATGGAGGCTCTGCCGGAACAGCAGCGCGAAGTGGTTTTCATGAGATATTATCAAGAACTGTCGTTCAAGGAGATCGCAAAGATCACTGGTGTCAGCATTAACACCTCATTGGGACGCATGCGTTATGCCCTTATCAACCTAAGGAAATTGACACATCAGCACGGCATGAACCTCGTGCTTGAATAAAAAGATAGAGGAAAGCCTTAGGCATTACAGATCCCTAAGGCTTTTAATCACTTCTTCAGGATTCGGAGCATTGAACACATAACTGCCACTAACGAGCACATCAACGCCAGCAGTCACAAGTCGTGGAGCTGTTTCACCTTGCACGCCACCATCGACCTCGATGAGTGTCGACAAGCCTTTTTTCTCAATCATCCGACGGAGGCGCTTTACCTTATCAATGGTGTTCTCTATGAACTTTTGTCCACCGAAACCAGGATTAACGCTCATGAGCAACACCATCTCTACGTTGCCGAGGATATCCTCCAACACGGATACCGGGGTCGAAGGATTCAGCGTCACCCCAGCCTTCATCCCCGCATCATGGATTTCCTGTACAGTTCGATGCAGATGGACCGAGGCCTCATAGTGAACGTTCATCATCATAGCACCAAGTTTGGCGGTCTGTTTGATATAACGCTCAGGGCGCTCAATCATATAGTGCACATCGAGAGGCTTGGTACAGGCTTTAGCCACGGCCTCAAGAACAGGGAAGCCAAACGAGATGTTAGGAACGAAAGAGCCGTCCATCACGTCGAGATGAAGCCAATCGGCCTCACTGCGGTTAATCATGTCGATGTCGCGGTCGAGATGGAGGAAATCGGCAGCGAGCAATGAAGGTGATACTATTGCCATAATCCTTGTCAGTTCAGGCACTGGGCCTGGTTGTTGTTCTTTACGCGGTAGGTGTAAGCGTACTGCCGGATAATGTCGAGCGTCTGCTCGCGGGGTTTAAATGATTCGGGAGTAAAATGCTTCATAGGCAAAACTGTTTTGATGAGTTGTTCTACCATAGAAACGCAAACACCACCTATTTTATTATATATTTCTCAAAATTTTTATTGCCATTCAGAAAATCGCGGGCTGTCATACGTTTCTTGCCCGCCAACTGTAGTTCATCAATCTGCAACAGATAGTCGGCTGTCGTGATATAGAGCAGTCCCTTATAAACCACAATCATCCCAGGACGCATACCAACATTTTTTTCGGTTTTGGTGGACTTAAACACCTTTAGGTCGACGGTTTTGCCATCAGGCCCCATTAATGTTGTCCATGCTCCAGGATAGGGACTCAGACCGCGGATAAAATCATATACGCGCTTACAGGGACGATTCCAATCAATCTCACAAGTGTTTTTGAAAAGCTTTGGTGCCCCATAGAGATGTCTGATCTTTCCCTCCAACTCTTCTTGTGGGATACTTTCCGGATGCCCATCAGCTGCAATAATACGTTCCAACGTCTCCAAACAGATGTCTGCCCCCAGATGCATCAAACCATCATAGACATATTCCACATCAGCCTCATCTGGAATATCAAAAGACTTCTGCATAATGATTCGACCAGTGTCAATCTCTTTATCAAGGAAAAATGTTGTGACACCCGTCTGGGTCTCACCATTGATGACGGCCCAGTTAATAGGAGCTGCGCCACGATACTGAGGTAACAAAGCTGCATGGACGTTGAAAGTACCAAATTCTGGCATATTCCATACCACTTCGGGCAACATACGGAATGCCACCACCACTTGAAGATTAGCCTGATATCCACGTAATTCCTCGACAAACGCAGGGTCTTTCATCTTCTCTGGCTGGAGCACAGGGAGTCCTTGTGACAGAGCATACTTCTTCACTTCTGAAGGCTGCACCTCTGTCTGATGACGACCAACTGCCTTATCTGGCTGTGTGACAACAGCCACCACATTATAATTATTCTCCACCAAAGCCTTCAGCGTCTCCACCGCAAACTCCGGTGTTCCCATGAAAACTATCCGTAAATCTTTCTTCTCCATTTTCTATGTTCAGTCTTTTATGTTTAATCTTCACTCATATCTGCCACCATCTTACGGTACATCGTATAGATTCGCTGACGAGAAACATAGCCCATCAGTCGATTCTCCACATCGAAGACAGGCAACCAGTTGGCACCCGTCTTGTCGAATGCACGCATCACATCGGCCATCGGCGTGGCGTCACTCAGACGAGCCTTAGGTTCTGTCATCAGTTGAGCAGCCGTAAAATGGTGATAGAGTTCGATGCGGAACACGACATTTCTGATCTTCATAATGTCGATTTCGCCCAACAGCTTCCCTGCAGCATCAAGCACAGGGAGCACAGTAGAGTGGCTTCGGCTAATCTTATGGACAATCTGTCCTAACTCCATATCAGGCTCTACGCTCAGATAGTCACGTTCAATGACAGAATCCAAGTTCATCAGCGTCAGCACAGCATGATCGGTATGGTGTGTCAGCAACTTTCCTTGGCGGGCCAGACGATAGCCGTAGATACTGTGAGGCTCGAAGATAATAATGGTGAGATAGGCGCATACGCTGACAATCATCAAGGGCATAAACATCGTATAGCCACCCGTCAGTTCTGCAATCAGGAAGATACCCGTCAATGGGGCATGCATCACACCTGACATCACACCCGCCATACCCAACAGGGCAAAATTCTTCTCAGGCACATAGACACCTATCTGATAGATATTCCACAGACGTGAGAAGAGGAATCCTGCAAAGCATCCAATAAACAAGGAAGGAGCGAACGTACCACCACAGCCGCCACCTCCATTCGTAGCAGAGGTAGCAATAACCTTTGTAAATAATACCAACGCAATAAAAGGTATCAGCATAGATCCGTGACCCGAGAACAACGAGTTGTTGAGGATACTGTTCCAATCGGCTTCTGTCCGTCCGTTCAGCAGGAGATTGATGCTACTATAGCCCTCACCATACAGGGCCGGGAACAGGAAGATCAGCAAACTCAGCACTGTACCTCCGATAGCCAGTCGTACATATGGTTTGTCTTTGAATCGTGCAAACACATCCTCACAGACACCCATCATACGAATGAAATAGAGCGAAACCAGGCCACAAGTGATACCCAATAGAACACAAGCAGGGATACGTTGTACCGACCATTCGCTGTCGAGATGGAATGTAAACAAGGCCGCATCTCCTCGGAAGATATAGATGAAGCAGGTTGCCGTCACACTCGACACGAGGATCGGCAACAAAGCCGACATCGTCATGTCAATCATCAGCACCTCCAACGTAAACACCAGTCCGGCTATCGGGGCTTTAAAGATGCCTGCGATGGCACCTGCAGCACCACAACCCACAAGAGTCATCAGCATCTTACGATCCAAGTGAAACAGTTTGCCGAGGTTCGAACCTATGGCAGAACCCGTAAGAACGATAGGCGCCTCAGCACCCACTGAGCCACCAAAGCCGATAGTAATAGCCGAGGCAATCACCGAAGACCAGCAGTTATGCGACTTCAGCCTCGACTTATTCGACGAAATGGCATATAGGATACGAGTAATTCCATGAGAGATATTATCCTTGACGATATAACGAACAAATAAGGAAGTCAGGTAGATACCAACTACAGGATAGACCAAATAGAGCCAGTTAGCACCTGTACGATTGAAGTGACTCGTCAGCAACAGCACGATCTGATTGATGATCCAATGGAGCACGAAAGCAGCCACAGCAGCAAAGAAGCCGACAATCAGCGCGAGAATGATCATAAACATCTTCTCGCTGACGTGCTCCACCCGCCACTCATGCAGTCGCTGGAGCCATAATGGCCTTCTATCGATTACTCCCGCTTCCACTATTTATTTTCTGATGATCGTTACTTCTCCGTTCTCCTTCAGTTTGATTATGCTGGAAGGCGTATGGGGCTTATGCTCCTGACGACGGCTCCAGCAGACATAGTCGACAGCCTCGATGATACGAGGGTCGATGTCGCAGTAATTCTGTGCTGCAGGCTCTCCACTGATATTAGCCGACGTAGAGACAATCGCCTTCTGAAAACGATAACAGAGATCCTTTGAAAACGGCTCGTTGGTAATGCGGATACCCACACTGCCATCCTCTGCAATCAGATTCTGCGCCAGGTTGATGGCACCATCTAGGATCAGCGTCGTCGGCTTGGCATCTGCATCCTTCAGACTGTCAATCAGCTGCCAAGCCACATCAGGCACTTTTCTGAAGTAGCGCTGCATACGGGCATCCGAGTCTACCAGACAGATAAGCGCCTTCGAATCGTCGCGCTGCTTGATGGCATACACCCGCTTGACAGCCTCCGCATTGGTAGCATCGCAGCCGATGCCCCAGACGGTATCTGTGGGATAGAGAATCACCCCACCCTTTCGCATCGTCTCAACAGCATTCCTTATATCTTCTTCTCTTGTCATTAGAACTCACTTGTGAAGTGGAACTTGATATGTTTAAAGTCCTCCTGCGCCATCGACAGCACATAGCCAGAGTCAGCGAGGAACACGTCGCGACCCTCTTTATCTTTCGCCATATACTGGTACTTGCGCTTCTTGAAGTTCTCCAACTCTGCTTCGTCGTCGCTTTCGATCCAACAAGCCTTATAGAGATGCACAGGCTCCCAACGGCACTTGGCATTGTATTCATTCTCCAGACGATACTGGATCACCTCGAACTGCAACTGTCCCACGGTACCGATGATCTTCCGGTTGTTGAACTGGTTGACAAAAAGCTGGGCCACACCCTCGTCCATCAACTGATCAATACCCTTCTGAAGTTGCTTCGACTTCATGGGATCATCGTTCTCGATATACTTGAAAAGTTCTGGTGAGAAAGAGGGAAGTCCACGGAAATGCAACTGCTCACCCTCCGTCAGCGTATCACCTATCTTAAATATACCACCCGTATCAGGCAAACCAACGATATCACCAGGCCATGCCTCGTCGATGGTACTCTTACGCTGAGCCATGAACTGAGTGGGCGAAGTGAAGCGCATCGTCTTACCCTGACGAACGTGCAGATAGGGCTGATTACGACGGAACTGGCCACTGCACACTTTGCAGAAGGCGATACACGAACGATGGTTGGGATCGATATTGGCTGTGATCTTGAAGATAAAGCCCGTGAACTTAGGTTCCTCAGGCTGCACATCGCGCTCCTCGGCCTTCGTAGGACGGGGACTTGGCGCAATCTCCACAAAGCAGTTCAGCAGTTCCTGAACGCCAAAATTGTTCAAGGCAGAGCCAAAGAACACTGGGGCAACCTCAGCCGAACGATAACTCTCGACGTCGAACTCAGGATAGACGCCATCCACCAACTCGAGATCCTCACGCAGTTTGGCGGCATTGTCCTCACCTACCCTGCTGTCGAGTTCGTCGCTATCGATGTCCACCTCTACCTTGTCTGTCACACGCTGCTTATCAGGTGTAAAAAGGTCGAGCTTCTGTTCGTAGATATTATAGACGCCCTTGAACTTCGCGCCTTGGTTGATAGGCCACGACAATGGGCGTACTTTGATCTCCAGTTCCTGCTCCAGTTCGTCGAGCAGATCGAAGGGATCACGGCCTTCACGGTCCATCTTGTTGATAAAGATGATGACGGGCGTCTTCCTCATACGGCAGACAGTCATCAACTTACGGGTCTGCGTCTCCACACCCTTCGCTCCATCCACCACAATGATGGCTGAGTCGACAGCCGTCAGTGTACGGAAAGTATCCTCAGCAAAGTCCTGGTGACCAGGCGTATCAAGAATGTTCACCTTATATTCTATATCCGATCCATCAGGCTGATAGTCGAACTCCATCACAGAGGTCGATACAGAGATACCACGCTGCTTCTCGATATCCATCCAGTCAGAGGTGGCAGTCTTCTTGATCTTATTGTTCTTCACGGCCCCAGCCACCTGTATCTGACCACCGAAGAGCAGGAATTTCTCTGTCAGCGTGGTCTTACCAGCATCTGGGTGAGATATGATGGCGAATGTTCGCCTACGTTCTATTTCTTGTTGCATAACTGTTCAATACATTCTTCGAGGCTCTCCTCCCAATAGGGCACCTCGATACCATAAGTCTGTTTGATCTTCGTTTTGTCGAGCACAGAGTAGTGCGGACGATTGGCAGGCGTCGGATATTCCTCAGTATGAAGGGGACGCACATGGCATCCCTTGATGCCTGCGATGCGATGGATGGCCTTGGTAAAGTCGTACCAAGAGATGACACCCTCGTTACTGAAGTGGTAGATACCAGGTTTCACGCCCTGATTGATGGCTGCAAAAATGGCTACTGCCAAGTCACGGGCATAGGTCGGCGTACCGATCTGATCGAAGATCACACCCAGTTCAGGTTTCTCCTGACCCAGACGAATCATCGTCTTCACGAAGTTATTGCCGAAGGTCGAGTAGAGCCAGGCCGTACGAATGATCATCGAGTTCTGGCAGGCTTTCATCACGCTCTCCTCTCCGTCGAGTTTCGTAGAGCCATAGACACTGTTCGGACAGACGGGATCGGTCTCCACATAGGGTGTATGCTTCGTGCCATCGAACACATAGTCAGTCGATACCTGGATGATCCATCCGCCACGCTTCCCAACGGCAGCAGCCAGATAGCCGGGTGCTACGGTATTGAGCAGGCGGCAGAGCTCCTGATTGCCCTCTGCCTTGTCGACGGCAGTATAGGCTGCGCAGTTTACGATGCCTTCGATCTCATTCTCACTCACAAACGTCTCTACGGCCTGCTGGTCGGTGATATCCAACTCAGCCACATCCGTATTAAAATAGGTATGCTGGGGATTCGTCTTCTCCAGCAGCTGCATTTCGTTTCCTAATTGGCCATTACAGCCAGTAATCAATATTCTCATACATCTATATATTATTCAAACTTCAAGCCCTCTTCCCTGTCTTTCTTGTAGTAGTCAGAGAGCATGCCGATAAAGGTCGATATCTCCTTAACGGCGTGGGCCGTATCTGGCGAGATGGTAGCCTGACGGAGTCGCAGCAGCATAACGCCATAGAGCGAATTGAAACAGGTCTCGATCTCGTTCTCTTCCTTATTGGCCCCACGATTGCGCAATTCGACGATATAAGGCAGCACCTTATAGTACTCGGAGTTGTAGAAGGGGAACTTCGTCGATTGCAATAGCTGATCGTTCAGTTCTATCAGCGTCTGCATGGTCACTTTATTGATCTGCAGATGGCCCTGCTCACGACAACCCTCCTGGTTCATCATGCGGATCAGGTTGCCAAACCAGTCGATCTCTTCTTCCTTCTGCTCGTCACTATAGTCGAAGCGATCCACATACTCGCGCTTGATCCTTGTCAGCGAGCAGTCGAAGGCCCGTATCGTATCCTCGATCTGCCACATATACAGCAGATATTCGGCTATATTCTTCTTTCTCAGTTCGTTTGCAACAAACATATCATCTATAGACTAAAAACTGTAAACTAGAAAAACCTGATCAGGTTCGTGGTCAAGCCCAGCAGCATCAGCACGCTGCCGATGATCACTGCCACGCCGATGATCTGGTTGATAATCCTGATGCCTGCCGTATCAAACTTCGTACGGATTCTGTCCACCAGCCATGTCAGCCCCCACCACCAAAGCAGCGCTCCACCCACAATACTGGCAAAGCCCACAAGCATCTCGAAGGGATGATTAGGCAGCACAAAGGCAAACTGGGCATAGAGAGCCAGGAAGAGGAATATGATCAGCGGATTGGAGAAGGTGACAAGGAAGGCCGTCCATGTGTTATACCATAGCGTGCCTTTCTGCTGCCCACTCTGATGCATCTTCTTCGTAGGGTCACTCTTATAGGTGTAAAGGCCGAAGCAGAGCAGCATGATACTACCTCCCATCTGCAAGTAGAAGCGATTTTGGTCGTTGTTGATCAGGTCCATCACGAACGACATACCGAATCCAGCGAAGCCTGCATAGAGGATATCGCTGACGGCAGCGCCCACGCCAGTGGCAAGGCCGTACCAGCGTCCCTTGTTCAACGTGCGCTGAACACATAGGATGCCAACGGGGCCCATCGGAGCACTGGCAATCACCCCGATCATCATCCCCTTGAAGATGAAATCTAATATATTAATAGGTATATGTATAGGCATATCGGCTGCAAAGGTACAAATAATTAATTGAAACACCAAGAATAATGACTTAAATCGTAAGAGATAAGGCCTTTAAAAGTAAATTCAGTGTAATTGCTTCATAAATTCACTGAATTTGCATCATAAATTCAGTGAATTTGGTCGGTAAATTCAGTGAATTTGCTGAGTAAATTCAGTGAATTTATGAAATGGCTCATTATCAACAAGATACAAAAAGGCATAAATAAACGTTATTTCTTTGCTAGTTTCAGAGAATTATCGTATCTTTGTAGCCAAATTAGAAATTATAAACATAAATCCATTAGAGTATGAACGAACAAAACGCAGCTATCAAGCCGTACGTAATCGGCTTGGACTTAGGAGGTACGAACTCCGTATTCGGCATCGTAGATGCCCGTGGTGAAATCAAGGCAACAACAGCCATCAAGACGGGTAACTACGAGAAAGTAGAAGACTATGTTGACGCCTGCGTCGAGGCGTTGCAGGTTATCATCGACCAGGTTGGCGGTATCGAGAAGATCAAGGCCATGGGTATTGGTGCTCCCAACGGCAATTACTATAGCGGAACGATCGAGTTTGCACCCAATCTGCCCTGGGCCCACAATGGTGTAGTGCCTTTGGCAAAGTTGTTCAGCGAGCGTCTGAACAACATCCCCGTAGCTCTGACCAACGATGCCAACGCTGCTGCCATCGGCGAGATGGTGTATGGCGTGGCTCGTGGCATGAAGAACTTCATCGTGATCACCCTCGGAACGGGCGTCGGATCAGGCATCGTAGTGAATGGTCAACTACTCTACGGCCACGATGGCTTCGCAGGAGAGTTGGGCCACGTGACGATGGTTCGTGGCGAGGAAGGCCGTATGTGTGGCTGTGGCCGTAAGGGCTGTCTGGAGTGCTACTGCTCTGCAACGGGTGTGGCTCGTACGGCCCGAGAGTTGCTGGCCAAGACGGAGCGCCCCTCGCTGCTTCGCGAATTGGATCCTGAGAAGATCACCTCACTCGATGTGTCGATTGCTGCAGGCAAGGGCGACGAGTTGGCTAAGGAGATTTACGAGTTCACTGGCAAGATGCTGGGCGAGGCCTGTGCCGACTTCGCTGCCTTCTCTTCGCCTGAGGCATTCATCTTCTTCGGAGGTATGGTGAAGGCTGGCGAACTGATCATGAAGCCTATCCGCGAGTCTTACAATGAGCACGTGCTGAAGATCTTCAAGAATAAGGCTCAGTTCCTGGTGAGCGGTCTCGATGGTGCCTCGGCTGCCGTACTCGGTGCCTCGGCCATCGGATGGGAGATCCAGTAAGTGATGGCCAAAGATAACGTTTACGTTGTTTTTCCATCATATTAGTTCGTAGTTTCACTAATAATACGTACCTTTGTACGCAAATTGTGAGACTACGAACTAAAAAATAACAAGTATGAGGAGATTATCATTATGGTTTCTGCTGAGTATGCTTGCCCCAATGCTGGCTTTAGGCCAAGGTTGGGACGAGGAGAAGTACAGGCAGATTGAACAGAGCATCCGCGAGCCGCAGTTTGCTGACAAGGCCTTCCCCATCACCAAGTATGGTGCGAAGGTTGATGCCCCAGCAGCCACGAATCAGAAGGCCATCCAGAAGGCCATCGACCAATGCTCGAAGAAGGGTGGCGGACGAGTGATTGTGCCAGCAGGACAGAAGTTTCTGACAGCTGCCATCCAACTGAAGAGTGGCGTAAACCTCGTTGTCGAGGAGGGTGCTGTGCTGGAGTTTGTGTTCCAGCCAGAGCTCTATCCAATCGTCGAGACGTCTTGGGAAGGATTGGAGTGCTTCAACCTCTCGCCTTGCGTCTATGCCTTCAAGGCTAGAGACATCGCCATCACAGGTAAAGGAACCATCGATGGTGGCGGATCCAACGACACTTGGTGGCCCTGGAACGGCAATCCCCGCTTTGGCTGGAAGGAGGGTATGATCAGTCAAAGAGGAGGATCACGAGCCCGACTGCTGAAGAACGGTGAGGACGGCATACCGATGTATAATGATAAAGGTGAGCGCACACCTGAGCGATGCTTTGGTCCTCAGGATGGTTTGAGGCCTCAACTTGTGTCGTTCAACAAGTGCGAAGGCATCTTGTTGGAGGATGTTACCCTGTTGCGCTCGCCGTTCTGGGTGATCCATCCCCTCCATTCTACTGACATCACTGTGCGTCGAGTGAAGATGATCAACGACGGCCCCAATGGTGACGGCTGCGATCCAGAATGCTGTGATCGCGTGTTGATCGAGGATTGTTTCTTCAATACTGGCGATGACTGCATAGCCATCAAGAGCGGAAGAAACCGCGATGGTCGAGAGCGCAATATGCCCTCGAAGAATATCATCGTACGCCGTTGCGAGATGAAGAACGGTCATGGTGGTGTGGTCATTGGCTCCGAGATATCAGGCGGATGCCAGAATGTGTTTGCCCACGACTGTGTGATGGACTCTCCAGAGTTGGAGCGCGTGCTGCGAATCAAGACTAATTCGTGTCGAGGCGGCATCATCGAGAACATCAACATGAAGGATGTAAAGGTGGGCGTCTGCAAGGAGAGTGTGCTGAAGATCAACCTCGACTACGAGCATAACGAGGTGTGCTGCCGAGGCTACTACCCCACGGTTCGCAATGTCTATATGGAAAACGTGACCAGCGAGAAGTCGCAATACGGTGTGCAGATCATTGGACTCGACGAGGACACCTATGTCTATGACATCAATGTTAAGAACTGTAAGTTCAATGGCGTGCAGTCAGGCAACTTCCGCTCTGGCAAAACCCGTAATATTAACTTCGACAATCTCTTCATCAACGGCTCCCTCGTTCTGAATGAGATGCCCTATAAGCACTATAGCGAATGGCTCACCTACTCGGAGATGAAGCGGGTGCCGAAGAGCTATCTGCTCGATTTCTCGTCGAAACCCAAATGGAGCTACGTGATGGGCATCGAACTCGAAGGCATGCTCGACACCTATCTTAAATATGGTGGTGAGGACATCCGCCAGTATTGTCAGGCCTATACCGATACGATGATTAATGCCAAAGGCGACATCCGCGACTACGACATCCTCGACTACAACCTCGACAATGTCCGCACAGGCCATTTCGTCACTCGGATGTATCAGCAGTGGCCTGAGGCCAAGAATCTTCTGGCTATGCAGACAATGATGAAGCAGTTGCAGGATCAGCCTCGTACCATCGCCGACAAGGTATATTGGCACAAAGCCATCTACGCCTATCAGGTGTGGCTCGATGGCATCTTCATGGGACTGCCCTTCCGTGTGCTCACCGCTCCCATCACAGAAAATGTGAAAGGAGCTAAAGGTAAAAAAGCGAAGAATCCCGTTGTCGCCATTTACGACGATGCCGTCAACCAGTTAAAGACTACTTATGAGCGCACCCTCGACTCAAAAACAGGCCTGAACCGCCATGCCTACGACGAGACACGCAACACGTTCTGGGCCGATAAGGGAACAGGACTCTCGCAGCATTGCTGGGGTCGTGCCCAAGGTTGGTATACGATGGCCCTCATTGAGGTGCTCGATGCCCTGCCCGAGGACTATGTCCGTCGCTCAGAAGTCATCGACTTGTTAGTGAAAGATCTCGACGCCATCCTTAAGTGGCAAGACCAGAAGACAGGTGTGTGGTATCAGGTGATGGACTCGCCGAAGCGGGAGGGTAACTATCTCGAGAGCACTTGCTCAGCCATGTTCACCTACGCCCTGCTGAAAGCCTACCGCAAGGGCTATGTCGGAGCAAAATATCGCGATGCAGGCATCAAGGCCTACAGGGGCATCATCAACAACTTTATCCGAGTGAATGCCGACAAGACCATCTCACTGACCAACTGCTGTTCTGTGGCTGGTCTCGGTCCTGCCGCCACACCTGAGGTAATCGCAGCCATGAAGAAAGTGAACCCCAAGGGTAGAGTCTATGAGAACAAACGGCGCGACGGAGGCTACGACTACTATCTCTCCGAGCCCATCCGCGACAATGATGCCAAGGGTGTTGGACCGTTTATCTGGGCTTCGCTCGAGATGGAGGCATTAGGCTACAATACAGAGAACACGACGGCTGTCATCGACAGACAGGCCGTCGTCACTCGTAACAATCCCGTTATCACGGAGGCCGATCCGCTCGCCTCGCTCTCTGTCGGCAACGGCCACTTTGCCACAACCGTCGACATTACGGGACTGCAGTCGTTCCCTTTTGAATACGGGGCAGGTGTGCCCCTGACAGCCATGTCCGATTGGGGATGGCATAAGTTCGAAAACACCAACGGCCTGACACCTGCCGAAAGCGAAAAAAGTTTCGACTTGAGTCATGGCCACCCCGAAGTCTACGCCGTAGAATACAAGCAAGGCGGTCGTAACCAACAGGCTACGGAGTATTTCCGCGTGAATCCCCACCGCCTGAATCTCGGTACCATCGGCCTCGATCTCAAGGATGCCAACGGTAACCAGATATCTCTCAAATCCCTATCTGCCATCCGTCAGCAGCAGTTGCTTTGGGATGGAGAGATCGAGTCTTCCTTCAAAGTCGATGGCGTAACGGTGGAAGTCACGACAGGAGTCCATCCCTCAAAGGATGCACTCTATGCCAGAATCCAAAGTGATCTGTTCAAAGACCGCAAAGCGACAGTAAGCCTTCGATTCTCCTATCCTACAGGGAAGCACTCTGATGATGCCAATGACTGGACAAAGCCTGAGCAACACCAGTCTGTCATCATTGCCCAAGACGATCATTCGGCTATCATCGAGCGAACACTTGATAGCACCAAATACTTTGTCCTGCTGCAATGGGAAGGTCAAGCCTGCCTCCAGGAGTGTGATCGTCATCACTTCGAACTCAGCACGGCAGATAACGTGCTGACTTTCTCTGCCGAGTACCTCCCAAAGAGTCCTCAGCTCCCCTACTCAGCCTTCGAGTATGATCAATACCACAAGGCTACCCAACGCCACTGGCACCAATGGTGGAACAAGGGTGCCATCACAGACTTCTCACAGTGTACCGACCCACAAGCTCAAGAACTGGAGCGTCGCGTCGTGCTATCCCAATACCTCACTCAGATCAATTGCGCCAACAACATGCCCCCACAGGAGACGGGCCTAACCTATAATTCCTGGTTCGGCCGTCCTCATCTTGAAATGACGTGGTGGCATGCCGTTGACTTCGTTTTATGGAATCGGCCTGAGGTCTTGGAGCAGATGCTCAAATGGTATCAAGAAACAGCCTATTCCGTGGCTCGTCAGATTGCCGAGCGTCAGGGTTTCAAGGGTGTGCGCTGGATGAAGATGACTGATCCATGGGCTGGTGAAGCACCCTCAAACATCGGATCGTTCCTCATCTGGCAACAGCCACACTACATCTATTTCGCCGAAGAGATGTATCGTGTCAATCCATCAGTCGAGACACTAAAGAAATACGGAGAACTGGTCGAAGCGACTGCAGAGTTTATGGCCGATTTCGTCAACTATGACAAAAAGACGGGCCTTTACCATCTCAAGGGAGCCACCGCCATGCAGGAGAGTATGTCGAAAGACTTCAGTTATGACCATCCCTTCGAGTTAGCATACTGGCAATATGGCCTCAGCATCGCCAATCTCTGGCGTGAACGACAAGGTCTAGAGCGTCATGCCCAGTGGGATCAAATCATCAGTTTTCTCTCTCCCCTCCCCGAACAAAATGGTATCTATACTGCTGGTATGCCAACAGTCCCTACAGAGACTTTCGCCGAGAAGAGCCTTAGCGACCATCCCGCTGTTCTTGGAGCCTGTGGTATGCTGCCAAGTGAAGATACAATTTACACCTTATTATATAATAAAGAGAAAATGAAGCAGACCCTCGACGAGGTGATGCAGAACTGGAACTGGCAGAGCACCTGGGGCTGGGACTATGGCATGATCGCCATGTGTGCGGCCCGTCTTGGGAATCAAAAGATTGCTCTCCAGGCCCTGCTTATAGATACTCAGAAGAATACCTACCTCAAGAACGGCCACAACTTCCAGACCACAGACCGTCTGCGCTGCTATCTCCCTGGCAATGGAGCTCTGCTCTCTGCCGTCGCTATGATGTGTGCAGGCTGGGAGGGTTGCCAAGAGCCACTCAATCCTGGTTTTCCGAAAGACGGACAATGGAATGTGCGCTGGGAAGGACTTCAAAGAATGCAATAAAAGATAAAAAACGATAAACAAATGAAAAAGACAAACAATTTCCTTTGGGCGATGCTGATCGCCATCAGCCCAGTAACATTTGCTGCTTGCAACAGCATTGATAACCCCATTGCCATCATCGATCCGGAGCCGACGCCAACGCCGGAACCGGAAGAAGAGATATCCGAAACCGTCGCTCCGGCCTTCCCTGGAGCAGAAGGATACGGACGCTACATCACAGGCGGTCGTGGTGGAGAGGTGCGTCATGTCACCAACCTCAACGACAAAGGTGATGGTTCTCTGCGTGCTGCCGTCAACGGCAACGATAAGAAGATCGTTGTCTTCGACGTGTCAGGCATTATCGCCTTGGAATCCGACCTTGTCATTGGTGCCAACACGACGATAGAGGGTCAGACAGCACCGGCACCTGGCATCACGGTGAGATACCGTACCGTCAGACCTGGCGATAACAATATTATCCGTTTCCTCCGTATCCGTCGTGGTGAAGAGAAAGATGTGAATGACGGTGCTGACGCCACTTGGCAGAGACAGAAGGACGGCATCGTGCTCGACCACTGCTCTTTCAGCTGGAGCATCGACGAGATTGCCTCCTTCTACGACAACCAGCACTTCACCATGCAGTGGTGTACCCTCGGTGAAGCCCTCGCCAATCCAGGTCACAGCAAAGGCGAACACAGCTATGGTGGTATCTGGGGTGGCAAGGGTGCCTCCTTCCACCATAACTTCCTCTGCCACATGCAGAACCGTGTGCCCCGCTTCTGTGGAGCACGTTATAACTGGGGCAGCTATGACAAGGAGAAATATGCCAACAGCATTCAGGCTGAGATCGTTGACTTCCGCAACTGTGTAATGTACAACTGGGGCAGTGGCAACGGTTGTTATGGCGGCACTGGTGGTGGCAACATCAATATTGTTAACAACTACTATAAGGCTGGTCCCGCCACCAAGAACAAGACCAATGTCACACAGGTTTCCGTTGCTAACTCCAGTAATGCCTCTGGCTCCGACTTCATGGGTTACTGCGCCCGCTACTATATCAACGGCAACTATGTGGCTGCTGCTAACGATAAAGCAGAGAACTACGACTGGAAAGGTGTCATCTACGATGGCGGCACATCCCTTATCAACGGTGAGCGTTGTATCCCTGATGAGAAACATCTCTATGGCAATGTCACCTATTATAAGAACACTAAAAACGAGGACTGCGTGCGTATCAAACTTGATGAGCCTGTTGAAAGTGGTAAGGTAACCACCCATTCTGCCCAAAAAGCATTTGAACAGGTTCTGGCCTATGCAGGCGCATCCCTCTATCGTGATGCTGTCGATGCCCGTTATATGAAAGAGGCTGCCGATGGTACTACCACTTATACAGGCTCTGCCGCCAAGACCGGTGACGGGAAAGCCATCACCCACCTTCCCGGAATCATCGACTATGTCAAAGACCAGGGGGAATATACCCTCGAGACCAATAGCCACCCTAAGAGTTTCGATACCGATGGCGACGGCATGCCCGATGAGTGGGAAACGGCTAACGGCCTCGACCCAGATAAAGATGACTCTGCCGCATATACACTCGACAAGCATGGTTTCTATACCAATATTGAAGTATACTGCAATAGTCTGGTTGAGGAGATTATGAAGGCAGAGAATCAGAATGCCGACAGTATGGTGGATGAGTATTATCCAGGTATTAGAAATAAAAACAAATAAAATCTAAAATAACATGTTTAAACTATCATTACAAAGAATTGCCAGTCTGTGGCTGATATGTCTACTGGCTGGTTTTGCAAAGGCTCAGGATGTGACCGCAACCTGGAGTTTCAAAGACAGTGCGGTCGTCGCCAACGTGGTCGCTGCATCAAGCACCACCGAAGCCATCACTGTCAAAGCTGTAGAGGACAATGGCATTTTGCTGACGGTAGAAGCCAATGGCAATGCCATTACCAAGAAGACCAATAGCATCGAGACCGAAGATGGTGTGGTATTCAAAGTTCCTGTACAGAGTAAACTTGACACGGTGTATGTGACTGGCGTCGACACGACTTTTGCCTATTCCATCGCTGGGACTGATGCTAAGACGGCTTTTACTAAGTACCAGGCAACGGAAACTGACGTCACTAATGGCTTCGTAGAAATCGCTAACCATGGTGGAGAACTTATTTCCATTGTCGTTTTCCAGAAAGAGAAGCCCAAACCACTGGATCCTCCTGCCCTTGACTCGCTGATCATCAACGGCACGAAATATGCTGCTGCACAACTTTTCGGTGATAAAAATGAAGGAGAATTGGAACTCGAGTTTACCGACAAGATGATCAGTGACAGCAATCCCATTTCCGTTACTGCAAAGATAGGTGTGGTCGATACCATCACCTATGAAGGAGACAGCATAAAATGCAATGTCATAATAAAGATGAGTAATGAAGATCAGAAAATTGACTACACATTGAATATCACCCAGAAGCCAAGTGCTGTTCTGACGTATTATGACAGTGACGGTATAACTATCTTAGGCGAAGAGCGTCATGAAATAGGCAAAGCCATCGATCAGTTTGATGTCAGTTTCGATGCTGTCACCGTAGAGGAAGGCTATAAAATGCGTGGTTGGTATCATGAACCTAACGGTGGAAAGAAATATACAGTCGGGGATATTGTTAATGATGATATGAATCTATATGCATTCATTACGGCTATAGAAGAGGTCAGCACATCAGCGGTGTACAACTATAATCTCACTGATTTCAATTTCGATCCAGCCAACCATGAAGCATTCAATCCTAAGGGCGAAGGATTCTACTGGTACGATGATGTACATGGATGGGCCTTTAAGGATGACAACCAGATAGACCTCCTCGTTGGTCCAAGAGCAACAATAAGTATGAAACTCTGTCAAGAGAATGAAAACGACACCATTATCGTCAAGTCTGAGACAGGAGATACACTGACGATCCTCAACACCAAAGTAAAAGATGATGGAGACCTCGTAAACTATTTATATAATGGCGAAGGAGGAACTATCTCTCTGCTCATTAAGACATCAGGTGAAGTAAAGATTCATGGTCTCAGGATTATAAACACGGCTGAGGCTAACTATTTCAATGTGGGCAATTGGTATATTGTTAGCCCTGGTGATAGCAAGAGTTTCCTTGATGTCATAGACATTGCAAACATCCTGAACGCCTCCAAAAACTCAGACCGTCTCTATATTTTCCTGCCAAAGGGAACCTACAACTTGGGAGACGACGTTGAAACGACCATCAGTGGATATAATATATCCATCATCGGGCAGTCTGCCGACAGTACCATCGTTGTCACGACTCCCAACTACGATGATGAAGGTCTCGGTACCGCAGATTTATTCAAGAACACCTCTACCGACCTCTATCTACAGGATTTGACTCTGAAGAACGCTCTCGACTACTACAATGCCGGTTCACAAGGAGCTGCTGCAGTGTTAAATGACCTAGGCAACCACACGATTGGTAAAAATGTCAGGATGCTCTCCTACGAGAATACTTTCTATAGTATGAATAACAGAACACAGTCGTATTGGGAGGATTGCGACATCCATGGCACTGTTGACTTTATTTGTGGAGGTGGTGATATACGCCTTTATAACACAACCCTATCTTTGGAACCGCGTATGACAAACGGCGGTGGTACCCGTATGATTGTCGCCCCCCGAACCCTGACTAAGTTCGGATATGTCTTTGATCATTGTAAAGTGGTAGACCTTGCAGAGGGCAAAGGAGAATGGAGCTTCGGACGCTCATGGAGTAACCAGCCTATTGCTGTCTATTTAAGCACTACGCTCGACGAGAATGCCGAGAATACGCTCATCTCTACTCGTTGGACCGAGGAAGGAAGAACCCAAACAGATCCTCAAGTTTTTGGTGAATACAATACGATGGACATCAACGGTGTAGACATTACTCCGGAAACAAACACCATCAAGATCAAGTCAAGTTACCAGACCATCCTCAATGCTAGTATGGCCTCCACCTTCGACTACGATAAGATGTTCTCTGCTAATGCGGAAAAGAAATGGGATCCCGCAAAATTCACCGAACAAGTGGCTGCCCCTGAGGATGCCAAATACGACGATGGCTTCATTAGTTGGACGGCTGTTGACGGAGCAATAGCATACGCTCTGTTTATGAATGATACATTCATTACGTTGACGGACAAGACTTCTTACGATTTCTTAATCAATCCGGATCTCTACCGATTGTCCATCCGTTCAGCCAATGCCATGGGCGGTTTCGGTTCTGAAGCTCATGTGGCAGGAACTGTAGGTATCCAAACGGTTAGAAAGGTTATGGACGAGAATGTCATCTACAACCTCCAGGGTGTACGCGTCAAGAAACCTGGCAAGGGTATCTATATCATCAACGGCAAAAAGACTATTGTCAGATAATTGCTATTGCCTTTATATTCAAATAAGGTGTAGTCCTGTGGCTACACCTTATTATATTATAATTGCTATATTAAAAATTTTGTAAACGTTTACGTGTTGTTTTTAGGTATTCTTTTCTTTTATTTCCTTGAAAATACGTAAATTTGCATCAAAATTTAAATGATAACTAATAAATAACTAAGTATGCAAGGGAATTTGAAAGCGTTCCGCATCGCACTGATGTTGGTGCTAAGTCTTTTTATAGGCACGGTATCAGCTCAGACGATCAGTGGAAATGTTGTCGATGAAACGGGTGAGCCCGTCATCGGCGCTACTGTCATGGAGAAAGGTACCAAGAATGCCACAGTGACGGACTTCGACGGTAACTTCACCATTAAGATGGAGAGCGGCAAGATTCTAACGATTTCATACATTGGTATGCAGTCGCAGGATGTCAACGTCGCAGGAAAAACTAGTGTAAACATCGTCCTCAAAGAAGATGCCACCACCCTTCAAGACGTGGTGGTCATCGGTTACGGTACGATCAAGAAGCAGGACCTGACTGGTTCTGTGTCTTCGGTCAACACCGAACAGCTGAACGCTAAGGGTGCTCCCTCCGTGCTGGGAAACCTGCAGGGTAGTAACCCTGGTGTCAGTATCACACAGACCTCTGGCCGTGGCGGCAGCTACAATATTGAGATCCGTGGTAGGTCGTCCATTAACGCCGATACTACACCTCTCTATGTGGTCGACGGTGTGATGTGTGACGATATCGACTGGTTGAACCCTCAGGACATTGAGCGTATCGATATTTTGAAGGACGCTTCCTCAACCGCCATCTACGGTTCTCGTGCTACGGCCGGTGTCGTCATGGTGACCACCAAGAGTGGTACCACTGTCAACAAACAGGCAAGCAAGCCAACAATTAGTTATGACGGATACTATGGCTGGTCCCATACCGCTCGTATGCCGGAGTTCATGACCGGACAGCAGTTCTACGACTATCGTTTCATGAAGTTCTTGACCTATGCTGGTAATGGTGCTGTGGCTACTAGCGACTTGTCGTCTCACCCCGTCTATCAGATTGGCGGTACCATCCTCGAGCAGTGTCTGCTCCGTGAGTCAGAGGGCTCTGGCGCTTTCCGCATGAAAGAGATGCTCGCCAGCGGCAACACCTACGATTGGCCTAGCATGGTGACCCAGAACGGTAGCCAGCAGAACCACTATATAGCCGTCAGCAGCGGTAGCGAGAACATCAACTATCATCTTGGTGTGGGCTATAACGGTGAGGAAGGCGTCTATAAAGGCGATAAGTCCAACCGTATCAACTTCAAGGGAAGCCTTGATGCCAAGATCAATAAGGTCGTCAGCGCCGGCTTCAGTTTCAATGGTGCAAGGACACTTCAAGATTACGCCAACGATGCTGCTGTTCAGAGCGCCTACCGTATGAACCCCTACATGACTCCGTACAACTCTGATGGTAAGCTGAATGCAAAGCCCGGTAACTATGCCGCCCTGCATACCAGTTCCTATCAGTTCTCCGATGAGCCCAACCCCCTGCTGAAGATGGAGAGCATCAACAAGCAGCGCGAGACATGGCGCATGCTCGGTAACTTCTATGTGAAGTTCGATATCATCAAGGGTCTTGACTTCAAGACCACCTTCTCGCCCAGCTATACCTACTATCGTCAGGGCTACTTCGAGGGCTATAAGGATGAGGATGGCAATTTCTATGATTCCAGTCTGTCGAACAATGCTGCCAACATCACTAACCACCGCAGTTTCTCGTGGACATGGGATAATATCATCAACTACAATACCACGATTGCCAACGACCACAACATCGGTATCATGGCTCTGTTGTCATACGAGGCAGGTAACAGCGAGAACACCTACTGGGCAGCCACAGAAGTGCTGGACGGAACAGACTGGTGGAACTTGGGCACTGGTGAGTTCAATGCCACCGACTCAAAGACATCTTATTCCGAGAGCAGCATGTCCTCCTACGCCCTGCGTCTAAACTACGGCTACAAAGGAAAATACCTGCTGACCGCTACTATACGTCGCGATGGAAGTTCGAAGTTTACCGAAGATAACCGCTGGGGCACATTCCCCTCTGCAGCTGCTGCCTGGCGTATT
>Ga0310696_10002645_pt1 | contig 23388 bp, 19 predicted proteins | sample AusTroGonzalo_MG_4_FD_203885 | JGI IMG/M metagenome (GOLD analysis project Ga0310696, IMG submission 203885) | Bovine rumen microbial communities from tropical cattle in Woodstock, Queensland, Australia - Gonzalo_02 (v2) (version 2) | ecosystem: Host-associated > Mammals > Digestive system >...
GGAGCTGCTCGGCGCCGTGGGCTACGTGGACCTCGTGATCCCGCGCGGCGGCCGGCGGCTGATCAACTATGTCCGCGACAACGCCAAGGTGCCCTGCATCGAGACGGGGGCCGGCGTGGTGAATACCTATTTCGACGCTGCAGGCGACCTGGAGATCGGCAAGCGTATCGTGCTGAATGCCAAGACGCGCCGCGTTTCTGTCTGCAACGCGCTGGACTGTCTGATCGTGCACCGTTCGCGCCTGGCCGACCTGCCCGCGCTCGTAGAGCCGCTGGCGACGAAGGATGTGCTGATCTACGCCGACGAGGCGGCCTTCGCGGCCCTCTCCGGCAAGTATCCGAAGCTGGAGGCGGCCACGCCGGAGTCTTTCGGCACGGAATACATGGACTACAAGATGGCCATCCGTACTGTCGCCTCGATCGACGAGGCACTCGCGCATGTCGCGCGCTACGGTTCCGGCCACAGCGAGAGCATCGTCACGGCCGATCCGGCCGCGGCGGAGCGTTTCCAGAATGAGGTGGACGCCGCGTGCGTGTACGTGAACGCGCCGACGAGCTTCACCGACGGCGCCCAGTTCGGCCTGGGCGCGGAAATCGGCATCAGCACCCAGAAACTGGGCGCCCGCGGGCCGATGGGTCTGGCCGAAATCACCACATACAAATGGCTGATAGACGGAAATGGCCAGGTGCGTCCGTAGCACCCGGCCATTTCCTGTTTAGTATTTATTTTATCTGACTGCTACGGATGGCGGTTCCACGGCTCCGCGGCTTTCTCGCAGAGCTGGAAGAAATGCGTCCGGAGGGCGGGCCAGCTGTAGTACGGGCCGGAGACGGGCTCGATACCCGGAAGCTGGATTTCCTTCTCATTATAGAGGACCTTCGTCAGGACCTCACCCTTGTTGTTACGGTAGAAGACCATCTGGATGTTGGTGGCCATCGGGACCTGGAAGAAGGCGTACCAGTTGTGCAGGTGCGCTTCGCGATAGGGGAACACCCGGCCCTGCGGGTCGTCCACGCCCAGGAGGGCGAAGAGCGGCAGGATGGAGGTGTCGTGGCCGAAGCGCAGGTCGGCGGCGCGGTGGCTGCCGGATTCGAGCGCGGCGTCGGCTTTCTGCACGAAGTCCATCAGCAGCGGGCGGATGGCGTAGCGGATCACGTCGCCCTGCTCCACGGAGCCGCCCCACATGCGGTAGATGGAATCATTGCCATCGGCCCAGAAATAGGCAAGCTCTTCGGGGGTGAAGTATTTGCGGTAGATGTCCACGCCGAGGAAGTCGATCAGCTGGCAGAGGCCGCCGGTCGTGAAGATGGCCTTCACGAAGGGTTCGGGGTTGCCCAGCGCCTTGACGGCGGCGTCATAGTCCGTGAACAGCGGGGTCAGGAAGCGACGGAGGTCGTAGCCCGGCACGCCCTCGAAGGGCTTGAAGCCCTGGGGCTGCTGCTGCATGCCGGGGTAGCCGCCGGGGAAGGACGGCCGCTGGCGCGGCGGTTCGCCGGGACGCGGGATGCTCAGGCTCGGGTTGATGTAGGCCATGAAGCGCTCGGCGCTGGTGAAGGTGAATTCGATCTTGGGGAACTTGTCCTTCAGGCCATAGGTGAAGTTGCACATGCTGACGATGCAGCGGAAGTTGGTGCTGGAGAAGCAGTTGACTTCCTGGCGTGCCTTGTCCTTGAAGATGCTGGGATAGCGCTGGGCCATGCGGGCGGCGATCTGCTGGTGCTCGCGGGCGCCACGCGGGGTCAGGGAGCCTTCCATGCCCTTGTGGGCGTCCACGATGGTCTCCACGTCTGCCCAGAGCGCCTTGCCCGCGTCGGTCAGCAGCCCGAGGGAGTCAAGATAGGCGAAACCCTGCTGGGCGTTGCGGGCGAAGGTGGAATTCTGCTCGTAGCGGGATCCGTGGCGGCCGTAATGGCTGATGTAGAAGGGCTTGAATCCCTTCGGGGCCGGGGTGTCCACGAGCGGGTCGAACTCGTAGGAGTGCATGTTGTTGGATGCGCGGTCCGGATTCTCGGTGAACAGGCGGATGACGTCGTTCTGAGCGCCGGCGCCCAGGCAGAGGGCCAGCAACAGGGGGATGGTCAGGAGTTTTTTAAGATTCATATGCGAGATAGTTTTAGCATTCGATTGTTTCAAAGGTAAACAAAGTGTTCCGTATTGGCAAATCCCGCGTTTCCTGCGAAAAAGTATTTGATACATATTTGGATGATTTTGGTCTGAAGATGCCCGAAAAATGCTAACTTTGTAACACAATGTTACACCGGATTATCAGAACCCTCCTGGCCCTCTCGCTGGTGCTGCTGTGCATCGGCTGCACGGCGCGCGTGAAGCAGTACAAGATCGAAGTCGTCAAGGAATATCCCCACGACACGGGTGCCTATACGCAGGGCCTCTTCTTCAACGGGGGCCGTTTCTATGAGAGTACGGGCCAGTTCGGCGAATCCTCCTTCCGCGAGGTGGAACTCGCGACCGGCAAGGTGCTCTCGCAGATGAATTTCCAGCAGAAGTACTTCGGCGAGGGATCCGTGATGCTGGGGGACAATCTCTACATCCTGACCTGGCTGAACAAGGTGGCCTTCGTCTACGACGCGAAGACGCTGGAGTACAGGCAGACCTATTCTTATCCGCGCGAGGGCTGGGGACTGACCACCGACGGCAAGTCCCTGATCGCCTCCGACGGCTCCGCGAGGCTGTTCTTCCTCACGCCGGAGCTCAAGCAGGAGCGCTACGTGGATGTGAAGATGGACGGCCGCCCGGTGCGCTACCTCAATGAACTGGAATACATCGACGGCAAGGTCTGGGCGAACGTCTACACGACCGACCTGATCGTCGTCATCGACCCGAAGGACGGTACGGTGGAGGCACGCATCGACTGCTCCGACCTTCTTCCGCGCACGCTGCGCACCCCGAAGACGGACGTGCTGAACGGCATCGCGCAGGATCCCGCCACCGGCAAGATCTACCTGACCGGCAAATACTGGCCGCGTCTGTATGAAATCCGGCTGGTCCCGGAGAAATAGGCTTCCCCTCCATAAAAGACCAATGATAAGTTTCGAACTGGACATGATTCAGTCTGCCGGTCTGGGCGCCACGCCCAATGCCATGGCCAACATGAGCGCCGTCTGTTTTAAATATCGCTACTCGGTCAAGCCTTTCCTCATCATCCCCATCGTCGGGTCTGTGTTTACCGATCTGTTTCTGAATCTCTTGTAAATCCATGCGACGAGGTATTCTCTCTGCCATCTTCCTGTTACTTATCCATTTCATCGCGTTCGCAGAAGGCGACGAGCCCATCATAGAGATCAAGGCGGACCGGACTTTCATTTACCCCCAGCGAATGGACCTGAATGGGGAGGAATCCCTGATGGATGTCCTCCTGATGGTGCCGGACCTGATGGTCGCCGGTTATGAGGATGTCATCTCCAACTACAACCTGCGCATCGACAACTGCCCGATGAACGGCGACAACAGATTGATCCTGAGTCAGATGAAAGCCAAGGACATAGCCAGGATCCAGGTCTGCGACAATACGGGCGTCGCGAAAGGTACCATCGGGACGGGCCGGGTGCTGGACATCAACATGAAGATGCCGGAGTCGTTGAGCGCTTTCGTGGAAGGGCAGGGTGGCTTCGGCGGGGTGATGTCCGGCATCGCCTCCGCGAATGCCTTATTTGGCAGTCAGCGAACGGATCTCTATGCCAATGCTTCCTACCGCTACCAGGGTGGGAACAAGGAGTATCTGACGCTGCACATGACCAACCGTTTTGACGATAGGAACAGACTGCTGACCTATTTCACCCAGCAGTACCTCGACCAGCCTTCGGGCGCGTCGCACAAGGTCATGGGCCGGGCGAGGTATTTCCACCGCTTCAATGAGCAGGGGACGGAACTGCTCCTCGTGGGCGGATACCAGTATTCCGCGGATCCGGCCCTCACCAGCGAACTGCCCCTGTTTATCGCCGAGCTGAACACGCCGTTGCTGACCCCGCGGCTGTCCATGACGCTGGGCGTGGAAGGGGATTACCTGCTGACCCGGCATAGGGGGACGGGCAGAAGCTGGGATATCTTCAACCATGACATCTACCTGCAGCTCTCCTATACCTTGCCCAGGTGGCGCTTTACGGCCGGCACCCGCGCGATGTTCTATCACTTTCAGCTGAAGGACGCCGGCGTCGCGCAGCGGCATGCAGACATCCGCGACAACGCGAGTGCCTGCGTCATCTTCGTGCCGGACAAGCGCAGCCAGATCCAGTTGGGCTATTACCACAAATTCTACAATCCCGCCTTCTCTTCCCTGTTCATGGATGCCCCCTCGCTCTCTGACGAGGAATGGGCGATTACCAAAGGGCAGCTGGCGGAACGGACGATCGACCAGGTGAAGCTGTCGTACGCCTTCAGCCGGCAGAGACTTACCGTGCAGACGGAGGCCGGCTATTACGCCGTTCGGGGGCAGGAGGATTTCGCCCAGCTGGGAGCGTCGGCCTATTGGAAGACGAAAGGGCTGGCGCTGACCGGCGGGGCCCATGTCTATCTGGCCGGGAGCGGAGCCTATGCTTCCCTGAGACTGGCTCCGGTTTTCTACCTGCCTCGCAACTGGCAGATCGGTGCGCAAGTGGTGTACTATACCCGGAATTCACCCATACGTGCGGCGTATGGCGCGCCCGTCTACGGATGTCTGTCCGTGAACAAGCAATTCGGCAAGCGGTGGAACCTGGGCATCGACTGGCATGACATGGCGGGAAGCAGGCATGGCGTCCAGGTGAGGCTGCAGTATAGATTCTCTGCAATATAGATTCTCAACTGTCTAAACGAAAACAACCCGCTGTCACAGCGGGTTGTTACGGTTAGTTAGTAGTGTATTACCTTATAGAAGGTTTAAATTATTGTTGGTTAGAAGTCTCCGGCACAGAACCGGAGTCGAGTTGTTGTCATTTCTGATGGCAAAGTTACGCACATTTTTTAATTATGCAAACTTTTTTCACTTTTTTTTGAAAATTTTCTAAAAAAATATTTCCGAGTTCTTAAAATTATTTATTAATTAGCTCCGGACGGAGGCGTTTCGTGCGCTCCAAAGCCTGCTCATCTTGCCATGCTTCAATGAGTTTCGGGTTTCCGCTGAGCAGAACGTCCGGAACCTTCCATCCGTTGAACTCCACGGGCCTCGTGTAGACGGGCGGAGAGAGGAGGCCGTCCTGGAAACTGTCCGACAGGGCGGAGGTCTCGTCGGTCAGCGCGCCGGGGATCAGGCGGACGATGGAATCGGTCAGCAGGGCCGCCGGGATCTCGCCGCCGCTGACGACGTAGTCGCCGACGGAGATCTCGCGCGTGACCAGGTGCTCGCGGATGCGGTGGTCGATGCCCTTGTAGTGGCCGCAGAGCAGGATGATGTTCTCCTTGAGCGACAGCTCGTTGGAGATGGCCTGGTTGAGGCGCTCGCCGTCCGGGGAGAGGTAGATGACTTCGTCGTAGTCGCGCTCGGCGCGCAGTTCCCGGATCATGTCGTAGACCGGCTCGATGCGCATCACCATGCCGGCGTCGCCGCCGTAGCTGTAGTCGTCCACGTTCTTGCGGGGACCGATGCCGTATTTGCGCAGGTTGTGGACCCGGATGTCCACCAGCCCTTTCTTGATGGCGCGGCCCACGATGGAGTGGGAGAGGGGGCTCTCCAGCAGCTCGGGGACGACGCTGAGAATATCGATTCGCATAATCTTGGTTTTGTCCTGCAAAATTACCCTTTTTATTTTATATTTTAGTATATTTGTCAGCTATAACATTTTTTAAACTCTGATAATATGAGCGAGAACATCATTCCTGAGGAGATCGTCAAAGGCTCCGCAGATGTAGAAAACCAGGTGGCAGACACCGTAGCCGCCGAAGAGACGCCCGTCGCAGAACCGGTCCAGACCGAATCCCAAGCCGAAACCATCGCCGACAAGGCCGCCGAAGTGGCCGACAAGGTGGAGAATTTCGCCGACAAGTCCCTTTCGGAGCTTTCCGACATGTTCGTACAGTTGAAAGACAGCGCGGAGCGGATGACCCGTTCCAAGGAGGCCGAGGCCATCAAGTCCGCCTTCTACAAGCTGCTGGGCCGCCTCAAGGGCGAGAGCGGCGTGTCGGATGACGCGGAGTCGAGCCAAGACAATCCTTTCGAGGCCGTCGAGCAGAATTTCAAGGCGCTGTATGCCGATTACAAGAAGGAGCGCGCCGAGTATAACAAGGAGCAGGACGCCCGCCGCGAGGAGAACCTGGCCAGGAAGCAGGCCATCATCGAGGAGCTCAAGGCCCTCGTCGAAGGCCAGGAGGATGTCAGCGCTCAGTTCCCGGCGTTCCGCGAGCTGCAGAACCGCTGGCGCGAAGCGGGCCCCGTGCCCGCCACCGCCTTCCGGGACGTCAACGATACCTACCAGTTCTATGTGGAGAAGTTCTACGACATGGTCAAGATCAACCGCGACCTGCGCGACCTGGACTTCCGCAAGAACCTCGAGGCCAAGGAGGCCTTCTGCGAGGCGGCTGAGAAGCTCGCCGAGAACGACAACGTGGTGAGCGCCTTCCATGAGCTGCAGAAGCTGCACGAGCAGTGGAAGGAGTTCGGCCCCGTGGCCAAGGAGAAGCGCGAGGACATCTGGAACCGCTTCAAGGCCGCCACGGCCGTGATCAACAAGCGCTACCAGGCCCACTTCGAGGGCCTCAAGGAGCAGCAGGCGGACAACCTCGTCAAGAAGACGGAGCTGTGCGAGCGTACGGAGGAGATCGCCGCCCGCGAGATTACGAACACGGCCGGCTGGAACGCCGCCTCCAAGGAGATCGAGGAGGTCCAGGCCGCCTGGCGCCGCATCGGCTACGCCACCAAGAAGGACAACCAGAAGATCTACGACCGTTTCCGCGCCGCCTGCGACGCGTTCTTCACCCGCAAGCGCGAGTTCTATTCCGGCATCAAGGACAACATGAGCGAGAACCTGGACAAGAAGGTCGCCCTGATCGAGCAGGCCGAGGCGCTCAAGACCAGCACGGAGTGGAAGAAGGCCACGGACCAGTTCATCGCCCTGCAGAAGCAGTGGAAGGAGATCGGCGCCGTGCCGCGCAAGAAATCCGAGGCGCTCTGGAAGCGTTTCCGCGCCGCCTGCGACGAGTTCTTCGCCGCGCGTGACGCCAATGCCGGCGGCGAGAACGACTTCTACGGCAACCTGCGCGCGAAGCGCAAGGTCGTCGAGGACATCCAGGCGTACGAGCCGGCCGCGGAGGCTGCCGCCAACGAGGAGGCGATGCGCGCCTTCCAGGAGCGCTGGTCGGCCATCGGCCACGTCCCCTTCAAGGAGAAGGACGCCATCGGCCGCGCCTACCGCGACGCGATGCAGGAGAAATTCCCCGAGTTCGGCGCCCAGCGCAGCGCCCCGGCCCACGCCGGCCGCGCCCCGCGCAGCCCGAAGGATGCCCTGATCGAGAAGTACAACAAGCTCCAGCAGAACATCACCACCTACGAGAATAACATCGGATTCTTCTCCGCTTCGAAGAACAGCGAACCGCTGATCAGGCAGATGGAGGAGAGAATCGAGCAAGCCAAGGCCGAGTTGAAGGAATTGGAGGCGCAGATCCGTAAGGCTGAGGAGGGCGAGGCATAATGGATAAGAATTCAGTCATCGGCTTCGTCCTGATCGCCGCCATCTTCATCGGCTTCACCTTCTTCCAGACCAAGCAGGCGCGCAAGCGGGCCGAGCTGCAGGCGCAGCTGGACTCCGTGGCGCTTGTGGAGTCGCTCGCACGCCAGGCGGCGGAGGCGGACCGGACGGTCTCGCTGCCCGACAGCGCGGCCGCGCCCCAGGCGGCGCCCGTCTCCATCTACAAGGATTCCCTGCTCGAGAGCGCATCGCACGCCGAGGAGCGTATCATCACCCTCGAGAACAGCAAGATCAAGGTCCAGTTCACCACCCGCGGCGCCCAGCCGTATGCGGTGATGGTGAAGGACTACAAGAACTACGACAGCACCGACCTGTACCTCTTCAAGCCCGGCGGAGCGGAGTATTCGCTGAGCCTGTACGCAGGCGAGGCCATCCGCACCCGGGACTTCAATTTCCAGGTGGCGGAGCAGTCCGACAGCACGCTGGTGATGCGGCTTCCGTTCGCCGGAGGCGGCTACATCGAGCAGAAGTACACCCTGCACGCCGACAGCTACCAGGTGGACAACCTCCTCTCCTTCGTGGAGATGGGGAACGTCATCCCGCGCAACGTCACCATGTTCGACCTCGACTTCAACGTCACGATGCCGCGCATGGAGAAGGGCTACAAGAACGAGGCCCAGTACTCCAAGCTGGACTACTATTTCTCGGGCGACAAGAAGCCCTCGGAAATCGGCCGCGGGAAGAACGGCAACCGCCGTATCGACTCCAAGCTGAGCTGGTTCGCGTTCCAGCAGCAGTTCTTCTCCGCCATCATGCGCGCTCCGGGCGAATTCGCCTCGGGCGAGCTGGCGCTGAGCTTCTTCCCGCAGGACGATCCGGACCGCAACCTGATGCACTGCAGCGCCCAGATGCGCGCGGACCTGCCGACGGGCGGCAACGGAAGCATTCCGTTCGAGTTCTACTTCGGCCCCAACCACTTCAAGACGCTGAAGGCCATCGGGAACAAATATGAGAAGATCATTCCGCTGGGCGGCTGGCTCGTGGGCTGGTTCACCCGCTACGCGATCATCCCGATGTTCGACTTCTTCCATCGCTTCATCTCCAGCTTCGGTCTCATCATCCTCCTGATGACCGTGGTCATCAAGATCGTGGTGTTCCCGCTGACCTACAAGTCCTACGCGTCTTCCGCCAAGATGAGCGCGCTCAAGCCTGAGCTCGACAAGCTGAACGAGAAGTTCCCGCACACGGACAACCAGCAGGAAATGATGAAGAAACAGCAGGCCACGATGGAACTGTACAAGCGGGCGGGCGTGAGCCCGATGGGCGGCTGCCTGCCGACCCTGCTCACCTTCCCGATCCTGTGGGCCATGTTCCGCTTCTTCCCGGCTTCCATCGAGCTGCGCCAGCAGCCTTTCCTGTGGTGCCAGGACCTGTCGGCCTATGACGCCATCGTGGACTTCGGCCAGCGCGTGCCGCTGATCGGCGACCACGTGTCCCTGTTCGCCCTGCTGATGGCCGTCACGATGTGGCTCTACTCCAAGATGACGATGTCCAGCCAGCCGGGCGGCAACGACCCGAACGCGGCTTCGATGCGCTTCATGAGCGTGTGGATGATGCCGATCATGATGTTCTTCATCTGCAACAGCCTCTCCGCCGCCCTCAGCTACTATTACCTGCTTTCGCAGCTCATCGCCATCGCCCAGACCTGGGTCATCCGCCGTTCCATCGACAAGGACGCCATCCTGGCGAAGGTCCGCGCCTCGATGGGCAAGCCGCTGCCGAAGAGCAAGTGGCAGCAGCGTTTGGAGGAGGCCCAAAAGCTTCAGGAACAGCAGATGCGCAACCAGAAACGTAAGTAATGATCCAAGAGCAGATCATAGCGATCAGACAGGAACTGCCACCGGAAGTGAAGCTGGTGGCAGTTTCCAAATTTCACCCGCAGGAGGCCATCCGCGAGGCGTATGCCGCCGGGCAGCGCGCCTTCGGCGAAAACCGCCCGCAGGAGCTGGCGAAGAAGGTCGAGGAACTGAAGGACCTGGACCTGGAATGGCATTTTTTAGGGCACCTGCAGACCAACAAACTCAAGATGGTCCTGCCTTACGCGCAGCTGGTCCAGTCCGTGGACAGCCAGCACCTGCTGGACGCCATCCAGGACTGGGGCAAGGCGAACGACAAGGTGATCCGCGTGCTGCTGGAGCTGCACATCGGCGCCGAGGAGACCAAGCAGGGATTCAAGGAGGAGGAGATCCTCGACATCCTGTTCCGGGCGGAGAAGTATAAGAACATCCGCTTCTGCGGCCTGATGGGCATGGCTTCGCATACCGACTGCGAGGAGGATATCCGGGCGGATTTCGCCCGCATCGCGGACTTCCGCGCCTACCTGCAGGACCTCTTCCCGGAGCTGACGGACTTCCGGGAGCTTTCCATCGGCATGTCCGGAGACTGGAAGATCGCGCTCGACTACGGCGCCACCATCGTACGCATAGGAACCGCCATTTTTGGCGAAAGACAGTATTGATATGATGATCATGCACAGAAAAGTCCTCATCACCAATGATGACGGTTACGAATCCCGGGGCCTGCACGCGCTGGTGGATCTCCTCCGGCCGTGGTGCGACCTGACCATCGTGGCGCCGAAACGCCCCCAGAGCGGTATGTCCATGGCCGTGACGATGGGCCTCAAGCCCATTGCCGTGAAGCACCTGGAGCAGAAGCCGGGGGAAGACTGGTGGTACCTGGACGGCACGCCCGCCAGCTGCGTCAAGTTTGGCCTCGACAATGTCCTGCATCCGGTGCGGCCTGAGCTCGTGATCAGCGGTATCAACCACGGCAGCAACGCCGGCACCGCCTCCATCTATTCCGGCACGATCGGTGCCGCGATGGAAGGCGCCGTGAACGGCATCCCGGCCGTGGGTGTGAGTCTGGACAGTTTCAGCCCCGACAGTGACTTCTCCGGCGTGGCCAAGAAGCTTCCGGATATCCTGGAGCGCATCATCCCCGTGATGGAGCGTCGCTTCGGCCTCTTTTACAATATCAATTTCCCGAACCGTCCCGCGGAGCAGATCAAGGGAATCAAGACCGGCCGCATGGGCTACGCTCATTGGGAGCGGGAGTACCGCGACTACGGCGAATTCCTGCGCGAGAGCGGGTATGTGCCCAGCGAGGAAGACTGCCGTTACGTGGCTTCCAAGGAAGAAGGGGAGCAGCTCTATGTGATGGCGGGCGACTTTACGGACAACGGTGACAACCCTCGCGACGCCGACCATCTCCTGCTGAGCCAGGGATACATAGTCGTGACTCCGCAGAATATCGACAACACCGACAAAGCTGAGATCGAACGTCTGTGCGCTATTTTCTGATTGCCGGCGAGGCTTCCGGCGACCTGCACGGGAGCAACCTGATCCGCGGTCTGCAGGCCGAGGACCCGGAGGCGGTGTTCCGCTGCCGGGGCGGCGATCTGATGCAGGCGGCGGGCGCGGAACTCGTGCAGCACTACCGCGAGGGCGCGGTGATGGTGGCGGACGTGCTGTTCAAGGCGCGGAAGCTGCTGCGCAGCCTGCGGGACTGCAAGCGCGACATCGCCGCGTGGCAGCCTGACGTGGTCATCCTGATCGACTACCCGGGCTTCAACATGCGCATCGCGAAATGGTGCCACGCCCGCGGCATACGCGTCTTCTGGTATATCGCCCCCAAGACCTGGGCGTCGCGCGCTTCGCGCAACCGCAAGCTGAAGGCCTGGGTGGACCGGCTCTTCATCATTTTCCCCTTCGAGGTGCCCTATTTCACGAAGGAGGGCGTCCCGTTCGTCTACAAGGGCAATCCGCTGGTGGACGCCGTGGATGGCCACGAATACGTGCGTCCCGTCGAGGGGCGCTACATCGCCCTGCTCGCGGGTTCGCGCAAGGACGAGATCCGGCGGATGATGCCGCGGATGATGCAGACTGCCGACCTGCTCGCGGCCCGGCCGGGCTGGGAGGACGTGCGCTTCGTGGTGGCCGGCGCACCGGCCCGCAGCGAAACGGACTACCTGCCGTACATCGCCGGGCGGAAGAACGTCGACCTGGTCTTCGGCCGGACCTACGACATCCTGCGCTACGCCGACGCGGCGATGGTCAATTCCGGGACAGCGTCGCTGGAGACCGTGCTGATCGGCACACCCCAGGTGGTCGTCTGGAGCACCGCCTTCATCGTGGCCTGGGTGCTGGACAAGGTGCATTTCCTGGACCGTTTCCGCTACATCTCCCTGGGCAACCTGTGCCTCGGGCGGGAAGCCTTCCGCGAACTGCTGCAGTGGTTCTTCACGCCGGAGGCCGCCTCGGCGGAGCTCGTCCGCCTCGTCGAAGACGCGCCGTACCGGGAGAAAATGCTCGCCGATTATGCCGAAATCCGCTCCCTTCTGGGCGGTACAGGGGCCTCCCGCGCCGTTGCCCGCGCGATGATCGAAGAAATTCGCAAAGGGGTTGATTTTCATCGAAAAAAGTGCTAAATTTGCGTCGCTTTTTGGTTAGAAGTAGTATAACAACAATTTATTAACTTTTAATAGTCTTAAAAACAAATGGTTAAACTTGGTATTAACGGCTTTGGCCGTATCGGCCGTATGGTCTTCCGCGCTGCGGTTGAGAATTTCTCCAAGGACATCGAGGTTGTCGGTATCAACGATCTGCTCGATCCCGAGTATCTGGCTTACATGCTGAAGTATGACTCCGTTCACGGTGCCTTCCAGGGCGACGTGAAGGTCGAGGACGGCAAGCTCGTGGTGAACGGCAAGAAGATCCGCGTCACCGCCGAGATGGATCCTGCCAACCTGAAGTGGAACGAGGTCGGTGCCGACGTGGTCGTCGAGTCCACCGGTTTCTTCCTCACCGACGAGACCGCCCGCAAGCACATCCAGGCCGGTGCCAAGAAGGTGATCATGTCCGCTCCTTCCAAGGACAGCACCCCGATGTTCGTCTATGGTGTGAACCACAAGACCTACGCCGGTCAGGACATCATCTCCAACGCTTCCTGCACCACCAACTGCCTTGCTCCGATGACCAAGGTGCTCAACGACAAGTTCGGTGTCGTCCGCGGCCTCATGACCACGGTCCACGCTGCTACCGCTACCCAGAAGACCGTTGACGGTCCGTCCAAGAAGGACTGGCGCGGCGGCCGCGGTATCCTCGAGAACATCATCCCGTCCTCCACGGGTGCTGCCAAGGCTGTCGGCAAGGTGCTTCCTGAGCTGAACGGCAAGCTGACCGGTATGTCCCTCCGCGTCCCTACCTCCGACGTTTCCTTCGTCGACCTGACCGTCGAACTCGCCAAGGAGGCCACCTACGAGGAGATCTGCGCCGCCATGAAGGCCGCTTCCGAGGGTGAGCTCAAGGGTGTCCTGGGTTACACCGAGGATGCTGTCGTCTCCACCGACTTCCGCAACGACGCCCGCACTTCCATCTTCGATGTGAAGGCCGGTATCCAGCTCGACAAGACCTTCGTGAAGGTCTGCGCCTGGTACGACAACGAGTGGGGTTACTCCAACAAGGTGCTCGAGATGGCGAAGGTCATCGCTGCCTAAGCAGGAGTACACTGACTTTTTTACAGGAGGATGGCAGATTTCTGCCATCCTTTTGTTATATTTGTAAGTTAAATAGTAACGAATAACCATATTTCACTGATAACAAGTATGAAGAAGATTACTTTGCTTGCGGCAGCCCTTCTGTGCATGGGCATCTCTGCCTTCGCACAGCAGCGCCCCGCACCTGAGGCCCCCGAATTCCAGTTCACGACCGTTAAGGCCGCCCCGATCACGTCCATCAAGAACCAGGCGAGCAGCGGAACCTGCTGGGCTTTCTCCGCCATCAGCTTCCTGGAGTCCGAGGCCATCCGGCTCGGCAATATCACGGACGAGGCGAAATACCCCGACTTCTCCGAATTCTATGTGGTGTCCAACTCCTATAAGGAGCGCGCCGAGAAGTATATCCGCCTGGACGGCAAGCTGGGCTTCAGCGCCGGCTCCGGCGCGGGCGATGTGTTCGACGTCGTGCGCAACCACGGCATCGTGTCCAACGAGGCCATGACCGGCATGAACTACGGTTCTCCGCTTCCGCAGCAGTCCGAGATGGACGCCGTCCTGCTCAACTATGTGCAGGCCGTGTCGAAGACCCGCGGCAAGCTCTCCACCGCCTGGAAGCGCGGCTTCGACGCCGTCGTGGACGAGTACCTGGGCAAGGCCCCTGAGACCTTCGTGGTGGACGGCAAGACCTACACCCCGGCCTCCTACCGCGACGCGATGAAGATCAACCCGGACGACTACGTCGAGCTGACCTCGTTCACGCACCATCCGTTCTACACCTGGTTCGCTCTGGAGGTTTGCGACAACTGGCGCGGCTCCCAGTCCTACAACGTCCCGATCGACGAGCTGATGGCCGTGCTGGACAATGCCCTTGAGAACGGCTACACCGTCTGCTGGGGCGCCGACGTGAGCCACTCGGGCTTCACCCGCAACGGCCTCGCCATCCTGGTGGACGAGGAAGCCACCAAGGCCGGCTCCGACCAGGAGCACTGGGTCGGCAAGGAGGAGGGCAAGCCCGCTCCCCTCAAGATCGTGGAGAGCACTCCGACGCAGGAGTCCCGCCAGATCGAGTTCGACAACAAGACCATGACCGACGACCACGGCATGCACATCTACGGCATCGCCAAGGACCAGGACGGCAAGAAGTACTACATGGTCAAGAATTCCTGGGGCGTGACCGGTGCCTACGACGGCATCTGGTACGCCACCGAGGCCTTCGTGAAGGCGCAGACCCTGGACATCACCGTCCATAAGGACGTCCTGACCAAGGACCTCAAGAAGAAACTCGGCGTGAAGTAATGACGCTGCGCAAGCATATCCCCAACGGCATCACCTCGATGAATCTGATCTGCGGACTCATAGGGGTCATCGCCGCGTTGAAGCACCAGCTGGACTGGGCGTTCTACGCGATGCTCGCGGCGTCCGTCTTCGACTTCCTCGACGGCCTGGCCGCGCGGGCGCTGGGCGCCTATTCCGACAAGGGCAAGGAGCTCGATTCGCTCAGCGACCTGATCAGCTTCGGCTTCCTGCCGGGCCTGATGCTGAGCGTGCTGATGCAGACCTATCGTTTCGACAACAGCCTGTACAACTGGTTCCCGCTGATCCTCACGCTCTTCAGCGCGCACCGGCTCGCGAAGTTCAACGTGGACGAGCGGCAGACGTCGAGCTTCCTCGGCCTGCCCACGCCGGCGGCGGCGCTTTTCAGCGGCGCCCTGTGCTGCTATTGCTGCTATTCGCCGGTGGAGTTCCTCTCCACCTGGGTGGCGGGGCTGTATTTCGTCCCCGTGCTGACGATCTGCCTCTGCGTGCTGCTGGTCTGCGAGGTGCCGATGTTCTCCCTCAAGCTGCATCGGGACGACTCCCGCATGCTCTGGAGCAAGCGCATCACGCTGGCGGTCATCTTCGTGGCGGCCGCCGTGTTCTGCCTGGTGGCCGGTCACCACTGGTCGCTGACCGTGGTGCTGGGCCTGCTGTTCTACATCCTGAACAATCTGGTTTACGCCTTATTCAAGATATGAGAACTAGATTCTTCCTGTTGATGCTCCTGCTGCTGCCTGTCGCGTGCAACCGTCAGGTGGTGGAGACGCGTCCGACCGTTCCGCTGGTGCGGGAGATCCTGGCCGACCGGTCCGATCCCCGGGCGCAGCTGCTGCGCGAGCGGGCGGCCGTTCCCCAGGCCGATATCACGATCATCGGCTCCGAGTTCGCCTGCGACCGCCTGGCGGAAGATCTTTCTTTCCGGGACCGGCAGGACAACGTGAACGCGAGCATGGGGAGCGACGGGCTGCCGGACTTCGCCGGCGAGACCTTCGTCTGCATCGAAGATGTGGAGCCGTACGCCGACGTGCTGGCGCGGGACGGCGCCGAGGCGTTGCGCCAGCAGACGCTGGTGCGCGTGCTGGCCGCGATCGACACGGTGGCGCACATCAGCCCGTACGACATGGAGGGCCTGTCCGTCAAGCCGACTTCGAAGATCGTCGTGCTGGCGGATCCGTACCTTTGCGAATACGGCGGTTTTGACGTGGATACCCTGTTCCGCTCGACGGGATGCCGGGTTCCTGTGTTCAGCCCGATCGAGAAGATGATCGACCAGGCTTTCGCGCAGGGCGGCCGCGGGGATCTCTCGGTGGGCATCATCTGCGCGCCGCAGTATGATTCGACGGGAATTTATGAAAGTGTTTTCGCCCGGAAGGCCGCGGAGCGCGGCAGCAAGGGCGCCAGTTGCGTGGTGTTCAGTACGGAGCAGCGCGACAGCGTGCTGTTCGATTTCCTGAACCGCTACCAGGCGGCGGGGTACAGCAAGCCGCTGGACGCCATCCTGATCGACGATCTCTCGATCGACACCGACTTGATCAAGACCGAACTGGCGGAGATCGTGTCCGTGATGAACGAGAGTTCGATGACGCTCGGACGTCTGGTTTCGCGCAACTTTTTCTTCCTCGACGCCTTTGACGCGGTGTCGGGTCAGTGTTACAGTTTCTTGCGGGCGAACAACCTGTTCACCCACAACATAGCCAAACCCCAGGTGACGGTTTACCGTCCGGTCCGCAAGCCGGAGTCCGAGGACGGTTCGATCATCCTGATTCCAGGTTCTTATGTACAAAATTAGCATCCAGCCTGAGGAAATAGAGCAAATGCCGCTGGGATCCTTTCCCGGCAAAATTCATGTGATAGACAAGACCGGACTCGATTTTGTGCGGGCGATCGCCTATCTGGGCACGCAGCGTATCATCGGTTTCGATACGGAGACACGTCCGGTGTTCTCGCCGGGTCAGCGCCATCATCATGTCGCGCTGCTGCAGCTCTCCGGCGGCGGAAAGGCTTTCCTGTTCCGCGTGGGGACGATGGGCATGAGCCGCCTGCTGTGCGCCATCATGTCGAATCCGCGTATCATCAAGGTCGGGGCCGCGGTCCACGACGATGTGCGCGGGCTGCAGTACTACCGGCGCTTCGAGGCGAAGGGTTTCGTGGATCTGCAGAAGATCGCGTATGAGTGGGGGATCCGGGACAAGAGTGTGAAGAAGATGGCCGCGAACATCCTCGGCGTGCGGATTTCGAAGTCGCAGCAGCTGTCCAACTGGGAGGCGGACCAGCTTTCCGCAGCGCAGCAGATGTATGCGGCGACGGACGCCTGGGTGTGTCGGGAGATGTATCTGAAGCTCCTGCAGTCGGAGAAGCATCCGCTGACGCCGGAGGAGCTGAATCCGCCGCAGCCGCAGTCGGTTCAGCCGAAGGTGGAGGCCGCTCCTGCCGCCGAGGAGGATAAGCCGAAGGCGCGGAAGCGCCGCCGGCGTCATCGCAGCAAGTCGAAGAAGTCCGTAGAGGCGCAGCAACAGGATAATGGTTAAGGTTTTTCTGAAGCACGGGCGCGACGAGTCGTTGCGCCGTTTCCATCCGTGGGTGTTCAGCGGTGCCGTCGCCCAGGTGCAGGGTTCGCCCGCCGAGGGCGACATCGTCGGTGTGTACAGCGCCGAGGGGCAGTTCCTGGCTTCCGGCCACTGGCAGATCGGTTCCATTGCCGTCCGCATCCTGTCTTTCGACGCGGATCCCACCGCTCCCGGCTTCTGGGAAGACTCCATCGCCCGCGCACTTGCAGTAAGGGAAGCAGTCGGTTTATATGCTGCCGGAAGCGGCCAACTGCCTCCTGAAACGTCCTGCTGCGCAGGACCCCTCCCATCTGACGATGGGCCCCTCCCTCTTACGGTGCCGAGGGTGGCACGGTTTCCGGAGGCAGTTACCGCTTCCGGTCAGCAGACCAACTGTTTCCGGCTGGTACACGGTGAGGGGGACGGTCTGCCGGGACTGATTATCGACTGGTATGACGGGGTGTGCGTGCTGCAGGCCCATTCGGTGGGTATGTTCCGGGCGAAGGGGCAGATTTGCGAGGCGCTGAAGGCCGTGTTCGGCGAGCGCCTGAAGGCGGTGTATGACAAGAGTTCCGGGACGGCGCCGTTCAAGGCGGGGCTGGAGCTGATCGACGGGTATCTGTATCGGGCTCCGGGTTTCGAGGCGTCCGAGACGGTGGTGCTGGAGAATGGCCGCAAGTTCCTGGTGAATTGGGAGGAGGGCCAGAAGACGGGTTTCTTTCTGGATCAGCGGGACAATCGCGAGCTGGTGGGCAAGTATGCCGCCGGGCGCCGCGTGCTCAATCTTTTCTGTTATACGGGCGGCTTCAGCATCTACGCGCAGACGGCAGGCGCCGCGCTGGTGGATTCCGTCGATTCTTCCGCCAAGGCGATCTCGCTGGTCGAGCGGAATTTACAGTTGAATTCCGGTGAGGCGGAGGTGCATAATTATTGTGAGGATGCAATTGATTTCCTGCATAAGACAGAGGAGGGGAAGTACGATCTGATGATCGTGGATCCGCCGGCGTTCGCGAAGCACCGCGGGGCGCTGAAGAACGCGCTGCGCGCGTATCAGCGGCTGAATGCCGCGGCGATCGCCAAGGTGGCGCCGGGCGGCCTCGTGTTCACGTTCAGCTGTTCGCAGGTCGTGGATAAGATCACGTTCGCGAATACGGTCTTTTCCGCGGCGGCGCAGACGGGCCGCAGCGTGCGCATCCTGGACCGCCTCTGCCAGGGGGCGGACCATCCGGTCAGCATTTACCACCCCGAAGGGGAGTATCTCAAAGGTCTGTTGCTGTACGTGGAGTAGCGCCGCTCTCCGCTTCGATCAATTCCAAGAGCCGGTCGATGGCTTCGCTGTCGGGAATGTGCCGCAGGACGGGTTTGCTGCGGTGGTAGATTGTGACCTTGCCGCCGCCTTCACCCACGTAGCCCCAGTCGGCGTCGGCCATTTCGCCGGGGCCGTTGACGATGCAGCCCATGACGGCGATGACCATGCCCTTGAGGTGGGCGGTGCGGCGCTGGACTTCTTCGAAGGTGGTCTGGAGGTCGTACATGGTGCGGCCGCAGCCCGGGCAGGCGATGTATTCGGGGCGGTAGAAGCGGCGCCTGGCCGCCTGCATGATCTCGTCGCGGAGGTATTCCGACAGGCCCGCGTCCGCCGGGATTTCGTCAATCTCCCGCTTCAGCAGTTTCGGACCCCACAGGATCGCTGCATCGAGCATCGCATCTTGCGCCGCCGACGGAAAAGCGGAGCCGGAATTGGTTTTTCGAGCAGCTGCACGAAAAATAATTCCGGGCCGCCCGTCTGGAAGACTCCGTTCGGCGGCGCCATATTGCGCAAGGTATTGTGCAACGGGTAATTCATTTACCGGAGGTTCGGTGAGGGAGACGCGGATCGTATCGCCGATACCTTCCTGGAGGAGGGCGGCGATGCCGACGCAGGATTTGATGCGGCCGCTGTCGCCGCCGCCGGCCTCCGTGACGCCGAGGTGCATGGGGAAGACGACGCCGCGCTCCTGCATGCGGCGCGCCAGTTCGCGGTAGGCCTCCACCATGACGACGGTGTTGCTGGCCTTGAGCGAGACGACGACGTTCAGGAAATCCGCTTCGATACACATCTCCAGCCATTCCATGGCGGCCATCGCCATGGCGTGCGGCGTGTTGCCGTAGCGGTCGGTGATGTAGCGGCCCAGCGAGCCGTGGTTCAGGCCCACGCGCACGGCGGTGCCGTGTTCCTTGCAGACCGCGAGGAAGCGGGCGAACTGCGCGCGCGCCTGCTCGTGGTCGGGATGGAAGTTGCCGGGATTGATGCGGACCTTCTCCACGACGGGAGCCACCTCGATGGCCGTCTCCGACGAGAAATGGATGTCCGCGACCAGCGGGACGTTGCAGCCGGCGGCCCGCAGGCGCCGTTTGATCTCCGCGATGTGCGGCACGTCCTGGCGGCCGGGGACCGTGATGCGGACGAGCTGCGCGCCCGCGGCGGCGAGTTCGAGCGACTGCGCCACGGTGGCGTCCACGTCGGAAGTATGGGTGTTGCACATCGTCTGGACGACGACGGGATGCCCGGCGCCGATGACGAGGGAGTCACCGACCCGGACGGGAAGTGTCTCAATGCGAGCCATATACGATCTCTTTTGCTTCCCGGCGCAGCTGCGAGGTGGTCTTGCCGGAACGCTTGGTCAGCTGGAAGTGCACGCCTACGGTGGCGATGATGTCCATCGGGTAGGCGTAGCGGTAATAGTACTGGCTGGCGGAGTCCGGCGCGTAGAGCGAGGACCAGGACCAGCGGAGCAGGGCGTTGAAATGGATCTCGACGGGGTCGAACATGAGTGCGAAGCCGGCTCCGCCCTGCAGGCCGTACTCCCAGCGGTTCTCATAGGGCCGGAAGGCGTTGGCGAATTCCGGTTCCAGGTTGGGGCCGCTGCGCGAAATGCTGTTGCGCCAGCCGCCGTAGACGCCGACGTTGGCCATGATCTTGCCGGGATGGAAATCGATGTGGATCTGCGCCAGCGCGGGGATCTCGAAGACTTCGATCGTGCCCTGCTCGGCGCCGTCCACCTCCTGCGAGCGGCCCGTGGAAGGATCGCGCAGGAAGCCGAATCCTTCGTAGCCGTGGGCCACGCCCACCACGAGGGCGAACATCGGGATGTTGTCGAACATCTTGCTGAACTTCGTGAACGTGACGCTCACGTAGTTGGGCATGAACTGCCAGGCGCGGTTGTGCCTGGACGGCGTGTACATCATGTTGGAGAAGGTAACGCCGTAGTTGACGCCGATCATTGTGTAATCGTTGATCATGGCTTTCCTGGCCGGGGCTTCCACCACCAGGGTGGTGTCGGCTTCGAAGGTCGCCTGCGCCCGGAGGGCGGGGACGGCCAGGCCGAAGAGCAGGAGGATGGCGAAGAACTTTCTCATGGCGTCAATGGAACAGGGTGCTGACGTCGACGTTCTGCGTCAGTTCGGCGCTGGACGGGACGAAGAGGTACTGGCTGCCGGAGAAATCCAGGAAGGCGACGGTCTCGGGCTGGCGGTGTTCCAGCAGCGAACCGGTGTCGACGATGGAGTTGCGGTTGCCGTCCAGGGTGATGCGGACGCTGTATTTCCCGGACCGGAGGTAGGGGAAACTGAGCGTGCCGTCGTGGTCCGTGACGTAGCTGCGCAGGACCTTGTCCCGCTTTTCGCCCAGCAGGTCCACGATGATCTTGCGGTCCACGCCGCTGAGTGCGAGCTCCAGCGAGCTCAGGGTCTCGTCGGTGGGCAGACTCACCTTGACGAGCGTGCTGTCGGACCAGAAACCGTTGATGTCGCGGAACGCGCGGTGGGGCAGCTTCATCTGGTATTCGAAGCCGGGCATCAGCTTGTCCTTCGGGCGCAGGATGTAGCGGCGGATGTTGAGGCTGTCCTGCTCCACGGTGAATTCGGCGCTGCTTTTCCGCTGACGCGTGTTGATGGCGAAGAACTGCACGGAGTCGAAGTGCTCCGTAATGATCGGGTTGCGGAACTCCAGTTCGAAGCCGTTCTGCTCCACGGTTTCCGGAGCGGCCTTGAAGCTGTAGACGCAGGTCGTGTCCTCGTGCTTGATGTTGCGCCGGACGGTCTTGGAGTAGGTCCGCTTCTCCTGCGGCATCGGGAGCCGGACGATTTCCTGCGTGGGGACGAGCCGGCCGAGGGAGTCCGTCTTGCGGTAGTTGACGTAGATGCGCATCGTGTCGGGCGCGGCCCGGCGGCTGTTGATCCAGAGCTCCAGGCTGTCCTGCAGGATGTTGAACTGGCTGATGACCTGGTTGGCAGCGAAGCCGCGAATCCACAGCGAGTCGATCCAGGCGCCCGGCGCCTGGAAGGTGAGGTAGGCGGAGCGCTCGGCGGTGCGGACCTTGTTCACGATGAACTGCCGGCTAGGCTTCTCCCGGAAGAGCTTGAGCTCATACTCGCTCCGCCTCGCCTGGCAGCGGACCGTGTCCAGCATGTCGTATTTGAGCATCTCCGGGACGGTGTCGTGCGCGAACAGGACCGGCCGGACCAGCGAGTCGATGAAGGCGACGGTCTCCGTCTCCGGGTCGTAGATGTTATTGTTGTTCGCGTCCCGGATGGCGTAGAGACGGTAGAGGGTGTCCTGGATGAAGGGCAGGGCGAAGAAGCCCCAGTCGTCCGTCTTGACGGCGGCCGTGGGGCGGTGGAGCAGCACGGCGGAGTCCGCGTGGTCCTTGTACAGGAGCACGGTGGCGCCCTTAACGGGCGCGAGCGTGTTGCAGTCGAGCACGGTGCCCGTGAGCATCATCGAGTCGATCTGCTCTCCGGTGGAGAAGACGTAGGTGTAGCCCGGGAACATGTTCCCCTCGTTGGCGTCCGCGATGGCGTCGGTGAAGGTGATCGTGTAGGTGGTGTTGGGCTGGAGCGGCTCCTCGAAGGAGACGATGACGTTGTGCCCGCGCATGCGGGTCTTGGGCTGGCGGTTCAGCGGCGGCGACAGGAAGATGTTCGCCGGCGTCTTGATGCTGACGTACTCGTTGAAGGTGAACACGAAGCTGGCACCCTCGAGCGGGACGTTCACGGCGCCCGGCAGCGGCTTGATGTCGATGATCAGCGGGGGAATGGTGTCCTTCTTGCCGCCGGTGGGGGCCTGCGTCGTGTTGGCGCAGGAGGGGAAGAAGAGCGGCAGCAGGCAGGCGCCGACGAGGATGATCAGGGGCAGGAATCTCTTCATGGCGTCAGAGGTCGGTTCTGACGACATCCTGGATGCCGTCGATCTTGGAGAGTCCTTCCACCATCCGCTCGAGGTTGCGCTTGTCGCGGACAAGCAGCTCGATGAAGCCTTCGAACAGGCCGCCGTCCGTGGAGAGCTGGAGCTTGCGGATGTTGATACCCAGGGTCTGGGAGATGAAGTTGGAGATGTCGCTCAGCAGGCCGATGCGGTCGATGCCCTTGAGCGAGATGCGGATCGGGTATTCCTGCTGGACGGCCTCCCAGCGGGGGACGACCATGCGGTTGCCGTATTTGCTGGCGAGGCTCTCTGCCACGGGGCAGGATTTCTTGTGCACGATGACGAGGGTGTCGCTCATCGAGAAGCCGATCACCGGGTCGCCCGGGATGGGGTGGCAGCATTCCGCGATCTTGTACTGGATGGCGCTGTCTTCCCGCAGGGTGGTGCTCTTCCGGCGCTCGCCGGACGAGAGGTCCTTCTCGTCGATGATGGCCTTGAACTCCTCCGGGCCGAGCAGGCCCAGGCCGATGCGGAAGAAGAGCTCGTCCTCGTCGCGGAGCTGGGTGTAGTCCTGGAACTTCCGGATCAGCTCGCGGCTGCTCTGGAGGCCCATCAGGCGGACGCGCTCCTCGAAGATGCGCTCGCCCTCGCGGGCGATCACGTCGAAGTCGCGGCGGAAGTACTCGATGACGCGGTTGCGCGCGTAGCGCGTGTGCAGGACGGAGATCCAGTCCATCTTGGGCCGGGCGTTCTCCGCCGTGATGATCTCGACCTGGTCTCCCGCCTTGAGGGTATATGAGAGCGGGACGAGCTTCATGTTGACCTTGGCGGCGATGGCCTTGTTGCCGATCTCCGTATGGATCTGGTAGGCGAAGTCCAGCGCCGTGGCGCCGCCGCGGATGGCTTTCTGCTCGCCTTTCGGCGTGAAGACGACGATTTCGTTGCTGAGCAGGTCCTTGTGGATGATGTCCAGCAGCTCGAGGTCGCTGACATCGTCGCTCAGCAGGATTTCCTGCACCTCGGCGAGCCATTTGTCCATCTCGGAGTCGTTCTCGGAGATGTAGCCGTCGTTCTTGTAGGCCCAGTGGGCGGCGATACCCTTCTCGGCGATGTCGTCCATGCGGCGGGAGCGGATCTGGACTTCCACCCAGAAGCCGGAATGGCTCATCAGGG
>Ga0310696_10002647_pt1 | contig 23381 bp, 25 predicted proteins | sample AusTroGonzalo_MG_4_FD_203885 | JGI IMG/M metagenome (GOLD analysis project Ga0310696, IMG submission 203885) | Bovine rumen microbial communities from tropical cattle in Woodstock, Queensland, Australia - Gonzalo_02 (v2) (version 2) | ecosystem: Host-associated > Mammals > Digestive system >...
GTAGGAGTCGGTGAGGAGCAGTTTCCCGTCGGGCGAGAAGGAACAGTGGCCGTTGGCGGGGAGCCGGTCCCGGGCGAAGATCCGGGGGGAGCCGTCGCCGACTTTGTAGATTCGGTACTGGTCGCCCCCGGCGGGCAGCCGGGAGTAGACGATCAATTCTTCATCGTTCTTCCACGTGTAGTGCGAGGCGTGGAAGTCGATGGGGAGTTTCCAAAGGTTCTTCCCGTCGATGTCGGCGGTGAACATCCGCGTCACGTAGCTTTTGACGCCCCGGCCCCAGGGACCGAAACAGCGGAAGCGGTGCAGAAAGGCCATGCGCTTCCCATTGGGACTGATGGTGAGATGATTGACCCAGTTGACGTTGGAATCCGCGCCCGGCGCGTAGAAGTCGTCCACCAGCTGCCGCAGGGAGACGACGAGACGGCACGTTCCGGAAGAGAGGTCCATGAGGAAGATGCCGTCGTCGTCGGGGAAGGCGCATGAGGAGGAGGGATCGGCCCCGCCGGGGTAGCCGTAGCCGGGGCGCTCGACGTCCAGCCGCGAAAAGTTGAGGGAGAGCGCGTGTTTCCGGTCCGCCGAAAGGGTGTACACCGCCCGGGGAAAGACCGTGCCGTCCGACAGGCGCGCCACGAAGTGATCGTCCTCGATGTCGTTCCAGATGAGCCGCTCTTCGTCGAAGAACTCCAGCATGGAGCCCTGCTGCCAGCACCAGGCGAAAGTTTCGGCGGTCTTCTCGAATTTTCCGCCGTGGATCACGCCGATCTGGGCCTTGTCCCCGAAGCGGGGATGCTTCCCCGCGAAACTTACCCGGTGGACGGGGTGGTCCCCCGCCGCGTTCCACGGGCATTTGTCGAAGTAACCGAAAAAGTAGTGAGCGTCCTGAGGCGTCAGGCGCTTTTCGAGATGCCGATAAGTTTTATCCATAAAATGAGGACCCTCCCTCGGTCCGTACCTAATAATATAGCCGAAATTTTTTCGGGAGCAACAGGGGAAACAAGTAATTTTGTAACAAAAATCAGCGCTTTTGCAACAGACGGCCGGACAGTCGGGGGAAAAGACGGGTCTTGAATTTCGCAACAGGTTGATTTATATTATCTTCAGGAGATGGAAAATGGAATTGAAACGGCACTACGTCATGGCGCCCCGGTGTCTTGCGACCGGATTTTTTGTTCGCGGGACGGGACATTTCGTCATAAGACTGAAAGAAAACGTGAAGACGGCCCCCTACTGCGAGATCTTCTGGTGCGCCGGAGGGACGGGCACGGTACGGTACGGGGACGGGACGTACGCATTGAAGCCGGGGAGCGTCTTCTACTTTCCGCCGGGCTCCACCCACGACATCACGCCGGGGGCGCCCTATCTTGACTATCACTGGCTGTCCATCGACGGCCCCCGCGCCGCCGTGCTCTTCGAGTCTCTGGGGATCGGTCCCGGGCTCGCCGACGCCGGTCCCTGTCCCGAAGAGCTGTTTTCCCGGCTGGAGGAGTATTTGCAGGACAGCGTCAAGGAATTCCAGCTCAAGGCGCTGAACACCGCCTTCGAGATCCTCACGCGCATCGTTTCGCCCCGGCCGGAGAAACTCTCCCTCATGGAACAGGTGAAGAGCTTCATCGACGGCGAGTTCCGCCGCCCGGAGCTGGACGTTGCCGGCATCGCCGGGCACTTCCATCTCCACCGGGTCTCCCTCAGCCGCATGTTCCGTCAGCGCTTCGGCATTCCGCCCGGTGCGTATCTCGCTTCCCGGCGCGTTCAGGCGGGGATGGCTCTGCTCGGTACGACTTCTCTCTCCGTCAAGGAGATCGCCTCCCGGTGCGGTTTTGCCTCGGCCGATTATTTCTCCAAGGTCATCCGGCGCGCCGCGGGCGCTCCGCCAACGCTGATGCGCTGAGAGGTCACCGTTTCTGACCGTAGTAAGCGCCGGGACCGTGCTTGCGCAGATAGTGCTTTTTGACCAGCGCGTCCTTGAGCGGGGGCGCGTCGGGGCGGAGCTGCTCCGTGAGGAAGGCCATCTTGCACAACTCCTCCAGAAGTTCGGCGTGTTCCAGCGCCGAACCGCCGGTCTTTCCCCAGGCGAAGGGGCCGTGGCCCGCCACGAGGACCATCTGCACTTCCCCGGGATCCAGCTGCCGGCGGGAGAATATCTGCACGATCTGATGGCCCGTTTCGACCTCATAGTCGCCCTCGATCTTGGCGTCCTCCATGAAGTCCGTACAGGGGATCGGCACGTGCATGCAGTCGGCGTGGGTGGTCCCGTAGAGCGGCACGTCCCGGGCGGCCTGCGCCCAGGACGTCGCGAAAGTGCTGTGGGTGTGCACGATGCCGCCGATCTGCGGGTACGCCCGGTAGAGCACCAGATGGGTCTTGGTGTCGCTGGAGGGGCGGAACTTGCCCACCCGGACGCGACCGTCCGCGATGGAGAGAACGGGGATATCCTCGACCTTGAGCCCGGAATACGGCACGCCGGAGGGCTTGATCGCCATGACGCCGCGCTCGCGGTCCGCCACGCTGACGTTGCCGAAGGTCTGCTTGACCAGCCCCGAGGCCGCCAGGCGCATGTTGAGTTCGAAACACTGTTTTCTGAGATCGTCGTACATTTTTCAAAACTCCCCGAAAGAATCCCAGTCGAGGGCCACGGGGGCCTCGGCGTTCAGGATCGAATCCATGTGCATCATCAGCGGAAATTTTTTCGTCTCGGCCCGTCCCGCCTTTTCGGCGCGGCGCAGGAACTCCGCCACCCGGGTGATGATGGCAACGGCCTCCAGCGTGACGCCGCTCAGGACTTCCCGAACTTGCGCGTACTTCATGCCGCGTCCCAGCAGCGTTCCCAGACGGCGGGTGCGTCCGCCGAAGACCGTCACGTAGAGATCCCCCGCGCCGATGATCGTGACGATGCTCATTTTTATATCCTCCCTGTCATGCTGTCGTTTTTTTGCGCGCTCCTACTATACTCCCATTGAGAACGCAAATCAATCGCTTTTCCGGTCCGGAAAGGATTATTTTGCGGGAATGACGGGCGGCCGTCTCCGGCGGATCCGGCGAATTTGCCGCGACGGGGCGTTTTTGGCGCGATTTCGTCGGCAAAGGAGCTTGAAAAAAACCGAAAGAGAAGCTACTTTATTGCGATTGTAAAAATCGGGACAACAGGAATCCGGAACGGGGCCGGAAAACGGTGCTCTCCGGGCAAAGAAATGGAGTGGGACATGGCTGAAGAACTGCAGAGTCTTCTGGAAAAGATCCGCGCCGACGGGATCGAAAAGGCCGAGGCGGAGCGGGAGGAAATTCTGAAAAAGGCCCGCGCCGAGGCCGGGGAGATCGTCGCAGCGGCCGAAAGCAAGGCCAAAGAGATCGGCGCCGCCGCGGCGGCCGAGGCGGCGTCCCTGCAGACCCGCGCCGAAAACACCATCCGTCAGTCGGCGAGGGACATCGTCCTGAAACTCAAGGCCGAGCTGGAAACCCGGCTCCGCCGGGCGGTCTCCTCCTCCGTCAAGGAGGCCATGACCCCCGCGTTCATGGCCGAACTCATCCGCACCATGGCGGCGGATTTTGCGAAGGATCCCGGTGCGCAGATCACCGTTCTCGCCTCCTCCCGCGACGCCGAGGCCCTTGCCGCGGCCGTCAAAGACACCCTCGGCGCAAGTTTCAAGGCCGAGCCGCAGGTCCTGGCCGACAGCTCCGTCAAGAGCGGTCTTCAGGTGAGCTTCAGCGGGAACGATGTCTTCTTCGACTTCTCCGAGGAGGCGATCACGGGACTCGTCGGCGCCTACGCCGGGGAGAAACTGGCCCGCATTCTGGAAAACAGGTAGCTTTCATGCAGTATTATTTCCTCGTCGCGTCACTTCCCCATCTCGAGATCGGCGGCGCCGCGCCTCTGGCGACGGCCGCGCTGGACGAGATGCTTGCGGAGACGCTTCCCGAGTCCCGGCTGCGGGCGATCCAGGCCTACGCCGGGGGAGGGGCGTTCCCCGCCACCTGCCGGGTGTACCGGGAAATGGCGGTCTTCGAGACCTATCTGCGTACCCGCATCGCGCAGAAGCGGGCCGAGCGGGCGGGCATTTCCTTCTCCCCGCCGGATCCCGAAGTGTATTTCGGCGAAGTCGACTACGGACTCTCCCTGGCGTCGTCGTGCGCGGACCCCCTGGAGCGGGAATTTCTCATCGACCGGCTGCGCTGGGCGCGGCTCGACGAGCTGGCCCTGGGGCACGACTTCGATCTCGACGCCCTGTGCATCTACCGCACGAAGCTCGTCATCGTAAACAAGTACAACGACTTCCAAAAGGAGGCCGGAACAGTCAATTTCTCAGCCGCGCTGGAACGGATCTCCGGCGCCGCGGACAAAGCTGCAAAGGAGTCTTTAACCTTATCATGACAGAATCTCCCACCGCCAAAGAGAAGGTCGTCGGCGTCAACGGCAACCTCGTCACCGTGAAATACTCCAGCCGTGTCATGCAGAACGAGGTGGCCTACGCCCTTGTCGGCGGCGCCCGGCTCAAATGCGAAGTCATCCGCGTGCGGGGCGACGTGGCCGATCTGCAGGTGTTCGAGAGCACCAACGGTCTCAAGGTCGGCGACGAGGTGGAGTTCACCGGCGAGCTGCTCTCCGTCGAGCTGGGGCCGGGGCTCCTGACGCAGGTCTACGACGGTCTGCAGAATCCCCTTAAACTGCTGGCGGAGCACTCCGGCTTCTTCCTCAAGCGCGGCGTCTATCTGCGGGCGCTGGACCGCGAAAAGCGCTGGCACTTCACCCCCTGCGCCCGGGCCGGGGACGCCGTGAAGGCCGGCGACCGCATCGGCAGCGTGCCCGAGGGGATCGTCAAGCATTACATCATGATCCCCTTCTCGTGGGCCGGCTCGTGGAAACTCGAGTCCGTTGCCGCCGAGGGGGACTACACCATCGACGACACCATGGCCGTGGCCGTGGACGAGCAGGGAACGAAACGCAGCGTCACCATGACCCAGTTCTGGCCGGTGAAGATCCCCATTTCGGACTACGAAGAGAAACTGCTGCCCGAGCGGACCATGGTCACCCAGATGCGGACCATCGACACCTTCTTCCCCGTGGCGGTGGGCGGCACGTTCTGCACCCCCGGGCCCTTCGGCGCGGGCAAGACCGTGCTCCAGCACTCCCTCAGCCGCTACGCCGAGGCGGACGTGGTGGTGGTGGCCGCCTGCGGCGAACGCGCGGGCGAGGTGGTGGAGATCCTGCGGGAGTATCCGGAGCTCGAAGACCCCCGCACGGGGCGTTCCCTCATGGACCGCTCCATCATCATCTGCAACACCAGTTCCATGCCGGTGGCGGCCCGGGAGGCCAGCGTCTACACCGCCGTGACGCTGGCGGAATACTACCGGCAGATGGGGCTCAACACCCTGCTGCTGGCCGACTCCACCTCGCGCTGGGCGCAGGCCCTCCGCGAGATGTCCGGCCGTCTGGAGGAGATCCCCGGGGAGGAGTCCTTCCCGGCCTATCTGGAATCCCGCATCTCCGACTTCTACGAGCGGGCCGGTCTCGTCCGGCTGCGCACGGGAGAGACGGGTTCGGTCACCATCGGCGGCGCGGTCAGTCCCGCCGGCGGCAACTTCGAGGAGCCGGTGACCCAGGCCACCCTCAAGGTCGTGGGCGCGTTCCTCGGTCTCTCCCGCGAGCGCTCCGACGCCCGCCGGTACCCGGCCATCCACCCGCTGGAGAGCTGGAGCAAGTACAAGAGTCTCGTCGAGCCCGGAAAACTCGCTCTCGCCCGGCGCGTCCTCGCCCGGGGCAGCGAGGTCAACCAGATGATGAAGGTCATCGGCGAAGAGGGGACCAGCACCGACGACTACATCATCTATCTCAAAAGTGAATTTCTCGATTACGTGTTTCTGCAGCAGAACACCTTCGATCCCGTGGACGCCAGCACGTGCGCCGACCGGCAGTGCTACGTGTTCGACAAGGTCTGCGGCGTTCTGGAGAGCTCCTTTTCCTTCGCCGACAAGGAGACGGCGCGGCGCTGGTTCCTCGAACTGCGCCAGCTCTTCCTCGACTGGAACTACATCGCGTGGAAGAGCGAGGCCTTCAAGGTGCAGGAACAGGCCATCGACAGCAAACTCGCCGGCGCCGCCGCGGAGGTGAAATAATGCGCAAGGTCTATCACAAAATCAGTCACATCGCGGGCAACGTCATCACCGTGGAGGCCGACGATGTGGCCTACAACGAACTGGCCGAGGTGGAAAGCTCCCGGGGCGTCTCCCTGGCTCAGGTGATCCGCCTCAACGGGAAGTCCGTTTCGCTCCAGGTCTTCGCCGGCAGCCGGGGCATCAGCACCGGCGATCAGGTGCGTTTCCTCGGGCACCAGATGCAGGTCTCGGGCTCCGACGATCTGCTGGGGCGGGTCTTCAACGGCCGGGGCGTTCCCCGGGACGGACGGCCCGACGTCACCAGCGAACTCGTTGAGATCGGTACGCCGTCGGTCAACCCGGCCAAACGCGTCATCCCCCGGAACATGATCCGGACGAACATCCCCATGATCGACCTCTTCAATACGCTGGTGGAATCCCAGAAACTGCCCATCTTCTCCGTGGCGGGCGAGCCTTACAACGAGCTTCTGGCCCGCATCGCCCTGCAGGCCGAGGTGGACGTGATCGTGCTGGGCGGCATGGGCATGAAGTACGACGATTATCTCATCTTCCGCCGCACCCTCGACGAACGGGGGGCGCTCTCCCGCACGGTGATGTTCATCCACACCGCCGCGGATCCCGTGGTGGAGTGCCTGATGGTCCCCGACCTCTCCCTCGCCGTGGCCGAGGCCTACGCGCTGCGGGGCAAGCGCGTTCTCTGTCTGCTCACCGACATGACGAACTTCGCGGACGCCCTCAAGGAGATCTCCATCACCATGGAGCAGATCCCCTCCAACCGCGGTTATCCCGGGGATCTGTACAGCCAGCTGGCCTCCCGCTACGAGAAGGCGGTGGACTTCGACGGCGCGGGTTCCATCACCATCCTCGCCGTGACCACCATGCCCGGCGATGACGTCACCCACCCCGTGCCGGACAACACGGGCTACATCACCGAGGGGCAGTTCTATCTGCGCAACGGACGCATCGAGCCCTTCGGTTCGCTCTCGCGTCTCAAACAGCAGGTGAACGGCAAGACCCGGCCCGACCACCGGGCCATCATGGACGCCATGATCCGTCTCTACGCCGAATACAAGAGCACCCTCGAAAAGAAGTCCATGGGGTTCAAGATGTCCGCGTGGGACAGCAAGCTGCTGAAGTACGGCGCCCGCTTTGAGGAGGAGATGATGTCCCTTTCGGTCAACATCCCGCTGGAGACCGGGCTGGATCTGGGGTGGAAGATCCTCGCCGACTGTTTCGACAAGACCGAGGTCGGCATCAAGACCGATCTGCTTGACCAGTACTGGCCCGGGAACTGATCATGGCCAAAATCAAATTCACCAAGACCGAGCTGAAAAAACAGCAGGACAACAAGAAACAGTTCGAGCGCTTCCTGCCGACGCTCCAGCTCAAGAAGCAGCAGCTCCAGATGGAGGTGCGCCAGAGCGCCGAGGCGCTGGAGGAGAATCTCCGGGAGCAGGAGAAGCTGGAGAAGGAGCTGGCCGTCTGCATCGCCTTTTTCGGTGACGGAGCGGTGTCCGAGACCGTTGCCTCCAACGTTGTCGTCAAAGAGGTCGTCACCGGGACGGCGAACATCGCGGGGATCAATATCCCCACCTTCGACCACGTGGAGTTCGAGCCCGGGAATATCGATCTCATGACCACCGACTGGTACGTCGACGACGCGGTGGCGGCCCTGAAGAGCGCGGCCTCTCTGCGGGAAGCCCGGCGCGTCCTGCAGGAGCAGTACGAACTGCTTTCCGCGGAACTGCGGACCACCAGTCAGCGGGTCAATCTCTTCGAAAAAGTCAAGATCCCGGAGTGCCGCGAGAACATCCGCAAGATCGGCATTTACCTCGGCGATATGAACACAAGCTCCGTGGCCCGGAGCAAGATCGCCAAGAGCAAGGCGGAGAAACGGGCGTCGTAAATGCTTATCCGTCTGCTCTCCACGCTTTCCGACGGCGAAACGGTCCGTGCCGCCCGGCTCTACGCGGCGGCCGGCTGGACCGGGGAGGGCGGGGACTGCTCCTTCATCCGGGCCGCCGTGGCCGGATCCTTTCTGGCCGCCGGCGCCTTCGAAGGGGAGCAGCTGGTGGGCATGGGGCGCGTCCTTTCGGACGGGTGTTCCGACGCCTACATCCAGGACGTGGTGGTCGATCCCGACTTCCGCGGCCGGGGGATCGGCGGCAGGATCGTCATGTTCCTCGTCGGGGAACTGCAGGCCCGCGGCGTGGACTGGATCGCCCTCGTCGGCGAACCGGGAACGGAAGATTTTTACGCCCGTCTCGGCTTCGAGTGCAAGGACGGGTTTGTTTTGTGGAAATGGAACGGCAGCCGGGAGGAGTGAAAACGCTATGAGCGAGCTTGTTTTCGGCCGGACGGCGGTTGAAGCCGCCGCCGCGGCGTGCCGTGTCGATCGTTTCTTAACACACGCCGGCTGCGACGGTCTCGTCGATCCCGGCGCGGACATCGTATTCGAACCCCGGCGGGATTGCGGGGACAGGAGGGAAAAGTAAATCATGGGCGATCTTAAAAGTGCCGTGGCATCCGCCGTTCCGGGCATCCGGCTGCGCGAAAACGTGTCGTACAAGGAGCTGACCACCCTCGGCGTGGGGACGACTCTGCCGCTCCTCGCCGAACCGGAATCGGCTAAACAGCTTGAAAAACTGCTCCGTTTCGTCCACAGGACCCGGACGCCTTACTTCGTCTTCGGTTCCGGCAGCAACGTCATCGGCATGGATCTGCCCTACCGGGGGCTGGGCATCCGGCTGGCCGGGGAGGAGTTCAGCCGTCTGGAGAACCGCGACGGCGTCTTCACCTGCGGCGCGAAACTCCAGCTGTCGGAACTGGTTTCCGCCGCCGCCGCCGCCGGATTCGCGGGCGTTTCCGGTCTGGCCGGGATCCCGGGGACCGTCGGCGGCGCCGCCCGGATGAACGCCGGCGCCAACGGCGTCGAGACCGGCACTGCCGTCACCGGCATCTACGGGTTCACCGCCGACGGCCGTCCGCTGGCTCTCGAGGGCGAGGCCCTGAAGTGGGTGTACCGCCGGGGGCCGGTCCCCGACGGTGCCGTGGTCACCTCCGTCGTGTTCAAGCTCGCGCCCTCCACGCCCGAGGAAGAGCGCCGCATCATTTCCGAGGTGCTGGCCGCCCGGCGGGAGCGGGAGCCGAGAGGCCGCACCGCCGGGTGCGCCTTCCGCAACGTTTCAAGCACGGACCCCGCCGGCAAGCTCATCGACCAGTGCGGTCTCAAGGGCTTGCGCTGCGAAGATATGCAGATCAGCGACAAGCACGCCAATTACATGGTCAACCTTTCCGGCGAGACCATGGCGGCGGATTACCTGCGGCTCCTGGTGTTCATCCGCCGCGCCGTGAGCGACCGCAGCGGCTTTTTCCTCAAGCTGGAGCAGATACCGATCGATCCGGCGTTCGAGGAGACGCTGTACCGCGAAGTGCCCGCCATCAAGGTCAACGTACTCTGCGGCGGCGTCAGCAGCGAACGCGAGGTCTCCCTGCGCAGCGGAGCCGCGGTGGCCGATGCCCTGCGCAACGGCGGGTTCGACGTGGAGCTGACCGACGTGACCCGCTGCCGGATCACGCCCTCCATGCGGCGCTGCGACGTGATCTACCCCGTGCTCCACGGCGGATTCGGCGAGGACGGCCGCATCCAGAAGCTGATGGAGAGGGCGGGACTGCGTTTCGCCTGTTCCGGCTCGGCGGCCTGCGCGGCGGTCATGGATAAGATCGTTACGAAGCGCCTGATGGACAAGACCAAAATGCCCACGGCCCCCTGGCGGATCGTCACCCGGGACAACTGCGATTTCCCCGAGGAGCTGGGGCTGCCGCTGATCCTCAAGGTCCCCTGCGAGGGCTCCACCGTGGGCATCGTCAAGGTGGATAGCCGCGAGGACTGGCCCAAGGCGCTGGAGAGCGAGTTCAAGCTGGCCGACGAGCTTCTCGTCGAATCCTTCATCAGGGGGATCGAGATCTCCATCCCCGTCATCGGCGGGATCGCCTACGACGCCATCGAGATCCGCAGTCCCAGCGGGTTCTACGACTACGATGCGAAATACATTTACAAAAACGGTCACACCCAGTACTTCTGCCCTCCCGAATCCCTGAAACCGGAGGAGATCGAGCGGGCGAAGAAGCTGGCCGAGGCCTTCTATTTCGTCACCGGCTGCCGCGATCTGGTGCGGGTGGATTTCATCGTGGCGGAAGACGGGACGCCCTTCATCCTCGAAGGCAATGCGCTGCCCGGCTGCACCGCCACCAGTCTCGTGCCGAAGGCCGCCCGGGTGCGGGGCGTTTCCTTCGAGGCGCTGACGGCCGGCATGGTGTATTCCGCCATGCGCCGCCCGGTCTTCCAGGTGCGGGAGGCATCCGGCGGCGAGGTCCTGACCGGACGCCTCGCCTGTGTCTGCACCTGGCTGTTCCGGCTGGCACTGGTCCTCTGCGCGCTGGTCCTCGCGACCAGCGGTCTCGTCGCCCTCTTCACCGGTCTGCCCGGCTGGCCTCTGATCCTGGCCGCGGTGCTGATGGTTCTGGCGGAGGGCATTTTCACGTTTCTCAAGGCTGTGGGGAAGAGATGAAAAGGGTGTTTCCAGCTGCGGTCATCGCGGCATTGATCCTGCTGCCGGGCACGTGCTTTTCGGCGCCTCTGGCCATCGGGGACCGGGTGGAGAAGTTCCCCGTCGGCGTCTGGTACAGGAATGTCCCGGCTCCCGTGGAGCAGTGGCTCGGTAAAAAGACCATGGCGGTGCTCTTCATCACGCCCGCCGTCCCGGATGTGCTGACGCTCGGCCGGGTCGTGAAGACGGCCGAAAATCTGCGGAAGCAGGGGATCGGCGTTTTCTTTTCCTCTCCGGGGCTCCCCAAAAATCCCGGCGATGTGCCCGCGTGGAAGGATGTCTCCATCCCGGTGATGTTCGACCTCAAGTCGGATCTTTTCGGCCTGCTGAGCGGCAAGTTCGAAAGGATCCCCTTCGCCGCGGTCATCACGGCCAAAGGCGAGCTTGCGTGGCGCGGCAAATTCGAGCAGCTGCCCGTTCTGCTCGGTGAAATGGCGTCGGGAAAGTACCGGATCGCCGATGCCTCCCGGCGGGAGAAGTTCACGGTGGAACTGGACGGTCTGCTCAAGGCCCGGAAATACCGCGAGGCGGTCGAGGCCATCGGAAAAGAGCAGAAGTTCGAGCCGGCCAACGCGGAGCTGGTCGGGCTCAAATGCAATCTCCTGTGGCGCCGGCTCAAGGATGCGGACGCCGCCTTCCGGGAGATCGACCGGGCCATCGCGGCGGATCCCTCGGCTTTCGCGCTGTACGACTTCAAACTGCGTTTCCAGCGGCAGGCGGCTCCGGAGCGGCCCGTTCTGCCGGTCTTCCGGACCATGGCCGAAAAATTCCGGGACAAGCCCGCGCTGCTCATGGCCCAGGTCTCCCGGGAGATGAACACGCCCATCGCAAACATGTGCCCCGAGGGGGCGCTTCTCCTTGCGAAGACGGCGGCCTCTTCCCCGAAGTTCAAGGACGCCCGGGAGGAAGGGTTCGCCCACTTGTCCTACGCGCGGCTCCTCCACTACTGCGGCCGTCCGGGACTCGCGGCGGCCGAGGCGGCCCGGGCCGAGGAGCTGCTCACGGGCAAGAGCAAGGCTCTTGCGGGAATGGTGAAAAAGCATTTCCTCGTCATCGAAAAACTCTCAAAGGAACTGAAATAGGGAGCAGCGGTCCATGAATCGATCTTTGAAAATCCTGCTGCTGACGGTGTCTCTGCTGCTGCTTTGTCCGCAGCCGGCCCGGGCGATCGACCCCGTGACCATCGCCATCCTCGCCCCCATCGCCATCAAGGTGGCCCAGGCGGCCTCGCCGTATGTTCTGCGCGCCGCCAAAAACACGGGGACGGGACTTGTCAAGATGGGCAAGGACGTTCTCGAACTGGTCTATCTTCCCTACGGTCTGGGCAAAATGTCCTTCGGGTACCCCTTCGGCGGATTCCGTTCGGGGGTGATCTACACCATCAAGGGGTGCATCGCTCCCTGCAAGCTGGTGGTGCACACGCTTCTTCTGCCGGTGTACATGATCGGCGTGGAAGTCAATATGTGACGGCGATGGATATCAGGATCAACAGCCGCCGCCGGAGGGACCGCGCCGTCCGCTACGGACTGCTCCGGGACTGGTACGGCGAGGAGGCCGCCCGCACGGAGATGGCCGCTCACACCGCCCCCGGAGCTCCGCTGGCCGATGCGCTGGACAGGGTGCTGGACGGTCTCCGGGGGAACGAGCTTGCCGATTACGCCCGGCTTGCCGCCGACTGGCACACCTATTGCGGCGAGGCGCTGGAAAAATATTTGACCCTGGGCGGTCTCAGGGACGGCGTTCTCACGCTGACGGTCCCCCACAGCGGCCTGATGAGCATGCTCTCCCCCAGTCTCGAGCTGATCCGCTCCCGGATCGCCGCCGATTTCGGACAGGATTTCTGCCGCGAGATCCGGCTGGTCAGCGGGGGCCGGAAGGGGCGTTCCGTCCCCGGGGGGCGCTGACCGGGAACGGAGTTCAGGAAAGCTCCTTTTTCTCCGGGGTGTCGCCGCAGACGGCGCAGATGTTCAGCGGCATCGGGATATCCTTGAGCAGCCGTGCAAAACTGCGGCACTCTCCCGGAGAAACGATCACGTGATCGACCAGGGTTATGCCCAGCCGGGCGAGGGTCTCCTTGAGATTCCGGGTGAGGGAGATGTCTTCCTCCGACGGTTCGCAGTTCCCGCTGGGATGGTTGTGCGCCAGAATGATGCCGCAGGCGTGGCAGAGCAGGGAGCGCTCCGTGATCTCCCGTGCGTAGACCGACGTGTGATCCACCGTTCCCGGGTAGAGTTCGTAGTCGATCAGATGACGGCGGGAGTCCAGGTAGAGGACCATGAGCGTTTCCTTCTTTCCGCTGCCGATCTTCATGCGGAGAAAATCGCCGACGTCGTCCACGGAGTTGATCTCCTTCTGCTTCCGCAGTTTTTTCTCCAGACATTTGGTCAGCAGTGAGCGGATGAAGACGAGAAACGTCACCGCGCCGGGCCCCATGCCCGGAACGGAGAGAAGCTCCTGCGCCGAGGCGTTGACGACGCCCGAAGCATCCCCGAAACGCTCGGTCAGGAGTTTTGCCAGCGGTTTGACATCCCGGCGCGGGATCGCATAGGTGAGCAGGAGCTCGATGAGCTCGTACTCCTGAAGACTGTCGATCCCGCGGGAGGAAAAGCGGTTGCGCAGACGCTGACGGTGTCCGGAGCTGTCCATGATTCCCCCCTCCGGTCTTTCGTCAGATGCGGTTTCTGTCCGCGCAGTCCCGGGCCGCGAGGCACGCCCGCGTGAGTTCGAAGGTCGCTTCCGCGTCCACCACGCAGGGCTCGCCGTAAAGAAGATGCCGCGCGAAATCGTAGAAGATGCCGCGTTCCGGGAGAAGTTCCAGCTCTTTTGCCTCGGTTTCGGTGATGAGCGTGACTTTGCCGTGCATGACTTCGACGACGCCGAGCGTTCCCGCGACCCGGACCTGATCGTCGCCGTGGGTCGGCGCCGCCGCCGGACGCAGGTAGTCGATGGAGGCGCTGCCCATGACGTTGTTCTCCAGAACGCAGATGAACAGCGCAGTCATTTCAAGATCGCCGTTGCCGCGGTTGTCCGCGGTGTCGTGGATGGCCTGGACCGTTTTGAAGTTGGCGTTGCCGCCCATCCAGTAGATCCAGTCCAGCGCGTGGCTGCCGACCCAGGGGATGGTCCCGCCGTAGGTGGCCCGGGCGTGGTAGTAATCCGGGCGGACCCCCAGCTTGTAGGATTTGCGGGTGTTGACCATCTTCACCTTGCCGACGAGACCGCGCTTCACGGCGTCGTAAGCGGTCCGGAAGGGGGCCTCGCCCCGGTAGCCCACCATGGAAATGATCTTTGTCTTTTCCTTGTCGCAGCGGTCGTAGGCGGCGCGGATCCGGTCGAGGTCCCCGAGTTCGAGGGCGATGGGCTTTTCGCAGAAGACGCTGATGCCGCGTTCCAGAGCTTCGCAGCACATTTTCGCGTGGAGCTCGAAGGGGCCGCAGACGGAGACGACGTCGGGCTTTTCCGCATCCAGCATGGCGAGGTAATCGTCGAAGACCCGGGGCGAAAACCCCCTGGCCTCCGCGTTCTTCACCAGCGGTTCGGCGGATTCCCCGCTGCCGGACGAGACGGCGCAGAGATCCACTTCGGGCAGATCGGGAAGGGCTTTGAAGACATATCCCACGTGACCCCGGGCGCCGATGAGCGCAAGTTTGAGTTTCCTTTCCATGATGACGAAAGCCCCCCTTTTGTTATTGTTGAGTGTTTACGGAACATTTTTCTGAAACATCTGCGGCCTCCCGCAGGGCGCGGCAGGCGAAATCCAGCGCCGCGGCGCGGTCGGCAAATCCGCCCGCGAGCTGGCGGTCGAATACGGATGAAAGGACTTTCCCGAAGGCGGGCGAGGGCCGGAACCCTTCTGCCAGCAGATCCCGGCCCCGGACCCAGGGGTCGGGCAGGGCGCGGTCCGGTCTTTCCGACAGCGCATCGAGGAGGAAGAGAAAGGTCTCCATGAAGCCGTGGCTCGAAAGACAGTCCAGCCGGTGCAGTTCCAGCTCCATGCCGAAATGCTCTTCCGCGAGCAGTCTTTTCAGCTTCGGCTCCCGCATGTCGCGGACGGAGGCCATGCGCATGTGATTTCTCACGGCGTGACCGATCGCGTCCCGGGCGGCGGTGGAGAAATGCAGCCTTTCGGCGACGGCATGCACGATCTTTTCCCCCAGTTCCTCGTGGCCGAAAAAGCGGATCCGGCCGTCGGGATCGACCGAGGCCGTCCCGGGCTTGCCGACGTCGTGGAGCAGAACGCTCCAGGCGAGAAGCTCGTCGGGACAGACCATGCGGCGCAGCATGAGCCGGGTGTGCTCGAAGACGTCGCCCTCGGGGTGGAATTCTTCCGGCTGCCGGACGCCCTTCATCGCCGCCGCTTCGGGCAGAACGGCCTGAAGCAGGCCCGTTTCCTCGAGGAGCGTCAGGGCCCGGTCGGGGAAGCGGCCGGTCAGCATGCGGGTCAGTTCCTCCCGAATGCGTTCTCCGGAGAGCTCCGCGCAGCGGGGAGCCAGGGCGCGGATCGCGGCGAAGGCGGCCGGTTCGATCTCGAAACCGAGCGTGGAGGCAAAGCGCACCGCCCGGAGCATGCGCAGATAGTCCTCTTCGAACCGGATCCCGGGATCTCCGACGGTCCGGATGAGGCCGCAGGCCAGATCCTTTTGACCGCCCGCGGGGTCGGAAAGCTCCTCCGAGAGAGGGTCCCAGCGCATGGCGTTGACGGTGAAGTCCCGCCGCAGGGCGTCGGTGTCCAGGTCCCGGGTGTACCGGACCTTTTCCGGATGGCGGCCGTCCATGCTGCCGCGCTCGAGGCGGGCCGAGGCGACTTCGAACTCCCGGCCCTCCGCGCGCAGACGCACCACGCCGAAACAGGCGCCGGTGAGCTTCGATTCGGGAAAGAGGGCGAATATCTCATCGGGTGTCGCGGAGGTGACGAGATCCACGTCCGCCGGCGTCCGGCCGGAGACCATGTCCCGTACCGCTCCGCCGACGACGCAGAGGGCGTATCCCCGCTCCCGGAACCGGGCGGCGAGGCTTCTGACCGCCGACAGGGTCTCCCGTTTGAGAGGATCGCCGAACATTCAGAATCCGCTCAGGATGAGGTTGACGTCGGGGAAGGAGTCCGCGGTGTAGTCGGGCGTCTCGCTCCCGATCTCGCCGAAGCCGTAGGTGACGAAGATCCGCCGGAATCCGGCCCGGCGGCCCGCTTCGAGATCGGTGTGATGGTCGCCGATCATCCAGCAGTCGTCGTTGGAGAAGCCGTATTTGTTTTTGAGGAAGAGCAGCGCGTCCGGCTCCGGCTTGAGGGCGAAATCCGAATCGCCGCCGATGACGTCCGAAAAGAGCTCCGCGATGTTGAGCTGGCGCAGGATCTTCTCGGTCTCTCCGGCGGGTTTGTTGGTGACCAGCGCCACCTTCGTCCCGGCGGAGGCGAGCTGTTTCAGCCCCGCGGTGACCCCGGGATAGAGCGTCGTCGTGTCGGTGATGTGGTCGTAGTAAAAGGAGCGCATGCGGCGGAAGGCCTCGTTGAAGTCGATCTCCGCGTCGGCGATGGCCCGGCGCACGATGGAGACGGCGCCGCCGCCGATGAAATGAACGATCCGCTCCGCTTCCAGGGGTTCCAGGCCCATGGTGGAACGCATGTAATTGACCGCCCCGGCCAGGTCCAGATGGGAGTCGATCAATGTTCCGTCAAGGTCAAATGCAGCAAGTTTCGGCATATCTTCCTCTAGAAAAGATTGTTAGATGAACGGGACGCGGACGAACCGCGGCAGCCGGGCGAACGAATCCGCGTTGAGGGGGGAGAACTCTTTTCTCCTGAAGCTGTGCCACGCGATCCCCCCGACCATGGCGGCGTTGTCGGTGCAGAAGACCGGTTTCGCGATGCGCAGCGCGACGTTCCGGGGGCATTTTTCGGCCATCAGGCGCCGCAGTTCGGCGTTGCAGGCGACGCCGCCCGCGACGACGATGGTCCGCGCGCCGGTGTCCCGGGCCGCCCGGAGCGTCTTGCGCACCAGACAGTCCACCACGGCGCGCTGATAACAGGCCGCCGTGTCGGCGATGAACTGCGGATCATCGCTTCCGGCACTGCCTTTCATGTGGTACAGCAGGGCCGTTTTGATGCCGCTGAAACTGAAATTGTAGAGGTTTTCCCGGCTCAGGGCCTTGCCCGCCGCTCCGGTGAGGGGCCGGGGAAAGTCGTACTTTTCGGGATCGCCCGAGACGGCGGCCTTCTGGATGGAGGGTCCGCCGGGGTAGGGCAGTCCCAGCAGTTTCGCGCCCTTGTCAAGAGCCTCTCCCGCGGCGTCGTCGATGGTGCACCCCAGCTGGGAGGCCTCTCCGTCGGATCTGATGAGCACAAGAGAGGTGTGTCCGCCGGAGACCACCAGCGCGAGAAGCGGATAGGTTTCGGGCGAGCGGAGCTGTTCCGCGCCGCCGTCGAGGAATGCGCCGCAGATGTGGGCCATGAAGTGATTGACGCCGATGAGGGGAAGATTGTTGGCGGCGGCCAGCCCCTTGGCGAAATTGAGTCCCACCAGCAGCGCGGGGATGAGCCCCGGGCCCTGGGTGACGGCGACGGCGTCGAGCTCTTTCAGGGATGTCCCGGCCTGTTCGAGGGCGGCCGTCACCACGGGGGTGAGGGCCTTGAGATGCTCCCGTGCCGCCAGTTCGGGGACGACGCCCCCGTGGGGCGCGTGGGTCGCGATCTGGGACGCGATGACGCTGGACCTCACGGTGAAACCGTCTTCCACCACCGCCGCCGCGGTCTCGTCGCAGCTGCTCTCTATGCCGAGGATCAGACTCATTTTCCTTTCAAACCGCTCCGGGATCGTCAGAAGTTGTGCGACACCAGTCCGTCCCGCAGTTTCGGTTCGAACCAGGTGGATTTCGGGGGCATGATCTCCCCGGCGTCGGCGATGGCCATGAGCTGGTCAACGGTCACGGCGTGCATCGAGAAGGCGACAGCGCCGCGCCCGGAGTCCACCCGGCGCACCAGTTCGCCCGTGCCGCGGATGCCGCCGATGAAGTCGATGTCGGGACTGGTGCGGGGATCCGCGATCCCCAGCAGCGGGGCGAGGACCCTGTCCTGGAGCCAGCTCACGTCGAGACTGCCGATGACCCCGAGTTTCGCGATGTCGAATCTCGGCCGGGCCAGATACCAGGCATGGTCGAGATAAAACTTGAACTCCCCGGGACGTGCCACTTCCCCGTCCGGCGCGGGCGTGACGGCGAAATCCCGGTCCAGCGCCTTGAGGAACTGTTCCTTCGTATGCCCGTTGAGGCTCTTCACCACCCGGTTGTAGGGCAGGATCGCCAGCTGGTCGGCGGGAAAGGCCACGGCGAGGAAGAAATTGTAGTCCTCCTTCCCCGTGTGGGCCGGATTTTTAGGGGCGCATTCCGCCGCGGTGCGGGCGGCGGCGGCGCTGCGGTGATGGCCGTCGGCGATGTAGAACACGGGGACTTCCTTTTCGAAGAGCGCGGCAAGTTCCCGGCTCTTTTGGGCGTCCACCCGCCACAGGGTGTGGCGGATCCCGTCGGGGGCGGTGAAGTTGACCAGCGGCTTCTTCGCCGTCTCCTCGGCGACGACCTTGTCGATGGCGGCGGAATCCCGGTAGGTGAAGAACGCCGGGCCCGTATGGGAGCGCAGGGTCATCACGTGCCTCGTTCTGTCGTCCTCCTTGTCGGCGCGGGTGCGCTCGTGCTTCTTGATGACGCCGGAGCGGTAGTCCGCCGCGGCGGCCGCGCCGATGACACCGGTCTGCACGCGCTTGTTCATTTCCAGCTGGTAGATGTAAAGGTGCTTTTCCTTGTCTGTGATCAGGGGCACTTCGCGGCACAGGCGGTCGAAAGCGGTCTTCGCCTGGGCGTAGACCCGGTCGTCGTGGAGATCGATCCCCGGCTCCAGATCGATCTCCGGGCGGGACACGTGGAGGAAGGAGTACGGGTTGCCCGCCGCCAGAGCCGCGGCCTCCGCCGAATCCACCACGTCGTAGGGCACCGCCGCGACTTTATCCGCCTTTTCCGGCACCGGAAGAAGACCGTTGAAGGGAAGAAACACTGCCATTGTTTTCACGCTCCTGTTCTGCGTTGCGATCCGTTCCGAAAAGGGGCCCCGCGCCCGTCCACGGCGGAACGTGCGGTCCCGAAATCCTGCTACGCTTATAAAATAACTGCACAACGGCTGTTTTTCAACCGCTGTTGCGCTTGAATAATCGCGGACAGGGACTATATTTCTATTTCAACGCCCCGCCCGGCGCCCGAAGCGCCGCCGGGGACGGAAAGAGAGGCGAAAACCATTTTTTTGACGGAGACGCGTGAGACCATGGATCTTCTTCTTGCAGCCGCAAAACCGGGACCCCTGACGACGGGACTGTCCGACAACTCGCTCATGATCCTGTGGGTCGGGATCGCCGTGTACTTTGCCGTCATGCTGGGGATCGGCATCTGGTCGGGCAAACAGATCAAAAACATGAAGGACTTTCTCGTCGCGGGCAGGCGTCTGCCCCTGTGGATGGCCACCGGCACCCTCATCGCCACCTGGTTCGGCGCTGGATCCAGCATGGGCGTCTGCGCCACGGTCTACAGCGAAGGCATCGGCAGCGTCCTGGCCGATCCCTTCGGCGCCTCCATCAGCCTCGTGCTGGCGGGCGTGTTCATCGTGGGCATGCTGCGCAAGTTCAAGTGTCTCACGGTCACCGACATCATTGCCAGCCGTTTCGGCGGGGCGGCCGGGATGTACGCCTCCATCTGGATGATCCCGGTCTACATCGGCTGGCTGGCCGCCCAGTTCCTCGGCATGGGGACGATCCTCCACGTCATCACCGGCATGGCCGTGTGGAAGGGCACGCTCATCGGCAGCGCCATCATCCTCTTCTACACCTTCGCGGGGGGCATGTGGGCGGTGACCATCACCGACATCGTCCAGGTGGGCCTCATCGTCATCGGACTCCTCATCATCATGCCCAACGCCGTGAGTCAGGCGGGGGGATTCGAGGCCATCGCCGCGCAGCTCAAGCCCGGGGATCTCTCCATGGGCCCGGGGGAGATCAAGTGCGCCAACGACGTCACCTATTACATCGGCAGCTGGATCATCATGGGGCTGGGGTGCATGGTGGGGCAGGACCTGATCCAGAGGTCCCTCTCCAGCCGCAGCGCCAAGGTCGCCATTTCCAGCTCCATCATCTCGGGCTTCATGTACGCCGCGCTGGGATTCGTGCCCATCACCATCGGGTTCGCCGCCCGGTTCGTGCTGGCCAAGCACGGCATCACCGCCGAGACCATGGGGGACAATCTGGGCAATCAGGTCATGCCCCGCATGGCCATGATCATCCTCGGCAACATCCATCCGGTGCTCATGACGCTGTTCCTCGCCGCCCTCGTCAGCGCGATCATGAGCTCCGCCGACAGCTCGCTTTTGGCCGGGTCCTCCCTGCTCGTCCGGAACGTCATCGGCGCTTTGCGTCCGAAGCAGAGCAGCCGCGCGCTGCTGGTCGAGACCCGGGCGGCCACGGTGATCCTCGCCCTCATCGCCGTCTATTTCGCCTTCAACGCCAACAGCATTTACGCCCTCATGGTCAACTGCTGGGCGTCGCAGCTGGTGGTGGTGTTCCTGCCGGTCGTCATCGCCATTTACGTCAAGAAGGCCAGCCGTTCCAGCGTCTGGGCGACCATGATCGTTTCGACGGCTGTATGGGTGGTCTACACCTTCATCGCCTCCTGCGGTTCCGGCGGGAGCTTCAGCGAGATCCTCAACAGCAGCCGTTTCGAGCGGTCGCTCACCTGCGGTGCGGTCTACGGGTTCGCCGCGGGGGTCGTGACCTTCCTTTTCGCCTATCTGGGCGAGCGGCTCACCGCCAAAATCGAGCGTTCCTGAGGCCGTCATGCATTTCGACTGGCAGGGTCCCGAAGCGAAAAGGTCGATTCCCGAGCTGGTCCGCATCCTGCGGCGGCCCGGGGCGGTCGCCGTGGTGCCCACGGAGACGGTCTACGGCCTCATCGGAAGGGTCTCCGATCCCGCCTGCCGGGAAAAGATCTATGCGCTCAAGCACCGGGACGGGGCCAAGCCGCTGGGGTGGTTCCTCGCCTCGCGGGCCGAACTGGACCGGCAGGGTTTTCTGCTGAGTTCCGCGGCCCGGAGCCTCGTGGAAAATTTCATGCCCGGGCCGCTCACGGTCATCGCCCGCAGGGCAGGGGGCGGGACGACGGGCTTCCGCATCCCCGACCATCCGCTGCTGCGGGCTCTGCTGGAGGAGCTGGGCGAGCCCGTGTTCCAGACCAGCGCCAACCGCTCGGGGTTCCCCAACGCGCTGACCTGCGCCGAAGCCCTCGCCATGCTGGAGGGGACGCCCGACGCCGCCGCCGACGGCGGAGCCATCCCGGCCGATGCGCTGGCCTCCACCGTCGTGGACTGCTCCGGGGCCGAGCCCGTCATTCTGCGCCGGGGCGCGCTGGAGCTGGACGACTTTTTGGCGAAATTCCAAAATTCGAGGTGAAAAATGAGTGAACATGATCGCGTTTGGCGCGAGTTGTGCGCCAATGCCGGACTCTTCCGGCTTGATCCGGCGCAATTTGCCCGGCTCGAAGAGGCGTTCCTGACGTGGAACGCCGGTTTTTTCGAGGCCTGCGCCGCGCGGGCGCTGGAGGCGGATTTCCCTCTGGACGACGTGCGGGCAAAGGTGAAGCCGGGGGACTTCGAAAAATTCCTCTTCCTCTGCATCACGGCCAGTTATCACCGGGCGGAGGAGATCTACCGGGCGCACGGCTGGCCCCGGGAAATGCTGGACGACATCCGGAACGACTTCCGGCTGTGGGAAAAGACCGGTCTGCGCGACTTCGGGTTCTGCGGCCTTTCGCCCCGGATTTTCTCGTGGCTGGCCCAGTGCTTCACAGGCGAGGTCAAGCAGTTCGGGCGTCTGCAGTGCAACGACATCCACTTCTTCGAGCTTCCGCTTTCGCTTTACCGGCAGTCCGACGGTTCGGTGAAGGCGCTGCCCGCGTTCCAAAAGGGCAATCCGCCGCATCCGGACCTCACCTTCCGGGACAAGGCCATCAGTCTGCATATCCCCGCCAGCGGGCCGCTGAAGGCCGGGGACTGCCTCGACTCCATCCGGCGGATGTGCCGTTTCTCGAAGGAGTTTCACCCCGACTACGATTTCCGGGCGGTGGTCTGCTACTCGTGGCTGCTGGATCCGCAGTTCCGGGAATTCCTGCCGGAGAGCTCGAACATCCTCAAATTCCAGGCGCTGGGGCACAACCTCGTCTGTCCCGGCCGGGATCAGACCAACGAGGTGATCTGGCGTCTGTGGGGCGTCCCCGGGCGGGGCAAAGCGCCGTCGGAGCTCCCCGTCCGGACCTCCATGGAGCGAGGCGTCGCCGCGCATCTCGCCAGGGGCGGGCGCTTTCAGGAGGGACTGCTCGTCATCTTCCGCGACGAACTGGCGTCGCTCTGAGCGCTTGCAATTTTGCAAAAGGGGAGTATATTATAAGGCGAACTTGTTTCAGGACGGTTCCGGGAATATCTCATCCTCTATATTCCGGAGCGGCCGTGGAGCGGCGTTCGAAAATATGAGAAGTTGATTTTTTCTGAAGAGATAACATCGTCAAAATCAAGGAAGAAAGAACAAAAATGGCTCACATCAAATCCGCCATCAAGCGCAACCGCACCAGCAAGGCGGCCAATCTCCGCAACCGTGCCCGGGTCAGCGAACTCAAAACCATCGAGAAGAATCTGCGCGCCGCCGTCGCTTCCGGCGATGCCGCCGCCGCCGGGGAACTGGCCAAGAAGTTCAGCAGCAAGCTGGACAAAGTCGCCAAGGCGGGAACGATCCATCCCAACCGCGCGGCCAACAAGAAATCTCAGGCCGACAAGCTGGTCAACTCCCTCGCCGCGAAGTAATTTCGATCTGGTGAAAAGTTTTTCGGACAGATCCGGTTCCCCTGTGGATCCGGATCTGTTTTGTTTCAGGAAGCGTGTCTCATGGGAATGAAAGGCGGCAAAGCCGGTTTGGCGTACCACTTGCGGGCGATTCACGACAGGCTGTACGGGGTCTACGGCGACTGCACGTGCCCGCTGGAGCACGCCGACGCCTTCCAGCTGCTGGTCGCGGTCATGCTCTCGGCCCAGTGCCGGGACGACCGGGTGAATCAGGTGACCAAAGTGCTGTTCGCCGCGGCTCCCGACGCGCCAGCTATGGCCCGCATGCCCGTGGAGCGGATCGAAGAGATCGTCCAGCCCTGCGGTCTGCACAAGGCCAAGAGCCGCAACATCCAGGCGGCGGCGCAGATGATCTGCGACACCTTCGGGAGCGTTCCCCGGACCATGGAGGAACTCACCCGTCTTCCCGGGATCGGGCGCAAGAGCGCCAACGTGATTTTGGGGAATGTCTTCGGCATCCCGGGCTTTCCCGTGGACACCCATGTGCGCCGTCTGCTGAACCGCCTCGGTGCGGTCACGACGCAGGATCCGGAGAAGATCGAAGCCGTTGTCAACGGCCTCGTTCCCTGTGAACTTTGGACCAATTTCTCGCATCTCCTCATCACCCATGGCAGAAGAGTCTGTCACGCCGGGCGTCCCCGGTGCGGCGAGTGCGTCCTGGCCGGCATCTGTCCCAAAAAAGGCGTCAGGTGAGGATCATGGGGTTCTTCAAGCAGAAATTCCGCTCCGTGAAAAAACTGCCGGACTGG
>Ga0310696_10002648_pt1 | contig 23377 bp, 18 predicted proteins | sample AusTroGonzalo_MG_4_FD_203885 | JGI IMG/M metagenome (GOLD analysis project Ga0310696, IMG submission 203885) | Bovine rumen microbial communities from tropical cattle in Woodstock, Queensland, Australia - Gonzalo_02 (v2) (version 2) | ecosystem: Host-associated > Mammals > Digestive system >...
GCATGGTAGCAATGCTGTTAATCATATTGTTGATATCGTTAACGGCACTTTGTCGGTCAAAAGACCCCATATCATTTTGGCCGGAAGATGAACGCGCCCCCCTTACACCTGAACGCGTAGCCGACGCGATAAAGTCGTTTGCCTTACCGCTTGCCTGCTTATCTGCTTTCTTTTCGCCTATGCCCAACCAATTTTTAATCGGGGAAAATATGCCCCCGGATTTTGATTTTTCAGCGGAACCGGCAGCGGGAATTTCATCTTTCGGCTCCAGTAATTTTCCGGCTTCTTGCGCGGCCTTTTGGCGGGCATAAACAGGGTCGGTCAGTTTGGTTTCGTGCATCCCTTTGGCGGACACCAACGGCATAGTTTGCTCGCCGATTACCCAATCGTTTGTTTCGGGTAAATTGAGCGGGTCTTGCGCTGATGCGGACGAGCCGTTTTGTTGACTTGTTTCGCTCTTGCCGGCCCCTTTGGCAAATTTATTATCTTTTTTATTGCGCTTGAGCGAGGCACGCTTTTTATTTTTGTTTTTATGATTATTTTTTGAATTTTTCCCGTCGGAGAGTAGCGTTCCCGACGCGTCTTCGTCAGACACATCTATCCCGCGTTTGGAGCCGAACATATTGCGCAAACGATCCATTAAATTGGTAAACGGGTTAGAGGAATAGACCTGCGGACCCGTAATATTCATATTCGGGCCGTCCTTCTCGCTACGCTGCTCGCTCACGATAAACGGCAAGACTAAAGCGATAAGAAAAACCGAAAACAATGTCCAACCGATAATTTTAAGTGTTTTTTTCATATATGCTCCTATTCAAATCAATCATTCTCCTATATACTAAATTTTAGCGATAAAACATCTCTTTAGCAAGGGGATTTTTAGACCTAAACTTAAAATAGGTCTAAAGACCCAGATTATTTTTTTGCGCATAATTTATTAAACATTAAAAAGCCCGCCTTTCGGGCGGGCTAAAAGATTACGCTTTCCGTGGATTTACGGCTTAAAAATTTTCCTTAAAATCAGACGGATAGTAAAGGGCGTGGTTGCACACATACACGGAAGGGGCTTCCGGCATTGATTGAATTTCTTCGTAATGAATATGCCTAAATACCCTGACCCCATACTTATTCTCATCCTCAAGCATTCTTCTGCCTCCATCGGGGAACCAATCCGGTATTCCTTTTTTACTGATTCCGTTAAATTCATCAAGTCCTATTCTCCACCAAGCACTACCGGTTTTTCCTGTCATTCTGGAAGCGATAGAAACAAATTGTTCTTTTAGTGTCTGTAGTGGCCAATTTGATATCTCTCTTGTTAAAGTTTTAGGAAATTTGCTAAAAAAAGCCTTCATCTCTTCAAATTTTGTAAAAACCAATGGGATTTCGGGATAAGGGACCCATGTACCGATCAACCCTTCTTGGGTAAACCAAACCAATCTCGTATAAAGCGTATTATCCCCATTTACGGATGTAAAAGATTGCGCTGCCTTTAAGGCCACTTGAATTTCTTCTAAGTCTTCTTTCGCTCTCTTAGTGGCTAGCCCGCCCTGTCCATATCTCAACACATCACGGATAGTCTTTTTCCCGCAATGGTATTCTTTCCCCGATTTTTTGCAAAATTGACTCTTTGATAATTCATAAAAAATTAATTCCACTTGTCCTGCTGTACCGCGATCGTTTTTATTAAGATATTTATCCCACAAATCTTGTAAGAGCACCGCCGAAGTATCAAACGAAGTTTTGGCGCTCCCGTTGTAGCGGCAGGTGGAAGGTAATGTTTTGCTGCGTTTTGCCGTTTCGGTTTTTACTTTTGTTTGTGAAGCAAGTTTTGCCCCGATATTTGATAATTCGTACAGTAAAGATATATCGGTGGTTTCTTCCAATAAAGCATCATATAACGGATCTATTCCCTTGTAAGCGTGCGCCGCTTCATAGGCCGCCACACCATGGCTCATATTTTGTAAAAGTTCTCGTGAGGTATCACTAAGGTTAAAGAGTGTTGCTTGCATAGACGAATTTGACGACAAAATAGCATTATTAAGTAACCAATAAGAACCTGCGGCCACAGCCGCAATCCCTGCTCCGGAAGCAAGCATAGCCGTAGTCGTAGCCGTGGGTGCGACTAAAGAAACAGTAATTTCCGGCAAGGCAAACGCAGGGCTGCTATCCATGACAAAAGTAAATGCAGCACTTCCCGCAACGGCTATTTCCCATTTAGAATCTTTTCTTTGTCTAAGATTTATTACACGGGAATCGTCCGGTAAATCTATGGAATCCATGTCCATTTTACCGGCTAGCACCTCTTGCGCTTGCTTAAAAATACGTCTAAAATGGGAATTGTTGAATTGAAAGGCTTGTGCAGGTTTTTCACTACGCAAACGCTGTGCAAAAACATACGCAGCGCAATATAAGGTGTAGTCGGGGATTGCACCGGCTTTTTGGTCCAGTTGACGTATCACATTCAAAACTAAATTCATGGGTTGGGTTTGAATAAATCCATATATTTCCTTAGTAGTTTGATGGAGTTTATCCCCTTGTTTTTGGGCAAACTCGCGAGAAGGGATTTTACTGACTAAATCTTGCGCAAAACTATCATTGGTTGCGGCAACAACGGCTTCGCGCAAGGAATCTGTGAAAGAAAATTGAGCAGCCCCATCAATAGCGCCTATGCGCATTGTTTCATTTGCGGGTAAACCGGCATTATATAACGGAATAATTTGCTGTTCTATGATAGAATCAGCGTTTTTGCATAATGCACCCCTTTCAAAACATTTTTTCGCTTCCCTTACAAAGATTCTTTTATCATCTTCATATAATTCGGTATAAGAGCGGACTTCATATTTCTTATATGCGTTTTCATCTCTTGTTCTGCAATTTGCATTTAACAAAGCAACAATTTCAGCACAAGAAAAAGTCCCTGCGTAAAGGGAAGAAGAAAAAACAAAAACAGAAAGCACAACTAAAAATTTTTTTATCATAAAAAATCCCCTATAATGCATTAAAAACGCAGATTTATCTTTCCGTCTTTCCCTTAGTGTAGGAAAAAACAAAATGGCTTTCAAGCGCAATTTAGGCCTATATGGGGATTAGGTCTTTAGGCCCAGATTATTTTTTGCGCATAATTTCTTCAACATCAAAAAGCCCGCCTTGCGGGCGGGCTTTTTATGTTAGCAATATAAGCGTTTATTTGGCCGGAATTTCCGTCTTTTGCGCGTCCGTTTCGGCGGGGGTTTGAGCCACCGGCGCGGCCGGTTTTTCCGCGTTTGGTACGGCAGGAGCCGGAATTTCCGCTTGCGGCGCAACGGGCGTCGTAACCACTGCTACTTTTTCTTCCACCACGACTTGCGTGGGCGTTTCAACAACCACTTCTTCGGTGGTAACTTCGGTTACAACGGGCGTTTGGGTTTCTTCGGCCGCTTGCGCGGGTGCGGTTTCGGGGATATCTTCGCCGATTACCCCCGGCACGAAATCGGCCGGTGCTTTGCGTTGTTCCAATAATTCGGCTACTTTTTCGGTCGGGCGCAAGGTTACTTTACGCCATTTTCCTTCCCCTTCCGACGCCGTCGTTACATATTCGTTACCTTCCAACGCGCGGTGGATATAGCGGCGCAGTTGCGCTCCCATCGGGCGGAAACGGAACACGCTGTGACCGTTTTTAATCAAATCAACGCCTTTTTCAATTTCGGCATTGATTTTATCTTCCGTTTTGCGCCAATAGTTTTGGGTATCGGTAATCACGGAAATAGGCGTATCAAAATGACGGCTGATGGCCAAGGTGGATAAATACTGCAACGCTTCTAAAGTTTTGCCTTCTTTGCCGATAACGATAGCGGGCTTGTCGCAATCAAACGTAAGCAAAATGCGTTGTTGTTTTTCGTCCCACCATGCGTTTAAGTTTTCCACTTTTACCCCCATTTCGGTAAGCACTTTTTCCAAATGTTCTTTGGCTTCCTGCATGGGTTGTTGCAATTTTTCGGGGATGACAGCATGTTGGATAGTTTCGCTCGGTAAAAGTTGCGGTTCGTTGGCTTTAGGAGTTTTTTCGCGCATAGGACGTCTTTCGGTGCGGCGGCGCGAACGGGACTCGCTAAATTTACCTTTGCGACCGGTGCGGGAAGAACGGCGTTTTTTGGGCACGTCCATATAGATTTGCGCGTCTAAATTATCCGTATTCCAGCGTTTTTTGCGCAATTCCACTACGGCCGGTTTAGCACCAAACCCCAAAAAACCTTTTTTGGGCGCTTCCAAAACTTTTACTTCCACCTGATCGCGGCGCAAGCCCAATTCTTTGAGCCCTTTGGCGATAGCCGCGGTAACATCTTTATCCTGCACTCTTAATTTTTGTGTGTTTGTCATATCAAAAAACTCCTTAATTTGCTTTGAGCATTTTTTTATTTACGAACGTTTGTATCCCGAAAACGAGTAAACTGTTCGTTAACCAATAAAGTACTAATCCCGACGGGAAATTCATAAACATCAGCGTAAAAATAAGCGGCATATACTTAAACATAGCCGCCTGTGCGGGGTCGGTACCGGGCGGTAAATTTCCCTTTTGCTGGAAGAACATCACCGCACCCATCAAAATAGGCAAAATGTAATACGGATCTTTGGAAGATAAATCGGTAATCCACCAAATAAATTTTGCCCCGTGCAACGACCACGACGTACGCAACGCATTGAATAACGCGAGGAAAATCGGCAACTGGATAAGCAACGGCAAACAGCCCGAAAGCGGGTTGACTTTGTACTTGCGGTACAATTCAAACGTGGCTTGGGTAAGGGCCTGTTGGTTGCCTTTGTATTTTTCCTGCAAGCGTTTGATTTCGGGTTGAATTTTGCGCATTTGTGCAGACGATTTGAACTGCATCAGCGTAAATTTCAACAAAATCAGTTGCAGTAAAACGGTGATCATAATAATGGCTACGCCGTAGTTACCCGTCCAGCCGTAGAACGTTTCCAAGACGTTGCGGGCGATTTTACCCAACGCGCCGAAAAACCCGAACGCAATACTGCGGTCCAAGTGATACGGCAAATTCAAAAAGGCTTTGTAATCTTTGGGGCCGAAGTAAAAGTCGGACTTATAGACTTGTTTTTCGCCGGCTTTTACGGGCACTCCCGCCACCACAATTTGCATACGCGGGCCGGTAAGGTCTTTTTCGCCCAAAAGCCCCCATAACTTCTTTTGTTTGCCGATATTATAACTGTTCACTTCCAATTTACTGCCTTGCCAACCTTGCGGGATAAGCACCGCTAAGAAATAGCGGTTCTCCACCCCCGCCCACATCCACGGCAACGCGGGTTGCGCGCTTTTGGCGGTCATGGTTTCCAAAGTAGGTTTCTTTTTGCCCGCTTCTTGCACCAGATAAACGGATTTGGATTCGCGTTCGTTATCGCTCATTTCGCTCTTAACGGTGGCTAAACCCGGCCCGAAATTCCATTTCCACAGGGGAAGTAAAACATCTTCTTCCGAGTTATTGGCAAATTCCATTTCCACTTGGTTTATGCCGTTTTCATTAAAGTGAAACGTTTTGGTAATACGCACCTGTTGGGATAAGTCCCCTTCAAAGGTAATAGAAGAAGACGTGCGTGATTTTTCCGCAAAATCTACTTCGGAAAGGGTAGCAAAAAAGCCTTCCCCTTTGTACGGGGTTAAGTCCACACTACCCATCACATCTTTGAACAGGTAAGTTTTAATGCCCGCGCCCTTAGACGAAAAAGTAACATCCGCTTGCGGTAAATCAAGCGTATAGAACGTTTCGGGCTTAACTGCCGTTGGTAATACTTGTGCGACTACCGCGCTTTCCGCGGACGCGACAAGATTTTTTTGTTCTTGGGCTTGCTGTTGTTCTTGTAATTGGGCTTCGGCCGCTTTTTGTGCCGCGCGGGCACGCGGTAAAACGACGAATTGCTGGTATCCGGTAATCACCAGTAAGAAAAGCATAATGGTGACTAGGATATCTTTATTGTTATTCATTAGAACTCCTCCGGGGTTGTTTCCGCCGGTAAACAGCGGAAAGTTTAAGAGAGTCGCTCTAAATCAGTAGTTAAGGTACGGGGTCGTAACCGCCTGTATGAAACGGATGGCATTTGAACACGCGCCTAAGCGTCAAATAACTTCCCTTAAAAGCGCCGTGTTTGGTAATGGCTTCTTTGGCGTACTGACTGCAAGTAGGAGTAAAACGGCACACTCCGCGTGGCCCTAAAAACGGGCGCACATATTTTACAAATATGCTAAGCAAAATAAGCAGTAAGTTCTTAAGAAGAAGCGAAATCTTTTTCATATTCTTCCGTTCGGTTTATACCGAAGGGGCCGGCTTACCTATTTTAGCCTGACGGCACAGTGTCGTGAGCGCATCCTGCGCTGCTTGCACACAATTTATTTTTTCGCTGTCTTTGGGACAAACTATAATGTCTGTTCCTTCTACCAAATTTATTCTACTGGTTCTGAAAGCTTCTCTTAAAAATCGTTTGGTGCGGTTACGTACTACCGCCGGACCTAATTTCTTAGATACCACCACCGCGAAACGGATATTTTTATTTGTAGGGTTAGGAGCCGTCCATAACACCAATCCGTTATACTGCAATTTTATGCCGCCTGTTATCACACGCTTAAAATCGTTTTTAAGATGCAGGCGGCAAAATCGCGGCAGACCATTTGCTAACATATCTTAAGCGGCTCTGATAAGTTCGTGGCGGCCTTTGGCACGGCGGGCACTTAAAACTTTTCTTCCGCCGGCAGTAGCCATACGGGCACGAAAGCCGATATGTTTTGCACGTCTTCTTTTATTCGGTCTATATGTCGGTAACATAATTTATTTGCGCTATTTCTGGCCCTAAAATACGGACTGGAAAAAGCGTATCTCCTTAATTTGAATATGGTTTCGGTCTGAAACTTATACATATTATATCTTTTCTTGTAAATGTTTGCAAAATATTCTTATTTTGCGCTAAATTTGCTATGCTAGTTAGAGTATGATTTTTTCCGATAACGGCATTGTGTTATTACGCCAAGATTTTAGAGAGAATGACCGCGTCGTTTGCCTCTATACCCGCGAGCACGGGCGCATTAACGTGCGTTTTCCGGGGGTGTTGCGCGCGCAAAGCAAACTCAAAGCCATGAGCGAACCCTTTACCTGTGCCGAATACCGCCTTTACGTGCGCGGCGGCAGTACGATAGGAACCGCAACCGGCGGGAAGATCAGGTCCGTTTTCCCCGCGGTGCGCCGCGATTTGCGCCGCAGTACGCTGGCGTTACATTTTTGCGAACTCGTTTACCGCTTAACGCCTATGCACCAGCCGAATGCGGAAAAATTTGAATTGTTGTTATCGGCCTTAACCGAGTTGGAATACGGGGAAATAAACGCCGCATTTGCCCCCGCGTTTACCCTGCGGCTGATGACGTTAGCGGGGTTTGGGTTAGATCACCCCGTGTTAAAAATTGATAATGCGTTTTGGAAGAAAATGCACGAGGACAAGTTGTCTTCGTTAAAATTTTCGTCCCCGCAAGATTTGCTCAATTTATCCAAATGCAACAGCGTTTGCAGCCGTTTTTTGGACCGCTACCTAACTTACCCTTTGCATACTGCTAAATATATCGGCCTTGAGCAAGAAACGGCGACGTGGTCACCCTTGCCCGAAGCCGTCCCCGCGTAGGTGTTTTATCATTACCCGAGCAGTTCATCCATATCGGGGTAAATATCTTCTAAAGATTTGTAGATTTTGAAAGCGTGTTCGCGGATAAAGGTGTCGGGTTGTTTGATTTGCGGCACCATACACGTGCGCATACCCGCGTTAATGCCGGCCGTTGCGCCCGCCACGGAATCTTCAAACACCAAACATTCCCCCACTTGCGCACCCAATTTATCCGCCGTTTTAAGGTACACTTCCGGATTGGGTTTTAGGTGGGCTACTTCGTCGCACGTGGTAATCGCGTTAAAATACTGCGCGATATTATTTTTGTTCAAATAAAAATTGACCCATTTGAGTAAGTTAGACGACGCCATCCCGATTTTAAGCCCGCGCTTGTGGAAATATTCCACCGCTTCTTTGGCGCCCGGACGAAAGGGGATATCCCCCCCGTTTTCGAGATATTCGTCCACATAAGCGTAAGTTAGGCGGTCTATTTCTTCGGGGTTGATATGGGGCCCGAAGTGGTTTTTCATAAAGCGCGCGGCTTCTTCGCGGCTGATGCCCACGCACGAAGCAAAAAGTTCAAACGTAAAATCCAACCCGAATTTTACACCGGCTTTTTTATAGCACTCGTAATAAATCCACTCCGTATCAAAGAGTAGGCCGTCCATATCAAATATAACGCTGGTAATCATAGTTATATTATAGCAAACCGCTCTACCCCCGCGGGGCGTAATTTTATATAATTAGATATATGAAATACGGAAAAAACTTGCAGGATCTTATTTTTGCTTTGAATAATTACTGGGCTAAACAGGGCTGTGTGCTCGTTCAGCCCTACGACGTGGAAAAAGGTGCCGGAACGTATAACCCCGAAACCTTTTTCGGCTCGCTTACCAAAAAACCGGTCAACCGCGCTTACGTAGAGCCTTGCCGCCGCCCAGCCGACGGACGCTACGGCGAAAACCCTAACCGCTTGGGCAAATATTATCAATACCAAGTGATTATGAAACCGGCACCGGAAAATATCCAAGAGATTTACTTAAATTCCTTAAAAGCCATCGGCCTTGACCCCAAAGAGCACGACGTGCGCTGGATTGAGGACGATTGGCAATCCCCCACTTTGGGTGCCTCGGGCGTGGGCTGGGAAATTTGGTTAGACGGCATGGAAATTACGCAGTTTACCTATTTCCAAAATATGGCCGGCTACGCGCTTAACCCCATTACCGCCGAAATTACCTATGGCCTTGAACGTATTGCCATGTATTGCCAAAAGGTGGACAACGTCTTTGATTTGCGTTGGAACGATACCATCACCTACCGCGACGTACACCACGAAAACGAACGCCAGTTTTCCCATTATTATTTTGAAGAATCTAACGTGGAACACTTGCGCCGTTATATCCAAGAGTGCGAAGAAGAATGTCTTGCCTTGTGCAAAAAAGGGCTCTATTTGCCCGCGTACGATAATGCCATGAAACTCTCGCACTATTTTAATATGCTCGAAGCGCGCGGGGCGATTTCGGTGTCCGACCGCACCAACAACATTACCAAAATCCGCAATCTCGCCAAAGCGTGCGCCAAAGCCTACGTGGAAAGTGTGGAAAAGAAAGAAGAAAAGGAGGGCAAATAAGATGAACGCTTTATTGGAAATCGGCGTAGAACATTTGCCGGCGCGTTTTGTAATGCCCGCGCTCGCGCAATTAAAAACATTGACGGAAAATTTACTCGCGGAAAAACAAATTTTCTTTGACGAAGTGGAAACGTTCGGCACGTACCGCCGTTTGGTGGTGTTTATCCGCAACGTTGCGGGTAAATCCGCCGATATTGAGAGAGAAGTGAAAGGTCCGCCCGCCAAACTCTTAAAAGGCGCGGACGGCAAGTTTACCCCCCAAAGTGCCGGCTTTGCCCAAAAGAACGGCTTAAAACCCGACCAACTTATTATTAAAGAAACCGAAAAAGGCCCCTTTATCTATGCCGAAGTAAAAATCAAAGGCGAAAAAACCGCCAAACTCTTGCCCGAAATTTTTACGCGCATTGTAACCGGCTTGGAATTTGCCAAAAATATGATTTGGGAAGAAACGGGCCTGCGCTACGGGCGCCCGATACGCTCGCTTATCGGCTTATACGGCGATAAAGTAGTTAAATTCAGCGTGGCGGGTGTAACTTCTAACCGCAACACTTACCCCTTGTCTTCCATCGGGCGCAAACCGAATAAAGTAGCAAGTGCCGATAAAGATGCGTATGTGGAACTTTTGCGCGGGCAATATCCGCCGGTACTCGTCTTGGCGCAGGACAGACGCGACGCGCTTATCCAAAGTGTATCGCACGAAGCGCAACTGCGCGGCTATCAGGCCGATTTGGACGAAGATTTAATCCGCGAAACGGTGTGCTTTACCGAGCACCCCGTTGCCGTCGGCGGCGATTTTGAAATCAAATTTTTAACGCTGCCCAAAGAACTTGTTACCACGGTGCTTAAAAAACAAATCAAAATGTTCCCCGTTTTGGATAAAGCGGGCAACCTGCAACCCCATTTTATCGCCGTGCGCGACGGACTTTCGGTCAATCAAAACGAAGTGCGCGACGGCTTCAAAAAAGTGATGTCGGCGCGGCTTTCCGACGCAGTGTTCTTCTTTGAGAACGATAAAAAAGACGGGTTAAATGTGTTCCATAAAAAACTGGATAACATTTTATTTTTGGAAGGGCTCGGCTCGCTCGCTAAAAAGGCCGAGCGCACGCGCGAACTCGCGTTGTGGCTCGGCGAAAAAGTAAACGCGCAAAAATTGCCCGTAATCGCTTACGCGGCAGAGCGCGCCTATGATGATTTAGCCAGCCACGTCGTCTATGAATTCCCCGAATTACAAGGATATATGGGCGGGCAATACGCCGCCTTGGAAGGCCGCACCGAAGAAGCCAAGGCCATGGAAGAATTTTATTTCCCGCTGACTTCTTCTTCCGCGTTGCCGTCCACCGAAGCGGGCAAAATTGTGTCGCTCGCGGGGAAAATGGATACGCTCGTGGGCAATTTCCTAATCGGGCAAATCCCGACGGGGAGCGAAGACCCCTTTGCTCTGCGCCGCCAAGCGTTTGCCGTGGTGCGCATTTTATTAGAAGGCAATTTTAACGTCTGCTTAAAAGATTTGGTGGAAAAATCTAAAGCACTTTATCCGGCGGACGTCGCCGACAAGGGACTCTCGCAACTGCCCAATTTTCTCTTACAGCGTTTGAGCGTGGTTTTGGAGCAACGCGGGCATGATGCCAGCGTGTTAAAAGCCATTAAAAATTGGTACGAAATGCCGCTTACGCAAGTGGAAGCACTCGTCAGCGCATTGGAAACGATTAAAGCCAGCGCAGCGTTTGAGGCCGTATTGGAACCCGCCAAACGGGTCAACAATATCCTTAAAAAATCGCAAGTGCAAACGGGCGCAGTAAATCCGTCACTCTTTGAACTCCCCGCCGAAAAAGCACTTTTTGCGTGTGCCAACGAAGTAGGCGCACAATTAGGTGCAACTGCCACGACGAAGGAAGATTATTTGAAGATGTTACAAACGTGTGCCGCTTTCAAAGCACCCTTGGAGCAATTCTTCAGCGAAGTGATGGTGAACGTGGATAATCAAAACGTGCGCCAAAACCGCTTGGCGTTGTTGCAAAAAGTACTTGACCAACTCTGCAAAGCGGCCGACATCACCGCACTATAAGCGCGTATAAAATCTAAAACTCCCCGAGTAAAATGCTCGGGGAGTTTTATGTTGCATAAAGACTTTTTTTATTTTGTTTTACAACAAACGACGTGCGTGGAAGATTCATGCTTACAAATTTCGGGAATAACCTTTATTTTTCCAATTTTCCAGACGATAAAAATTTTTTTCAAAATTACCCCTTGACAATTTTTATAAAACTCTTATACTAGCAGTATAAGTTAGTTGCCCGGCAGGAAATGGGCGTCGCGTGAGAGCAGTGTTGGGCGGAGTGCTAGGCCGGTTGGGGGTCTACATAACCGGAGCGGCAGGAAGTTCAATGCGGGCGGGTTGATTAGGTTGGGCAGTCCGTTGCGCAAGGGTTGATGGAATAGTCGGCCCGGCGCAAGAAGGATTGATGAATCGGTCGGTCCGTTGCGAGAGGGTTGATAAATTGCTTCGGCCCGTTGCGAAAAGGGGTTGATGAGTGGTCAGCCCGAGGCGTGAAGTAAGACCTGTTAAACCTGCAGCCTAACGAAGAAAGAAAAAGAGGAGTGTATGGAACACGGAAGTTAAACCCCTCGGTTGAAGAAACCGAGGGGTCGTTTTTTGCGTAATTTATAAAAACTTATTCGTCTTCGTCGGTGTCGCCCGAGAGTTCGGGTTGCTTGTCTTGGATAACGGGTTCTTCTTCCGCCAAAATGCTGGGCAGCAGCGTTTGATTTGCGGTATCGGTTTCCCCGCCTACAGCCGTATTTTCCCCGTCCGCATTTTCTTCGGGGATCGGGTTATCTTCCAAAGGTTGAAATTCCACTTCTTCTAACGAAGTATCTTCCACCGCGATAAATTCGTCCCCGATGACTTCTTCTTTTTTAGGGGCCGGCGCCGGTTTGGGAGCGACTTGCTCTTTTTGTGTTTTTGCTTCTTGTTTGGGCGCGGTATATTTGTCCGTCGGGTTCCACCACTTGGGCGGTTCCCCCGCGCACGCCGTTAACAAAACCAACACACAAGCCATTAAAATTTGTTTCATATTTATATTATAACTTTTTTTGGCGCGCGCACGCTTGCCGGTATAACGTGCCCGCGCGGTAACTGCTGCGCACCAAAGGCCCCGCCGAAACGCCTAAAAACCCGATAGAAAGCGCATAGGCTTCCCAGTCTTTATAGGCAGACATCTCGGGGTAACTTTTAACGGGATAATGCGCTTTGGACGGCGCGAGATATTGCCCGATAGTGAGCAAATCTACCCCCGCGCGGCGCAAATCTTGCATGAGTACGCGCAGTTGCGCGTCCGTTTCGCCAAGCCCTACCATAAAACCGGACTTTGTAAAAACAGACGGGGATATTTTTTTAGACGTTTCCAATACGCGCAAGGTGCGTTTGTAATCGGCACCCGCGCGCACCGCCGGATAAAGGCTTTCTATCGTTTCCACGTTGTGCGCGAGCACGTCGGGTTTGGCTTCTAAAATCACTTTAAGCGCGTCGGGGTTGCCTTGTAAATCGGAAATGAGCGGCTCGGTTTTAACTTCGGGCGTAAGCGTATGGATAGCATTTAGTACGCGCGCAAAGTGCGCACTTCCGCCGTCGGGCAAATCGTCGCGCGTGGGCATAGTGAGCACCGCGTAGCGGATGTTCCACTCTTTTATCGCTTCTGCCACCCGTTGCGGCTCGTCGGGGTCCGGCGGCAAGGGCGTTAAACGGCTTACCGCGCAAAAACGGCAACCGCGCGTGCACTTGTCCCCGAGCACCATAAACGTCGCATCCCCGCAGTTGAAGCACTCCCCGCGGTTGGGGCACTTGGCTTCGTGGCACACCGTATGCAACGCGTGCACACCGATAGAATTTTCTGCGCGAAGCGCGGCCACACTGCGCAAGGCGGCTTTATTTTTGCCGACCATTTCTTTGAGCCAAACGGGGATTTCAAGCGTGTTCATATTTTCTATTATACTAATTCGCGGTTTGGTTTTGTGCGCATAAAAGGCTATAATGTAATTATGAGATTATTTTTGACGTTGCTTATACTGCCCCTAACCGCGTTGACGCTGTGCGCGCAAGATGTGCCGGAAACGCAAGACGAGCAAGACGCGCCGCAAGTATTAAGCACGTACCAACCGCAGGAAACCGACGACACGCAACACCGCTTAAACGCGGCGGCGCAGTTGTATTTTTCCCACAAGCCGCACGAAGCGTTAAACGAGTATGTCACCCTTGCCAAAGAAACGGGCAACCGCACCGCGCTACTCAACGCGGCGTTTATTGCGCTGGAGCAAAACGAACTTGCACTGGCTACCGAAATGAGCGAACTGGGATATAACAACTACCCCAACGACGACGAAATTTTGGATATGGCCATAGAAGTCGCCTTGGCAACCGGCGATTACGTCAATGCCGAACAATGGCTTGCTCTCGTTATGGTGCAGCCGTCCAACGCGGGTTTTTACTACTTAAATTTAGCCCGCGCGCAACTCGGAACCGGCCAACGCGAACAGGCCAAAGAAAATTTACAAAAAGCCGCCGATAAAGGCGCGCCTATCGGCATTGTGCAGTATTTACTCGGTATGATGTATGAAAAAGACAACGATTTCAAACACGCCGAAGAAGCCTTCGGCAAAGCGTTAGAGAATGACCACCAATTTATAGACGCGCGCAAACACTACGCCGGTGCGCTGGATAAAAATAAAAAATACCGCGACGCTTACCGCCAATACCGCATTGTGGTAGCCGCGTCCAAACAAGACGACGGAACCCGCAAAAAAATGGAGCGCGTAAAAGGGTTGATGCCCGCTTCCAAAAAAGAAAAAAAGCAAACCGAACAGCAAGAAGATATAGAAGAAACCGATTTATCGTTTGTACTCCAAGAAAATAAAGCCCCCGCGATTACGTCTATCAAGTCGGTAGAAGTGCCCGAAGGGTTTGAAAGTCAGGAAATTAAAATCGGTTTAGGCGTGCAAAAAAACGGCAAACCTTCTTACCGCACGTCGGTAAAGTTTATGGTATCGGGCGATTTTCAGTTAATCGGCCCCAAAGGCGAAGTGATTATCGCCAACGGCAAACCCAATACCAAATGGGAGGCCAAAATCAGCGGGAAAAAATCAGTACTCGTTACCCCTAAAGGCAATATCGTGCCGTTTTCGTCTTATATTACCATGGTCCCCAAGCCCAACAACTCCAAGCGCGCCACTACGTTTATCTTAAAAAATGTGGTCAGCGGCGCGGGGATGACGTGGGCGAGCGTGTCCGATAAAGTTTACCGCGGAAAATTACAAATCCGCTACAACCCGCATAATAATTCCCTTGTGCCTATCAATATTCTCAATGTGGAAGAATATTTATTGGGCGTGATTTCTTCGGAAATGCCGGTCCAATTCCCCGACGAAGCCTTGCGCGCTCAAGCGGTCCTTGCGCGCACCTACGCCCTAAAACTCAAAGGCAAACACAAACACTACGGTTATGATTTGTGCGATATGCAAAACTGCCAAGTGTACGGCGGCGTTCGGGCCGAACACTCCCGCGCCAATGCGGCTGTTTTGTCCACATGGGGCGAAACCTTGCAATATAATAATAAACCCATAGAAGGGGTGTTTTCGGCCAATAGCGGCGGCCTTACGCAGGACGCGGCACACGCCGGTTGGAGCAATACCCCTTATTTGACGTCTGTTTCCGATTATTTGGATTTTGATGTAACCGATTTGCAACCGTACCAATTAAAAAAACTTTTGCAACATTCCCCCCTGTCTTACGGGCAGTACGGGCGCAAGCGCGACCCGTCGGCTTTCCGTTGGGCACTGGTCGTATCGGCAGATGATTTGCGCCAAATTATAAAACGCCACCGCAAAGGCAAAGATATCGGCGAAGTTACCGCCGTTATCCCCACCGCACGCAGTAAATCGGGCTATGTAAGTAAAGTGGTGGTAAAAGGGACGCAAGGGCAAGTGACACTGGGCAAGGAAAACCTGATCCGCGCCTATTTAAGCCCTGGGTTACTACGCAGTAACTTCTTTATAGCCGAGCCTTATTTTGAAGACGGCAAACTTGCGTATTTTATTTTTTACGGCGGCGGCTGGGGGCACGGGGTCGGCTTTGACCAAACCGGTGCTGCCGGCCGCGCGGCCGACGGGCAAGACTATAAAACCATTCTCAAACACTACTTCCCGCTGACCGAACTGGTAGCCCCCAAAAAGAAGAAATAGGGTATTGCTTCAAACAATAAAGTCATCCCCGAGAGTTTTTATCGGGGATCTTCCACGCACTGCTGTTGTCGTTTCGTTTCGTAACAACCTAGCGTTGAATATTCCCGAGTCCTGCGGACCGCTTACTTTCGGGAATGACCCTTTATTTTATTTCGGGAATGACGGCTTTTTTAATTTTTGAGGAAATGACGATTTTTTACGTCAGTTTTTTGGATTATTGACCGCCGGAAAGCGTGTGCTCTAGGTCTTTTTGGATTTTATCAATCTCGCGCTGTTTCTGCTCGGGGGACATTTTTTCGTTGTTTTGCACGTCTAAAATCTGTGCCATGGCTTGCTCTATAACGGGGCGTGATTGGGCTTCAAATTGGGCGCGTTGTTGCGGATCGCGCGCGATAGCGGGGTTTTGCTCAAAAATGGAATTTAACACGTTGGTGGCCCCTTGCGTAACCGCCATTTGGCGCGCGTGCGGTGTTTTTTGCCACTGGGCAATTTTGTCGTTATATTCCTTGCGTAGCAGCATTTCCTGCTCTAAGCGTTTCGCGTCGGACATGGGCGTTTTGGCCAAATTTAACATTTTATTTTCATATTCCCGATACATCTCATTAAATTCTTCGGCCCCTTCTTTGCCGTAGCCGTTTAATAATTGGCCGTACAAATCTTGCTTTTCTTTTTTCCACGTTTCCTGTCTGGCCTTTAATTTTTCTTCGGGGAGTACGTCTGCGTAACTGGGCACTAATCCTTCTTCTTCGGCTTTGACTTGTTGTTTAATTCGTTCGGCTTCTTTGTTATCCATCCATTTGTTGAAATAATCCAACGGCGCGCCCGCTTTTTTGATGGTATCGCGCATATCCGCTTGCATCTGGTAATTGTTTTTAAGCACTTCGTTCCAATATTCCTGCTCGGGTAAATTTTGCAAGGCCAACGCTAACTCTTTTTCGCGTGCTTTGTCCAAAATAGTGCCGAGTTGGTCCATCACTTCGCCTTTGTAGAATTGAGACAATTCCTGCTTTTGTTTATTATCCTGTTCTATGCGGTCCTGCACGAATTTATCGTATTGTTGTTTTTCGGAAAGTTTATTGATTTTTTCTTGGTATTTTTTGGAAACATCTTTGACTTTTTCGGCCATTTGCGCCTTGGTGGCGTTGGGCGTATTGACGGCGGCGGAGAGTTCGCGCTGAAACTCACTCATCAGCGACGCCATTTCGTTACCCGCCTTGTTTCCGAAAGCCTTGGTCGTGTTTTGCACGATACTATCGCCCTGTGCGGCCACTTGCGCGAGCATATCGGTAAACGGGTTATCGCTTTTGGCAGTTGCACCCGCGGCGGCAGATGACGATTTTTGGCGGTATTTTTCAATATTTTGCGCTTTTTTGCTTTGCGGTTTAATCACTTTATCAATGGCACTTTGAATATTGAAAGCCAAATTGTCCAACGTGCGGTTGAGTTTATCTTCAATTTCCCGATTGGGTTTAAGGTAAGAGGATAACATTTCCGCACGCTCTTTGTCGCGTCCGGCGGAAAACGCACTAAAATTCCCCGCTACGCTTGCCGGCGGCGCGGTTTCCCCCGTTTGCGCTTGTACGCCGGAACCTGCGGCGGACGCGGTCGGGCGACCGGCTAATTGCGCGGCAGATTCGCGCGACGGCTCAAAGGCGGGGGCGTCGGGTTGCGCGGCCGTTAAGCGGCTGTAATCGCGCACTTCGCGCGGGACAAAGTTGTTCCACGCCGACGGGTGCGCACTTTTGACCATAGAAGAAACATTTTTCTGTTCTTCGCTCGGTTCTTGTTTGACTGCGGTGGAAACGGCGTTACTATCTAAAATCTCTTGGGTTTTTAAGCGGCTTACTTGCGAGCGGCGTTGCTGTTCGCTCGTGCGCTGTGATTTACCGCGCACAAAAGACGCAGATGATGAAAATAACCCCCCGTTGCCGTCGTGCGAAGAATAGGTCATAATCCGCCACGACGCCACCCCTAAAATCATCATCCCCAGTGTTAAGAGCAAAAATTTCAACAACGCTTTATCATCACGCATACACCTTTATTGTATCAAAATAAAGCGCAAAAAGTCCCGCTTTGGGCGGGACTTGTAAAAATCAAGCGATACTTACATTATTTTTCTTTGGTAACTATCGCGATACCCAACTCGTCTAACTGCACGTTATCCACGACGTTAGGCGAATCGGTCAGCGGGCAAACCGCTTGCGCCGTTTTAGGAAAAGCAATCACTTCGCGGATGGAGTCCTCACCCGCCAAGAGTGCGGTAATGCGGTCTAAACCGAGCCCGATACCCCCGTGGGGCGGCGCGCCCGCTTCCAATGCGTTTAAGAGCATACCGAAGCGGCGAGCGGCTTCTTCTTTGGAGTGTTTCATTAAGGCCAAAATACGTTCCTGCACTTCGCGGCGGCAGTTGCGCACCGAGCCGGACGCCAGTTCGTTGCCGTTAAGCACCAAATCAAATTGGTACGAACGCACCGACGCGGGGTCGCTCTCCAAGTTTGGTAAATCTTCTTCCACCGGTGCGGTAAAGGGGTTATGGGCGGCGTCCCAGCGGTTTTCTTCGGGGATAAATTCCAACAGCGGGAAATTAGTTATCCACGCAAAGGCCCACTCGCATTGTTGCGGCAGTTCGCGCACGAGTTCTTTACGCAAGGCCCCCATAAAACTTTGGCAAACCGATTTTTTAACGTCGCTGCCGATAAATACGGCGTCGCCGTCCTGTGCGCCGACGGCTTTGGTAACGGCGGCGAGTTCTTCGGGCGTAAAGAATTTGGCGGCGGGGCCTTCGGTTTTGCCGTCTTTGAGTTTGAGCCACACGAGCCCTTTTGCGCCGTTCTTTTTGACGAGTTCAGTTAGTTTATCCATCTGCCCGCGCGAGTAAGACGCGCCCTTTTCGCCGCGCAGCGCGTAAATCGCACCACCGGCGGCTAACACGTCTGCAAACACCTTAAAGGCGGTCTTTTCAAACAAGTTGCTCACGCCGTGGATTTGTAAGTTATAGCGCAAGTCCGGCTTGTCCGAGCCGTATTTGTCCATGGCCTCGGCAAACGGCAGTTTGATAAACGGCGTTTTTAATTCTTTACCCGCGGTTTTGAAAATCTCTTGCATGAGCCCTTCCACGATTTCGTGGATATCGTCAATAGTTACAAAAGACATTTCCATATCAATCTGGGTGTGTTCGGGTTGGCGGTCGGCGCGTAAGTCTTCGTCTCTAAAGCACCGCGCTAACTGGAAATAGCGGTCAATGCCGCTGGCCATTAAGGTTTGTTTGAACATCTGCGGGCTTTGCGGAAGCGCGTAAAATTCCCCGTTGTGCACGCGCGAAGGCACCAAATAATCGCGCGCGCCTTCGGGCGTGGAGCGCGTTAAAATGGGCGTTTCCACTTCAATAAAGCCTTGTCCGTCCAAATAGCGGCGCGCCGCTTGGGCGATCCGGTGGCGCAAATACAAATTACCAAACATTTTCGGATTGCGCAAATCCAAATAGCGGTATTTCAGGCGCGTTTCTTCGGTGGCCGAACGGGAATTGTCCACGTCAAAAGGCAGTTGGATAGACGTATTTAACACCTTAAATTCACCGGCGACCACTTCAATTTCGCCCGTTTTCATATTTTTATTGACCGCCCCTTCAATGCGGCGTTGCACGGTGCCGGTTACTTGCAACACATATTCGTTGCGCACGCCGGACGCTTCTTTGAAAAATGGTTGCGCGGGCTCCACCACCACTTGGCAAATGCCCGAGCGGTCACGCAAGTCTATAAAGAGTACCCCCCCATGGTTGCGGTAGGAATTGACCCACCCACAAAGGGTTTGTTGTGTTCCGAGTAAAGACGCGGTAATATCACCGCAGTAATTGGTGCGTTTCATACTAATTTTTTAACCTCATCTGTCAGGCAGTCAAACGCCACTTGGCGTTGTTCGCCCGTCGTTAAATCTTTTAAGGTGATGACCTGTTTGGCGAGTTCGTCCCCGCCTAAAATCAGCGCGTAACCCGCGCCGCAGCGGTCAGCCTGTTTCATTTGGCCCTTGATGTTTTTATCAAAGAGCCCCCCTTCGGTGCGGATACCGGCCGCGCGCAGGGTTTGCATTAAATTAAAAGCCGTTTGATTGCACGCTTTTTCCAAAGACACCACGCACACGCTTTTGGGTTTTTGCGGGGCGATTTCCCCGCGCGACATAATGACGCGTTCCGCGCCCATGGCCCAGCCGATAGCGGGCGTAGCGGGCCCGCCCATATTTTTAATTAAACTATCGTAGCGGCCACCCGCGGCAATCGCGTTTTGGGACTGGTCCCCCGCCTGAAACTCAAACACGGTGCGGGAATAGTAATCTAACCCGCGCACGAGCATAGGGTCCACGATAAAATCAATTTTGCCGCGCAGTAAATTTTGCACTTCGTCAAAGTGTGCTTGGCACTCAGGGCAGAGTTGCATAGTGGGTACGCGCCCCGCAAACCGCGCGCCGTCAATTTTGCAGTCCAATACGCGCAGGGGGTTTTTTTCCAAACGCGTTTGACAATTTTCGCAGAGCGTATCTTTTTCTTTGGAGAGAAAATCAATAAGTGCTTGGCGGTAGAGCGGGCGGCATTTGTCGCACCCCAAACTATTGATTTTAACGCGGTAATTTTTCGCACCGAAAGCGGACACGATATCTTTTAGCATTAAAATCACTTCGGCGTCCGCGGACGGGGCCGAGTTGCCGATATATTCCGCGCCGATTTGCTCAAACTCGCGGTAGCGCCCCGCTTGCGGGCGTTCGGCCCTAAACATATTGCCGATATAATAAAACTTCTGCACGGGCGCGTTTTGCACGAAATTATTTTCCAAATACGCGCGCACCACGCCGGGTGTCCCTTCGGGGCGCACAGCCAGTTGGCGGTGGCCCGCGTCTTCAAAGGCGTACATTTCTTTTTGAACGATATCGGTCGTTTCGCCGGTGGATTTGACGAATAACTCCTTAAGTTCTATGGTAGGGAGTCGCAATTCGCCGAACCCATAGACGGAAAATATGCGCCGCGCGCACATTTCAAGTTCGGTAAAATTTTTTGATTGGGGTTCAAAGATATCCCGAAACCCGCGTACAAGTTTAGCCATATAGTAAGATTTTAGCATTTTTTGCGCGTACGGGGATAAAATTAGGATATTTTTTCATTTTTTGCAAACAAGATTTTTATTTTTCGCGCAGATATGCTATAATAAATGTGTTGGAAGTAACCAACGCCGTTTTTTCGGGCGTGTAGCTCAGCTGGGAGAGCGCCTCGTTCGCAACGAGGAGGTCGTCGGTTCGATCCCGATCACGTCCAAAAATTTTTGAGCCAAAAGACCCTTGCGTAAGCAGGGGTCTTTTCTTAAAAATTTATTGCGACTACAAAAGGCGCTAGGCAACGCGAGTGCGCCGAAGGTCGTGCGGGCGGGTCCCGATCACGTCCAAAAATTTAACACGCTGTTTCGCCGGTTTGAAACAGGGTGTTTTTATTTTAATAAACATTTTAATAAATAACATATCGCAACAAATAACACTCCACAAAAAAACATACGCGGGCACTTTTCTTTTCTCTCTCAAAAAGATAAAATAGAACTATATTTTATCTATAAGGAAGTCATTTATGGCAAGCAAATTTCGTGTAAAAGACGTGGGTCAGTATCTCGGCCAAGAAATCACCTTAAAAGGTTGGCTTTATAACAAACGCTCTAGCGGTAAGTTACATTTTTTGCAACTGCGCGACGGAAGCGGCATTATCCAATGTGTGATGTTCAAAGGCGAAGTATCGCCGGAACAATTTGAACTCGCCGACAAAGTAACGCAGGAATCGTCCATTATCGTAACGGGCGTCGTGCGCGAAGATAAACGCTCGCCGTTGGGCTTTGAGTTGGGCGTTACCAAGTTGGAAGTGGTGCAAATGGCTAAAGATTACCCCATTTCGCCCAAAGAACACGGGCCCGATTTCTTAATGCAGAACCGCCACTTGTGGTTGCGCTCGGCCAAGCAAACCGCCATTTTGCGCGTGCGTGACGAAATTATTTTTGCCATCCGCGAATATTTGCACAGTAACGGGTTTGTCCTGTCCGATTCGCCCATTTTAACCCCCGCCGCCTGCGAAGGCACTAGCACGCTTTTTGAAACCGATTACTTCGGCGAAAAAGCATTTTTATCGCAAAGCGGCCAGCTCTACGGCGAAGCGTCTGCGATGGCATTGGGAAAAACCTATTGTTTCGGGCCGACGTTCCGCGCGGAAAAGTCCAAAACGCGCCGCCACTTAACCGAGTTTTGGATGGTGGAGCCGGAAGTCGCCTACAACGATTTGGACGACGATATGGACCTTGCCGAAGATTTCATCAAATACATTATCGCCAAAGTGCTTAAAAACTGCGCGGCGGACCTGAAAACCTTGGGACGCGACACGTCTAAACTGCAAGCCACCGTGGAAAAGAAATTTCCGCGTATTGACTACACCGACGCCATTGAAATTTTGCACAAAAAAGGCAACGATACTCCATGGGGCGGCGATATCGGCGGCGACGAAGAAACCTTACTCGGCGAAGATTACGATACGCCCATTATGATTCACCGCTATCCGGCCGCCATTAAGGCTTTTTACATGAAGCGCGACCCGAAAAACCCCAAAGTCGTTTTGGCGGTGGACGTTATCGGGCCGGAAGGCGCCGGCGAAATTATCGGCGGAAGCGAAAGGGAAGCCGATTACGAAACGTTGCTCGCGCGTATGCAAGAGCAAGGCCTTGACCCCAAAGGCTACGACTGGTATTTGGATTTGCGCCGCTACGGCAGTGTGCCGCACGCCGGTTTCGGGATGGGTATTGAACGCATGGTGCGCTGGATTTGCGGGTTGCAACACGTGCGCGAAACGATACCTTTTGCCCGTATGATGGATAAAATTCATCCGTAAGGATAACTATGATAGACAGAATTAAACGCTTGGAAGCCCTTTTTTTGGAAGAGATTAACACGCTCATTACCAAAATGTCCGCCAATGGGCAAATCGGCGGATTCTTGACCATTACCGCCGTTAAACTCACCAAAGATTTAACGTCGGCCAAGGTATATTTTTCCGTTTTCGGCTCACCCGAAGATCGCAAAAAAACCCAAGACGCCTTAAACCTGCTGCGCAAGGAAATCGGCGCACACCTGCGCGGGCGGTTGCACCTCAAACGTATCCCGTCTTTTAGTTTTGAATATGACGACACGCCCGAAAAAGCCGCACGGGTGGAGTCCATTTTCCAAATTATTGAAAAGGAAAAAGAAGAAAATGGAAAATAGAGAAGAAAGTTTGCGCCAAGTATGGAAAGCCCTTGAAAAAGGCCATAAATTCTTTATAGCCGGCCACCTCAATCCCGACGGCGATTCCTTGGGTTGCACGCTGACCATGACTTCCTTATTAGAGCGCTTGGGCAAAAGTGTTTATGCGTATGCTTCGCCTGCTATCGGCGCGGACCTAAAATTCTTGCCTAATTTGGAAAAAATTCACGTAGATGTACTGCCCGAACAGCCCGATTTTGACACGGTTTTACTACTTGAGTGTTCCGACCGCCAACGCGGCGGTGACTTGGAAAATATTTTATCCGGCGCAAAAACACTTATCAACATTGACCACCATTTAGTCAGCGAGGCCTACGGCGACGTCAACCATATTGACTCGGGCGCATCGTCCACCGCCGAAATTATCTTCCAACTTTTTGAAGCCGCTGACGACCCGCAACTTTTACCCACCCCCGAAGAAGCCACCTGCCTCTATACCGGCGTGGTAACGGATACGGGGCGGTTTGTCCACTCCAACACCACCGCCGAAGCGTTGCGTGTGGCGTCGGCCTTGGTGGCACTCGGGGCCGATATCGCGCAAATCAACCAAGTGATTTATTTTACTAAACC
>Ga0310696_10002649_pt1 | contig 23364 bp, 15 predicted proteins | sample AusTroGonzalo_MG_4_FD_203885 | JGI IMG/M metagenome (GOLD analysis project Ga0310696, IMG submission 203885) | Bovine rumen microbial communities from tropical cattle in Woodstock, Queensland, Australia - Gonzalo_02 (v2) (version 2) | ecosystem: Host-associated > Mammals > Digestive system >...
CCGGTATAGCCTATACTTTAGCCAAACCATGGACCGCTATGCCCGGCGGCAAGATAGGACTGAATTTCAATTTCAACAAGGGCATAGTGGACGCGTACATGAATGTGGGATACAATTACCGCAACATGAACGGCAAGTCGAACGTTGACCGCTATAACTTCTACTCGAATGACACGACCCGTCTGATTAAGGACGGTACAGGACAGAACCGCGGCGGAGGCGGAATGTTTATCCGTGCCGGCGTGGATGTTCATGTAACCGACCGTTCTACAATCGGCCTGTCCGGGTTCACGATGGTATCTGCGGAGAATGACCCGACTGCCGGCAGCAATTATGCATTCTTCTCTGGTTATCGCAACGCTCCTGTTCTGTACGAGCTGTATGACGTGGCCTCATACGTAGATCCGCAAAGCGCTGACAACAAAGAGACACTGCTTCGCTCCTATCATCGTGACCAGAGCGGGCGAATGGTGCATCCGACGTATAACGCGTTGCTGAGTTGGCAGTTTGAGATCAGCAAGCGGCACAACCTGTTTATGTCCGCCCAGTACGACCATAACCGCTTCATGCAGGATCAGTTCTATACGCAGTATGAGACCGCTACACCTGATGACAAGCAGGTGCAAGAGCAGTACTCCGATATGCGTAATCATTCGATGTATCTCAAGGCGGACTATGAGTATAAGATAGGCACCGATATGCGTCTGAGTATAGGCTGGCAGTCATCGTTCGCATGGCGTAAATCCAATTCTGATGCATGGGACGGTGCGAACAGAGAGGTGCATCTGGAGGGCTACTACAACGACTTTACCAACAACGAGCATACACATGCACTCTATACCACCTATGGCTATACTGTAGCCGACCGGTTGTCGGTGATGGCCGGACTGCGTGCAGAGATATTCCACCGCGACCTGAATACCGAATACTACGATAGCCCCGGGCATAAGACATCGCTGGCATCCGACACGACGTACTTCCAGCTGTATCCGTCGGTGTTCATCAGTTATGACTTCGGAGGCGGGCATGAGTTACAGCTCAATTATACGCGTCGTGTAGAGCGTCCCCGTGGCAGACAAATCAATCCACGAATGGACTTCTCCGACTCCACGAATATCAGTTTTGGTAATCCGGCATTGTTGCCGTCGTATTCGTCGAGCGTAGAACTCAACTACCTGAAGAACTGGGATATGCATGTGCTGTCAGCAGGATTCTTCTGGCGCTTCCGTGAGGGTGTGATACAGAACATCAAGTTCATGGATGCAGGTACGATGAAGAATACGTTCGTCAACTTCAAGACGCGTCATGAAGTGGGTATCGAACTGGTGGCAAAGAACAAACTGTTTGGCGAGATCATCAACCTGACGACCTCGGTGCAATTGTACTATAACGGATATAAAGGCGGAACATACAAATCAAACCTGTATGGCGAGGAATTTACGGTAATTATACCCAAGCGTGATGTATTTGCCGCTAACGTGAGCGTGAATGCACAGTTCATGTTTACCAAGACATTCTCAGGCTCACTGTCTGGTAATTATCGTTCGCCTCACGTATTGGCACAAGGTTTGACTTCGCACTCCTATTCGATTGATGCAGGATTGAGAAAGACGTTCCTCGACAAGAGGATTGTACTTTCGCTCAATGTACGGGATATATTCAATTCGCGTGCACGCAGGAGCACAACTTACGGTGACGGGTTCTGGCAGTTCCAGGAGAACCAGTGGAACAGTCGCGTCGTTCTCCTGAACCTGACGTATAACTTCGGTAACCAAAATACGAAAAAGAAGTCCCGTCAAGTCGATTCGTCCGGTGATGATGATATGGGTGGAGGTGATGAATAATCATGAAGACTGGTATTTTGAAGACGCTACAGAAAACTTTACGATTATATAGTGTGTTGCTGCTCCTGTCAGTAACATGTGTCCTGCATGCACAGGGACGTCTGAAAACGGGAATGAATAATCCCTACTATGACGATAAACGTGTGCATTTCGGTTTTTCGTTGGGCGTTAACTTCATGAGTTATATGGTAACGGAGTCGCTTGTCCCACAGGAAGGCGAACTGTACCATGCACGCGTCAGCAGTATGTTGCCGGGGTTCTGCGTAGGTTTCATTACCGATATACGCTTAACCAAATATCTGGATCTGCGCCTGACCCCTTCCTTGCAGTTTTCCTCGCGCACAATAACATTCAAGAACGAGAGCGGTAATCCTTTCCCATACGGACGGCCGACAGAGCAGAGTGTACTGTCGCTGCCCATGGAGATACCGATCACCATCAAGTGGACCGCTTTGCGTGAAGGCAACTATCGTCCTTATCTTATCGGAGGTATGGGAGTCAGTTATGACTTCACCAATGACAAGGAACGCCCTATACTGCATAGTCCGTTTGATTATTTTGCCACATTCGGTATAGGTTGTGACTTCTACCTGAGCTGGTTCAAATTGTGTCCTGAAATCCGCTATCAGATCGGTTTCAACAACATGCTCACGCCTGTCGGCGAGCGTCCTGAGTTGTCCGAGCCGGACTATTTCTATACCAATGCATTGTCGCATCTGAGAAATCAGGCAATCGTTCTAATCTTTAATTTCGAGTAGGTATGCAAGTCGAAAGTCTAAAGTCAAGAGATATTAGCCTGATTGGTATATTGCGGTCGAAGGCAATCCGGCTTTTGTCTATGAATGAGCAGAGGTCGCATAGAACTTGTTCGTTTGGGTTGCTTGTCAGCGGTCTGTTGACTTTGAGCGTATCGGTCTTCTTCTCTTCCTGTAGGGAAGAACAGGTCAGTTATGATCCGTCGCTGCGGCTTACCCTGTCGGTGGACTCCCTCGCATTTGACACGGTATTCACGGGATTCGGAACAAGTACACAGCGCGTTACCCTGTATAATACCAATGCCAATGCATTGACGATAGAAAGTGCATCGCTGCAGGACGGACGTTTTTTCCGCGTGAATATCGACGGTGAGGCGGATAGCACCCGATGGAAGCGGCTTACTATCCGTGGCAAGGACAGTGCCTTTATTTATGTGCGAGTATATGTTGACCCTATAGGACAGAATAATCCTCTTATTATATCGGACAAACTGCTCTTCAGGTATAATGGCAACCAGACGTCTCTCTCTCTCTCGGCCATAGGACAGGATGTGACCGTGTTGCATAAGGCTGATTACAGCAATTCCCAACGCTTGCGTGCCAACAAGCCCTATCTGGTGATGGACACGCTCATCTTCCGCAAGAACCTGACTATTGATGCCGGTGCAACCCTGTATATGCATAACAATGCGGCTATCTTTGCTCTGGGAAACGTGACAGCCAAGGGCACGATAGACGAGCCTATCATTATCCGCGGTCATCGTACTGACCGTCTGTTCGACTCTGTGCCGTACGCCTATGCCTCCGGTCAGTGGAACGGAATATATATGCTGCATGCCGGTTCGGAAAAGTGCACCTATACGTTTCAGTTCGTGGATGTGCTGAGCGGCAATGTGGGATTGTTCTGCCAGTCGGAGAACACATCGGCGCCATTACCAAAGCTGACAGTGTACGGCTGCAGGATACATAATATGTCCGTCTATGGTCTGGTGTGTCTGAATACCGATGCCACTATTGTCAATAACGAGATATCCAACTGCGCCTCTCATGGCATTTACCTGCAAGGCGGCAGCCATACATTGGTACATAACACGGTGGCTGCATACTTCGGTTATCCCTACACCAATCTGAATATCCACAGTGCCCAGCGCGAGGATGTAGCAGCGGTGTACATCAATAACCTGAGCAAGCAGATGGCACCCATGGAGACGTACATGTACAATAATATTATAACAGGCGCGCGTGCGAACTGCCTTGTGCTGGCAGCTCCGATGCAGGAACTGTACACAGGCGAGTTCAGAGGCAACTATCTGCGTGCCGACTCATTTGCCTTGCCGCAGTTCTCGGCAAACAGGTATGCCAAGGATGATGACACGGTGTTTGTCAACAACCACTATCTGTACAAAGAGTACCGTTACTTTGATTTTCATCTTGACGCTCACTCGCCTGTCATCGGCATAGGCGAAGCGGACAAGGCAAGCCTCTATCCGCAGGACCGTGAAGGCGTCAGCCGTACAGAACGCGCGGATGCGGGGTGCTATCAACTCACGCCCTAAAGTTCCCGTAAAATCCAGAATTTCCAGAATATGAAAAAACTCATTATTATCATGGCAACTCTTGCCTTCATCGGCTGCCAAGCGAGCAAGCCTCATTATGAATCCGTTAAAGATTATCCGGTCAAGTCCGGCAGTGTGCAGGAGGTGACATACAGTCCTGCCGGTACGCAGTTCTCCCTGTGGAGCCCGAATGCCGATTCCGTACGGCTCAGCCTGTTTGAGACGGCAGAGGCGGCCGAACCGATATTCACCCAATGGCTGAAACGTCAGAAAGACGGTTCGTGGCAGGGAACGCTCAACGGTGACTGGAACGGCAAGTTCTATTCTTTCCGCGTATGGGACCCTTCGTCGCAGTGGGAGATGGAGGAGACACCCGGTATATTTGCCACGGCGGTAGGCGTTAACGGTCGTCGTGGTGCTATCATTGACATGCGCAGTACTGATCCGGAAGGCTGGTGTAGTGACCGTCGTCCGGCTATGGAAAAGACGGCCGATGCGATTATCTATGAGCTGCACCACCGTGATTTCTCGATTGACGCGTCTTCAGGTGTAACAAACCGCGGCAAGTTCCTTGCTCTGACTGAGCCCGGTACCGTTTCGCCGGAAGGACTGGCAACAGGTATTGACCATCTGAAAGAACTGGGTGTGACACACGTGCAGATTCTTCCTTCGTACGACTACGGTTCGATAGACGAGACACGTCTGGATGACAACCGCTATAACTGGGGGTATGACCCGATCAACTACAATGTGCCTGAAGGCAGCTATTCCACCAACCCCTATGATCCGTCGGCGCGTATCCGCGAGTTCAAGCAGATGATTCAGGCACTTCATGAGGCCGGTATACGTGTGATACTCGATGTGGTGTATAACCATACGTATGACGTGGCGCATGCCAACTTTACGCAGACGGCTCCCGGGTACTTCTACCGTACACGTGAGGACGGTTCGTTAGGCAATGCCTCCGGCTGCGGCAACGAGACAGCCAGTGAGCGCCCGATGATGGCCAAGTTCATGCTTGAGTCCGTACGCTGGTGGGTGGAAGAGTATCACATCGACGGTTTCCGTTTCGACCTGATGGCTATCCACGATATACCTACGATGAATGCCATCCGTGCCATGCTTGATGAGATTGATCCGACCATCCTGCTGTACGGCGAAGGCTGGGCGGCTGAGACACCTCAACTGGAAGAGGCGTTGCGTCCCATCAAGGCGAATATCGTTCGGATGCCGGGCATTGGTGCTTTCAGCGATGAGATGCGTGACGGCCTGCGCGGTCCGTTCTATGACGACCATGTGGGCGCATTCCTTGCCGGCCTGCCCGGTAACGAGCAGAGTATCCGTTTCGGTATAGTAGGCGCTATCGAGCATCCGGGTGTGGATATGGCGAAAGTCAATTACAGCAGCCAGCCCTGGGCCATCCAGCCTACACAGCTGATTGCCTATGTGTCCTGCCACGACGACATGATGCTTACCGACCGCTTGCGTGCAAGTGTCAAACCTCTAAAAGGCAAACGCATAGCCGACGACGAGCTGATGCGTCTTGACGAACTTGCCCAGACCGTCGTTCTGACTTCGCAAGGACTGCCGTTCCTGTGGAACGGAGAGGAAGTGATGCGTGACAAGAAAGGCGTGCACAACAGTTATTGCAGTCCGGACTCCATCAACGCCATTGACTGGCGCCTGAAAGCGCGCAACAAACGTTTGTGCGACTACTATGCCGGACTGATTGCCCTGAGAAAAGCGCATCCTGCTTTCCGCCTGGGTGATGCTGATCTAGTACGTGAGCATCTGGAGTTCATCGATACGGAGGCGGATAATACGGTTGCGTTCCGCCTGAAGAACCACGCCGGAGGCGACGAGTGGAATGACATAGTCGTTCTGTTTAATGCCAACCGCCAGGCTGTTGAAGTTCAGTTGCCGTCGGATGTATCCTACAAGGCTGTTGTGATGAACGGCAAGGTCAATCCGCAAGGCCTGGCTTCGTTCACAGGCAAGGCGCGTGTTCCCGCACAATCCGCACTCATCCTGCATAATTAGAATCGTACAGTACGTTGCCTGCATGCTCCTTGCATGCAGGCAACGTATTCCGCGCGTGTGTGCGTGCAGCGCGTGCGCAAAGAATTCATACAGCGCAAACGCTTGAAATCGCCCGATAGATGCGATATAAGCGGATGCGCGTTTTCTATCGACAGGTACACTATTTTAATAAAAAATGCGCTTAAATGAAAAAAATGACGAAAAAGATTTGCAAATGTCATTTTTTTTTTGTATCTTTGTGTGCGTTTTCAAGGGTGAATGTAAAAAATGGGGGGTGCCTCCGACTAAACCCCGATAAAACTCCGATAAAACCCCGACAAAACCCCGATGAAAGTGGACAGGTTTTTTTGGGGGGGGAGAACAGTTTAAATAGAAAAAGATTAAACAGTAAATAATACAATGATTACAGAAGACAGAATTATTCCCGTGAAGATTGATGAGGAGATGCGAACCTCCTACATCGATTATTCCATGAGTGTCATCGTGTCGCGTGCACTGCCTGATGTGCGTGACGGGTTCAAGCCCGTTCACCGCCGCGTGCTGTACGCGATGTGGGACATGGGCAACACAAGCGACAAGCCGACGAAGAAGAGTGCTGCAATCGTCGGTGAGGTAATGGGTAAGTATCACCCGCACGGTGACAGCAGTATCTACGGCACACTCGTCCGTCTGGCACAGCCATGGGCGATGCGTTATCCGCTGGTGTACGGTCAGGGTAACTTCGGTAGCGTGGACGGTGACAGTCCGGCTGCCATGCGTTACACCGAGGCGCGACTGGAGCGTCTGGCTGAGGAGATGCTGAACGATATCGACAAGGATACCGTTGACATGCAGCTCAACTACGACGACAGCCGTCGCGAACCGACCGTGCTGCCGACGCGTTTCCCGAACCTGCTGGTGAACGGCGCAAGCGGTATAGCCGTAGGTATGGCCACGAACATGCCGACGCACAATCTCGGCGAGGTGGTGGACGGCTGTCTGGCATATATCCGCAACATTGAGGCGCGCATCGCCAACCCCGAGACCGAAGAGATAACCGTAGCCGACCTGATGGAGTACATCAAGGCTCCGGACTTCCCGACGGGCGGTACGATATACGGCTATCAGGGCGTGAAGGACGCCTTTGAGACCGGCCGCGGCCGCGTGATCATCCGTTCGAATGCGGACATCGAGACCGACAACAACGGTCGCGAGCATATCATCATCACCGAGCTGCCGTACGGCGTGGTGAAGTCCGACCTGGTGTCGAACATCGCCGCCCTGGTGGATGACAAGCGTATAGAAGGCATAACGGACATCAGCGACCAGTCGAAGCGCGACATACGCATCGTGATTGACATCAAGCGCGACGCGAACGCGCAGGTGGTACTGAACAAGCTGTACAAGTTCACCGCCCTGCAGAGTTCGTTTGCCGTAAATAATATCGCGCTGGTGAAAGGCCGCCCGATGCTGCTGAACCTGAAGGACTTGGTGCGCAACTTCATCGAGCACCGTATGGACGTTGTTACGCGTCGTACACGCTTCCTGCTAAAGAAAGCGCAGGAGCGCGCACATATATTGGAAGGCTTGATCATCGCCGTGGACAACATCGACGAGGTGGTACGTATCATCCGTGCCAGCCGTACGCCTGCCGACGCACAGACCAACCTGGAGGCACGCTTCGGTCTGGACAACCCGCAGAGCAAGGCAATCGTGGAGATGCGTCTGGCATCGCTCACCGGCCTGCGTATCGACGAGTTGAAAGCCGAGTACGCCGAGTTGGAGAAGGAAATAGCCCACTTGAACGAGCTGCTGGCTAACGAGAGCCTGCGCTACGAGCTGATTGCAGGCGAGCTGCAGGAACTGAAAGACAAATACGCCGACGAGCGCCGCACGCGCATCGTGAAGATGGCTACGGAGTTCAATCCCGAGGATATGTACGCCGACGACGACATGGTCATCACCATCTCGCACCTCGGATACATCAAACGTACGCCGCTGGCAGACTTCCGCCAGCAGGGTAGAGGCGGCATAGGTTCGAAGGCAAGCAACACGCGTGACGAGGACTTCATCGAGTATGTTCATACGGCCTCGATGCACTCGACGATGATGTTCTTCACGAACTTCGGCCGTCTGTACTGGATCAAGGTATATGACCTGCCGGAAGGTAACCGTCAGTCAAAGGGCCGCGCCATGCAGAACGTGATCAGTCTGCAGAAGGACGAGAAGGTTTGCGCATTCATCAATGTGAAGGGGCTGAATGATCCGGAATATGTGAAGAACCACTACCTAATCTTCGCCACAAGGAACGGTCTGATGAAGAAGACTACGCTGGAGGACTACAGCCGTCCGCGTGCCAACGGTATCATCGCGCTTGGCTTGCGCGAAGGTGACAGCCTGATAGCCGTTGATCTGACCGATGGCGAGAGCCAGATGCTCATCGCCTCGTCGAACGGCAAACTGGTTCGCTTCCCCGAGAATACCGTCCGTCCGATGGGACGTACGGCAACGGGTGTCCGTGCAATAAAATTGGACGAAGACGGCCAGGATCACGCGATTGGCATGGTTTGTGTAGATAGTAAAAGTGAGGAGACTATTCTCGTCATCTCAGAGAAGGGCTTCGGTAAGCGTACCGCACTTGACGATGAGAATGGTGAACCAATCTACCGCATCACCAACCGTGGCGGCAAGGGCGTGAAAACCATAGCATTGACAGACAAGACCGGTTCGCTGGTTGGTCTGCACGCCGTTAACGACGACGAGGACCTGATGCTCATCACGAAGAGTGGTACAGCCATCCGTATGGCGATGGACAGCATCCGTGTACAGGGTCGCGCAACTCAAGGCGTGAAGCTCATCGAACTGCAAAAGCGCAATGACACGCTGATGTTCGGGTGCGTAGTGCCGAAGGAGGAGCAGGAAGAGCAAATAGAGAACCCGGAGGGCTCTGAAAACGCTGAGGGTTCGGAGAACTCGGAAAATATTGAAACAAACGAATAAAATTCATACAACGATGAAAAAATCATTCATTCTTGCAGCATTGGTGCTGATAAGCGCAAGCTGCTTTGCACAGAAAACGGCCGTTCGTTCGGCTAAGAACCTCGCCATGCAAGAGACTCCCGACTTCGACGGCGCGCGTGCCGCTATCCGTCCGGCGTTAGAGAACGAGGAGACGAAGAACAATGCCGAGACCTGGTATGTGGCCGGACTTATCGGCTACCAGCAGAATGAGAATATCTGGTTGATGGGCCAGATGGGGCAGGCTGTTGACAACGCAGCCAAAGGCGCTGCCGTAGAGGAGAGTATCCACTACTGGCTGATTGCCGACTCGCTGGCTATGGTGCCGACATATGACAAGAAGGGCAATCCGAAGTATGACATGAAGACGCGCAAGAACATTGCGGACAAGTTGCTGGAATACTTCCAGAAGCAGGATCTGGCTATCTACGCATCGTATCTGGCAGAACAGAATGATGACATGGGTGTGGCCAATGCGTTCAAGATGCATTGCGACATACCTGATCTCGCACTGATGCAGGATCCGAAGATCCAAGCCAAGATGGTAAAGGATACGACCTACTACCAATACATGAGTTATGCTCTTTCGTACTTCTACCGCGCAAAGGCATACGACGAGGCTTTGAAGATGGCTCAGCGCATTTCAGCCAATCCGGCTCATGAGGTAACGGCCTATCAGTACTACTATGACCTGTACAAACTCAAAGGCGAGCCCGAGATAGCCAAAGCAAAGCTTGCTGAAGCCGTAGAGAAGTTCCCGACTGAGCCCTGGTTCATTCAGAACATGATCAACGACCTGGTACAGGCAAAGGATACGCTGGGTGCTATCGCATATCTTGACAAGGCTATTGAGAGCGATCCGTCGCAAGCACAGTACTACCACACCAAAGCTACGTTGCTGAGCACGCTCCGCCGTTTTGAAGAAGCATTCACATTCTTTGAGAAAGCCATTTCCATGGAGCCCAACAACCCCGAGTACTATCTGAACTATGCTTATGCCTATTCAGACAAGGCAACGGTTATGCTTGAAGGTACCGACAACCTCTCGCAGAAAGAGTATATGGCTGTCAAGCAGAAGAGTGACGAAGTGCTCAAGAAGGCTCTTCCGTACTACGTGAAAGCGCATGAACTGGCTCCCGGTGATATGAATTACGCACGTCCTCTCCGTCAGTGCTACTATCGTCTGCGTATGGATAAGGAGTATGAGGAACTCTCTGCCGAAATGCAGAACTACTAATGGGACGTATTCTCGCTATCGATTACGGTAAGCGACGCACAGGATTAGCCGTTACGGATATTCTCCGTATAACGGCTAATCCGTTGCTTACGGTAGAGACGAAAAATCTGTTGGCATGGCTCGTTGACTACTCACGTCGCGAACCGGTAGATACGATAGTCATCGGCTACCCGAGGCAGATGAACGGTCAGGACTCTGAGACAGTTCCTGCCATCCGTGCATTAGAACAGCAGATTCGCGCCACGCTTCCTAATATACCTGTTGTCGAGTACGACGAACGCTTTACCAGCGTGCTGGCGCATCAGGCGATGATAGCCGGTGGCATGAAGAAAAAAGACCGGCAAAACAAAATGCAGGTCGATAAACTTGCGGCCTGCATCATTCTGGAATCCTTCCTTGATTCACAAAGTGTCTGATATCAGGCACTTTTATTTATCATTTCGTGTACAGGTGATTACTTGTACATAAAGCGTTTGATGGATTTCTTCGGGGTCTTCTCGAAGGGTTCATTCTTGAGTTCGATATCCGATACCTGTGAGTATCCCGGGATGAGCTTGTTCAGGCTCTGCAGGTTCTGCTTCATCAGTTCGCGCAAGGCATCTATACTCAGTTTCTTGGAGGTCTGCTCGTCCGGGAACACCAGTCCAACCAGTCTTCCTTCGCGTTCGACGATGATGGATTCGCCCACGCCCTCCAGGTTGTTGAGCTTGTCCTCAATCTCTTCCGGATAGATGTTCTGACCGGAGGCTCCGAGGATCATGGTCTTGTTACGGCCTTTGATGAAGATGTTCTTGTGCTTGTCCAAGCATCCGAGATCGCCGGTACGCATCCATCCGTCATCAGTGAAAGAGGCGATTGTTGCTTCTTCGTTCTTGTAGTAGCCCATCATTACATTCTCACCGCGTACGAGTATCTCACCCACGCCATACTGGTTAGGCTGGTCAATCATCACCTCCATGTTCGGTACCGGAACACCGCCGGAGTGCGCTACGAAATACTTAGGCGGATTGCCGCCGATGAGCGGTCCGCACTCTGTCATGCCATAGCCCACGGAGATAGGGAACTTGATGTCCTTCATGCATGCCTCGACATCCGGACTGATAGCCGCACCGCCGCATATGAAGTACCGCAGTTCGCCGCCGAAGGCAGAGGTCAGTGCCTTACGTACCTTGCGACGTATCATCGGGCCGGCAATAGGAGTGCGCCACAACAGTTTCATCACCTTGCGTGAGAGTAGGGGATTGATGTTCTTCTTATAAATCTTTTCAATCACAAGAGGCACGGTCACCACTATATATGGCTTAACATCCTGCAAGGCTTTAAGCAGGATGGAAGGTGTCGGGCTCTTGGTAAGGAAATAGATGTGCGTTCCCGAGCAGAGCGGATAGAGGAACTCGCACACCTGTCCGAACATGTGTGCGAGAGGCAGCATCGATACCAATCTTTGTCCAGGATCTACAGGCAGCATTGACATGCCGGTCTCTACGTTGTTGCTCAGCGAACGGCCGTTGAGCATCACACCTTTTGGGGACCCTGTTGAGCCGGAAGTATAGTTGATGAGTGCCAGCGCATCGGGGTCAAGGTCAAAGTGGAAGTCACTCGCTGTTATGCCCCGCGGATAGACTTTCCGGAAAGACGCTTCCAATTGTTCGGCATCCGGAACACTGGCTTCGTCCTTGGCTCGCAAGCAGCTCCAGTCATGCAGACTGATTACCGTCTCCAGGTCTGTCAACGGACGGGTAGATAACTCTTTCCAAACGAATGGTCCGACGAACAGCAGACGTGAATCAGAATGCGTGAGCAGGTGTTCTACATCTTCAGCTTTGAAATCCTGTAATATGGATACGACTACGGCTTTATACGACATAATAGCCAGATAAGCAACTGCCCAGTTCGCACAGTTGCGTCCGCATAGAGCGATCTTGTCTCCTTCTTTTATCCCTAACAGTTTGAATAACTGATGCAGACGCAGGATGGTTGCTGCCATCTCGCCGAATGTATATTGCTGCTGCTCGCCGTAATCGGACAACGCGAGGTCGTGCCACTGGCGGGCGGCTACATTGCTCAGGTAGTTGAAATAATGATTGTTCATGATAGTTCTAACATTCGTTGAATAGGCAATACGGCTTGCGAGGCTACGGCTTGCGGAACGTCTATTTCAGGAGTCTCGTTGAGCAAACAGTTGTACAGTTTGTCCAATGTTATCATACGCATGTATTCGCATTCGTTGCACATACAGCCGACTCCTTCCGTAACCTCCGGCGGTACGGGTATGAACGTTGCTTCCGGGCAGGCCTTCTGCATCTCGTGCATCACGCCGGTCTCGGTGGCAATGATGAACTTGCGAATATCCGTATGGGTCTTGACATAGTTGAGCAGTGCCTGCGTCGAGCCAATTACATCGGATAGGGTGAGTATGGCCTGCTTGCACTCGGGGTGTGCCAGTACGGGCGCGTCATGATGTTCGTGCTTGAGATTGATGAGCGCCTCGACGCTGAAGCGTGAGTGGACGTGGCATGCGCCGTTCCATAGCGCCATATCCCTGCCGGTCATCTGGCTGATGTACTGGCCGAGATTATGGTCAGGACCGAACAGTACAGGTTGCTCTGCCGGTATGGACTGCACAATTTTCAAGGCGTTGGAAGAGGTGACCACTATGTCCGTGAGCGCCTTGACGTCTGCCGAGGTGTTGACGTAGGATATTACTTTATATCCCGGGTGCGCATCTTTCCATGCCTTGAGGTCAGTCGCCTTGCAGCTGTCGGCAAGCGAGCAGCCGGCGTTTATGTCCGGAATGAGCACTTTCTTGTCCGGACATAGAATCTTGGCTGTTTCCGCCATGAAGTGTACACCGCAGAGGACGATTATATCAGCATCCGTTCTTGCCGCCTGCTGCGCCAGGGCGAGGCTGTCACCTATGAAGTCTGCGACGTCCTGTACCTCGGCACGCTGGTAATAGTGAGCCATGATGACAGCGTTCTTCTCTTTTGCCAGTCGGCGGATGGATGCAGTTAGTTCAGTATTGGTCATTGCTATTGAATTTCGTTGACTGTTTCACGTACTATCTCCGCCACTGTGGGATGCGGGAATACCACTTGCCTGAACTCGGGCAGGGTATATCCCATGCGTACGGCGAAAGATGCAGCAGCGATGAATTCTGACGACGGGTTACCCACCAGATGCACGCCCATGACGGCTTGCGATTTGCTGTTTACCACTACCTTGCACAGACCTGTCTCGCCTTCGTTCTCGGCTACGAACCGTCCTGAATAGGTCATCGGCAGGGTGTGTGCCTCGCATCCCTCCAGGGCATTTTCGCTTATACCTACCGATGCCACTTCGGGATTGGTATATACCACCGACGGGATGGCATTGTATGCAATGCGTTGCACGGGAATCTGCTTGAGCATTCGTCCGACTGCCACCTCTGCCTGACGCGAGGCGACATGCGCGAGCATGATTTTGCCCGTTACATCACCGGCGGCATATACATTCTTGAGGTTCGTGCGCATGAAATCATCCACAGCGATAGCTCCACGGTTGTATTCCAGTTCGGTGAGTGCCTCCAGTCCTCGGATATTGGCGCGACGTCCGACACATACAAGGATTCTGTCCGCAGTCAGCCGTTCGCCGTTGTCGAGAATGACCTCATTGCCTTTGAAGGCGGTGACCTTTGTGGACGTGCGGATTGTCACGCCGCGTTTGGCGTATACCGGCGTGAGGTACGAACTGATGCTCTCGTCCAGTGTGGCAAGGATACGCGGCAGTGCCTCGATGATAGTGACCTGTATGCCGAGCTCGTTGTAGAGCGTAGCGAACTCCATGCCTATCACACCGCCGCCTACAATGATGACGGACTGCGGCAGTTGATCGGCAGCCAGAGCTGCCGTACTGTCCCAGATAGCAGGGTTGTCCTGTATGCCCGGGATAGGAGGAACGAAGTTCGTCGAGCCGGTGCAGATGAGCAGGTTTTCAGCTTCGTAGTTCTCGCCGTTGCAGCTTATGGTCACGTTGTCGTCTGTCAGGCTCACAACGGATGCGGCGCCGTTTACGATGGTGCAGTGCTCATTGTTCAGGCGCTGGCGTATGCCCGCTACCAGTTTGCGTACTACGATGGTCTTGCGCTTTTGCATGGCTGCATAGTCGTAGGTTACGTTTTCAACAGTCACACCGTACTTTTGTGCATGCGTGGCGTTGTAGTATTGTTTGGCACCGTACAGCAGGGACTTGGTGGGAATACACCCTACATTCAGGCAAGTACCGCCTAATGCGTTCTGCTCAAACAGGATAACGTCCTTACCGGCTTTGGATGCTTGTTCGGCTGCCGTGTATCCGGCAGGACCACCGCCTATAATTGCAAGAAAATACATGTTAGCAGGATTCAAATTGTCGCAAGAAACGTACGTCATTCTCGGAGAACAGACGCAAATCTTTGACGCGGTACTTGAGGTTTGTGATACGTTCAACTCCCATGCCGAACGCGTAGCCGCTGTATACCTTAGAGTCTATGCCGCAGCTCTCCAGTACGTTCGGGTCCACCATGCCGCAGCCGAGTATCTCCACCCAGCCTGTTCCTTTGCAGAAACTGCAACCCGTACCGCCGCAGATGTTACACGATATATCCATCTCTGCGCTGGGTTCGGTGAAGGGGAAGTACGACGGACGCAGACGAATCTTTGTCTCCGCACCGAACAACTCTTTTGCCAGATAGAGCAGCACCTCTCTCAGGTCGGCAAAACTGACGTTCTTGTCGATGTACAGACCTTCTATCTGGTGGAAGAAGCAGTGTGCGCGTGCGCTAATCGCCTCGTTGCGATATACGCGTCCGGGGCAAAGCACGCGGATAGGCGGTTTCTGCTGGGTCATGACGCGCGTCTGAACGCTCGAAGTGTGTGTGCGCAGAAGAATGTCCGTGGGTTTCTGAACGCCTTGCTCCTTTTCAATGAAGAAAGTGTCCTGCATGTCACGTGCCGGATGTTCGGGTGCGAAGTTGAGCATGCCGAACACGTGGCGGTCGTCCTCCACCTCCGGTCCGTCAGCTACCACAAATCCTATGCGTGCGAATACATCAATAATCTCCTCGCGCACAAGCGAGAGCGGATGGCGTGTCCCCAAGGCGATAGGGTCGGGCGTACGCGTCAGGTCGGGTTTGTCCTGCAACTGCGTAGCCTGCTCAAACTGTTCGCGCAGGGCGTTCATGCGCTCGGTAGCTTTGTCCTTCAGGGCGTTGAGCTGGGCGCCTAACTCCTTTTTCTGCTCGTTGGGTACGTCGCGGAACTCGGAGAACAGCGAGGCTATCTCGCCTTTCTTGCTCAGATACTTGATGCGCAATGCCTCCAGTTCTTCGGCATTGGCAGCACTCATACATTCGATTTGGCTCAGTAAGCCGGATATACGTTCAGTTATGTTCATATATATATGTTTTATTCGGAGTAGTTGGCGACAATATTTATCCGAAGCATTGACGATAAAATTCATTGCCGCACATAAAAATCCTACAAAGATACTAAAAAAAAATGACATTTGCAAATAAATTTTAATTTTCTGCATCATTTAACGAAAAATGTACAAAAATATTTGTAAATGTAAAATATTTTTACTAACTTTGCACTCGATTTTGTAAACAAATTTTTATCAATTTAACAATCGTGAAGAAATTTTTCCTCATTGCTGTTGCTGTTGTTACAACAATGGCTATCAACGCCCAGAATCCGGTTGTCGTTGAAATTTCGGATGTAGCCAACTACATTGATTTTCGGGCTCTCAGCTTTTCTGATCCGGAAATGCTCAACTCCGAAGTAACAAGTACCAATCCGTACGTGCTGGCTAACGGAACAAAACTCGTTGGCTACCAAAAATCAGATGGAAGTGAGGCTGCCAATTCATGGAACGATCTTAGGGCGTTTTCCCACTACTCATTGCCGACCCCGACTTGGGAGGGTGTTGACTCGCTGGTGGTTGGTACGATGTTCCGTGCCGGCAGCGGTACTACTATCGAGTTGGGGGCTTTCACTACTTCTACAGATGGCACTCTCATTGTTTTCTATCAGCCGAATGGAGATAGCGAGCGTGGCGTTAGCATTACTGTTCACGGTGAAGAAGTTGCCGGTTCCAATTTGACCGGTAACGGTGAGAAGATAAATCTTGAACGTCCGGCATATGCCGGTACAATAACCCTTCCTGCCGGTTCGTATAATGCTGGGGATGTGGTTATCAAACTGGTTAGTAACACCAGCAACATCTTAGGTGTCGGCATTTCCAATTTGCAGGCAACCCCTTCCGGTGGCGGAGATACACCATTCTTCCCCGATGATCCGGGAACATTGATGTACAGTCTGGAGTTACGTGCGGCAGTTGTGGACGGTGACACGATTGCAGGGCAGGCTCCGACTGGTGCAGGCGGCTATCCCGCAGGAACGGAGGCTACGATCACGGCACGGGATATCCCCGGGTACGAGTTTGTGCACTGGAGCGACAGCGTGACTGACATGACGCGCACTATCGTGGTGAATGAGTCGATGATCTTGACAGCCCTGTACAGCCATTCGATGATAGAGATTCCTGTGGCAGCCAACCGGTGGAACTTCATCTGTCTGCCGCCGTTGGGAGACAGACAATATACCGAAGATTTGTTCACCTACGACGGTTTGACGGATGTCAAGTGGGGCATATACAGCGGCAGCCGGCGTGCTGAAGGCAGATCGGGTTGGGAAACACCAGAAACGTTCAACGCGATGCAAGGATATATCCTCTACAGTACAACAGCAGGTACGCTGAAGATCAATGCCTATGTCGATGATATACGCCAAGGCAATTCGGATAATATTTCCGCTCCGTTGAGTGCTTACGACTCAAGTCACCCGGAGAATGCCAACTGGAACTTCCTCGGCAATCCGTACAGCCAAGGTTTCCCTATTTCCGCATTTACCGATGCGGGTATCGAGTCGCCGATCTCCGTATGGAACGGCACAGGCTACACCACTTACACACCGGGAATCGACGATTACACGCTCCGGCCGTATGAGGCGTTCTTTATCCAGAAGCCGGATGGCGCAGGTGCTCCGGAAACGATTACGTTTATTCGTTAGCGACAAAGGAGGTAAAGCCCAAAGCGATACTATCAATCCGAGTTTCCCTATAGTTGGATAAATAAAGGAAAGCGGGCAATGAGATTGCCCTTACAACATACAAAACGAAAGGCGGTGTGTCAGTTAGGACGCACCGCTACGCTATGATATAGAAACGCAGAGAGTATGAGCGCATTGGGATGTGAGGTACACTACAGGCTGAGATAGGGAGGAGATAGTAGGAAGAACCAAATATGAACTAAAAAAGAACCAAAGAAGAACTAAAGAAGAACTAAAGATTTTGTCGAAAATGGAGCGACAGCGTGACACTCACCGCTATATTGACATAGGATTATATCTCCACTTTCCCTAAAAGGAAATCATAGATATTCATAATCAGAAATCCCTCATCGTTGCGATAAGTCGGTTGCATACCTCCGACAATAACTACTTCTATCTGCATTTTTTGCGTATATACGTATTTTTTGCGAATAGAAATAACGTTTATATGGCATTTTAAGGCATTAAGCCGACATGTCGAGAGAAACTGACGGTTATGATTTTGTGCAGTTTAGAGATGGACAATTTGCGATTTCGTGCAAGCCCGACATAGTCCGCTCCACAAAAAAATGCACATGTGTGCAATTTTTCTTCGGGAAAGTTTGCAAATATCAATTCTTTTTTGTAATTTTGTGGGGTAATTTGGAATAATGTGCATATACGCCATGTATTGACATATTTATTCCTCTGCGTTTGTGTGTTTGCACAAGCGCAGTTGGATGCGCCCGTCAGTTATTCGTCGGAGGACTCTGTCGTCATGTTAGGTGACGGCACTGCTTTCCTGCATGGCAAGGGTGTCGTCCACTACAAGACGATGGAACTGGATGCCGAATTCATACGTGTCCGCTCGGACAGTTCGACCATCTATGCCGTGGGCGTATATGACACCGTGACCGAGGAGTGGAAAGGCAAACCCGTGTTCAAGGACGGACAGGACAGTTACGAGTCGGGAGAGATTACCTATAATATCAAGACGCAGAAGGGTTTCATCCGCAATGTAGTCACCCAACAGGGCGAAGGTTACATCATTGCCGACAAAACCAAAAAAGTATCCGGTGACGAGATGATGATGGCGGGCGGCAAGTACACGACCTGCGATGACCATGAGCATCCGCACTTCTACTTGCGTATGACCAAGGCGAAGGTCAAGCCCGGTGACTATATCGCTACAGGTCCGGCGTACCTTGTCGTGGGCGATGTGCCTCTGCCGTTGGCTATACCCTTCGGTTTCTTTCCCTTCTCACAGACGTATTCCTCTGGACTGATTATGCCAACTTTTGGTGACGAGTACGAGCGCGGTTTGTGTTTCAAAGGATTAGGGTACTACTGGGCAATCAATGATTATATGGACCTGGAGGTGACGGGTGACATATACACCAAAGGAACGTGGGCTGTATACGCCAAGTCGCGGTATGTCAAGCGTTACAAATTCAGCGGAAACATCAATATCGAGTATCGTAGTGATGTGCGTGGCGAAAAGGAGCTTCCGAACTATTCCAAAACCAACAACTTCAATATTCGGTGGACCCATACGCAGGATTCCAAGGCCAATCCGTACAGTACGTTCTCGGCAAGTGTGAATTTCGCAACATCAGGTTATAACCAGAACAGTATCAACAACTACTACCGTCCTGAGATTAACTCGCAGAACACCACCTCATCTACCATCAACTACAGTCAGCGTTTCCCGGACAGCCCGTGGAGCCTGAATATTAACGCGTCGATTACTCAGCGAACGAAAGATTCCACGTTGTCGGTGACGGCTCCGAGTCTGTCGGTGAATATGAGCCGTGTATATCCGTTCAAGCGCAAGAAGCCGATAGGCAAGGAGAGGTGGTACGAGAAGATCTCGATGAGTTATTCCGGTGCGTTCACCAACAGTATCCAGTGTAAGGAGAGTTATTTCTTCCAATCCAACTTCGTCAAGGACTGGCAGAACAAGATTACCCACAGCGTTCCTATCAGTGCGAACTTCACATTGTTCAAGTACCTGACTATTTCGCCCTCCCTCAGTATGAACGACAAGATGTATTTCCAGCGTGTTGACCAGACATGGAACGAGCGGGAGAACAGAGTGCAGCGTGATACGACGCAGGGTTTCTACAATGTGTTTGATTTTAATGTCGGCGTCAGCCTTTCTACCAAGTTGTATGGTTTCTTTACTCCGTACCGCAAGTGGTTCGGGGACAAGGTCGACCGTTTCCGCCATGTGCTGACACCGAGTATCAGTTTCAATTACCACCCGGATTTCGGAACTTCATGGTGGGGGTATTACGGTTCGTATGACCAGCCTGTGGGATCAATGGTTACTGATTCGCAGGGTAACAAGACTTTTGTCCCCAAACTGGATGAAGCAGGCAATCCGATGACCGTGCATCAGGTCTATTCTTGTTTCCCCCAAGGGAATGCGCCTAACGGTGCTGTCGGATCCATAGGATTTTCGCTGGGCAACAACCTTGAGGTCAAGGTACGTGACGACAAGGATACTACCGGCCAGAAACCCTACAAAGTTATCTCGCTGATTGACAATTTGTCCATCTCAGGAGGCTACAACTTTATGGCGGACTCGATGAGATGGTCGAATTTCAGTGTCAACCTGCGTATAAAGATTCCCAAAGTTAACTATACCGTCAACCTCTCTACGCAACTTGATCCTTACATGTACCAGCTGAATGCTCTGGGTACTCCCGTCAGGACTAACAAGCAGTATTGGCACAACGGACGTTTCCCGCATTGGAGCGGAACATCCACCTCGCTCAGTTATACGTTCAACAATCAGACATTCAAGAAACTGGCGGAACGCGTTAACAAGAATAAGCCCAAACCTCAGGCTACGGACAGCACCAATATTCAGCCGCATGCGGACAAACATAAGGCATTTACACCTACTGATATCCAGTGGAGTCTGAGTGTCAGCTACTCGTTGCGTTACGGCAGCGGCTCTACATTTGATTACGAAAAGATGTATTACAAGATGGAGTTCACGCATAACCTCAGCTTTAATGCATCGCTGAACTTTGGCAGTGGTTGGAAAGCGTCTGCTACTACTTCGTACGACTTCAAGGCCAAGCAATTCACATATACAAACTTCAATGTTACCAGGGATCTGCACTGCTGGAATATGTCTGCATCCTTTGTGCCATTCGGCCCGTACAAGAGCTATTCGTTCCATATAGGTGTCAACGCCTCTATGCTTGCCGACCTCAAATACGACAAATCTTCAGCTGAGTCTACCAACAAGAAAGTCAACTGGTGGTAACTTAGGAACAGCAATAATTTAGCAAACCAACATAAATACAAAAACAATGGCGAATATTCTGGCGATTGTGGGGCGTCCCAATGTAGGGAAATCGACCCTGTTTAACAGACTGACTGGCACGCGTCGTGCCATCGTAAACAACACCGCAGGCACTACCCGTGACCGGCAATACGGCAAGGCGGAGTGGTGCGGCAGAGAGTTCAGTGTCATCGACACCGGCGGCTGGGTCGTCAACTCGGATGACACGTTTGAGTCGGAAATCAACCGGCAGGTCAATCTTGCCATCCGTGAAGCGGATGTCGTGCTGCTGGTAGTGGACGTTAACGAAGGCGTCACGCAGTTTGACCAGGAGGTGGCGCATCTGCTGCGACAGGCAGGCAAGCCCACCGTGCTGGCGGTCAACAAGATCGACTCTTTTGAGCAGCAGTACGGTGCTCCGGAGTTCTATAAACTCGGTTTGGGCGAACCGTATATCCTGAGTGCCGAGAACGGTCTGGGCACCGGTGACCTGTTGGACGAAATATGTTCGCGCTTCAAGTCCGATACCGGTGACGAGGATATAGAAGATCTGCCTCGTTTTGCAATCGTAGGGCGCCCTAATGCAGGCAAGTCCAGTATCCTGAATGCGTTTATAGGTGAGGAGCGTACCATTGTTACGGATATCCCAGGTACGACACGGGACAGTATCTATACGCGCTACAACAAGTTCGGCAAGGACTTCTACCTTGTGGATACCGCGGGTATCCGAAAGAAAGCCAAAGTGACGGAGGACCTGGAGTATTACAGTGTGGTGCGTTCCATCCGTGCGATAGAGAATGCCGATGTCTGCATCCTGATGATTGACGCTACTCGCGGTATTGAGGCGCAGGATCTGAACATCTTCTCGCTTATACAGAAGAACAAGAAAGGTCTCGTCGTTTGCGTGAACAAGTGGGATCTGATTGAGAGCAAGACCAATGCTGATATCAAAGGCTATGAGAACGCTATCCGTGAGCGCTTGGCGCCGTTCACCGATTTCCCGATTATCTTCACTTCGGCGGTTACCAAACAACGCATCTTCAAGGTGATGGAGACGGCTCTGCATGTCTATGAGAACAAGAACAGGAAGATACCTACAGCCAAACTCAACGAGAACTTCCTGCCTCTGATAGAGAACTATCCGCCACCTGCCACAAAGGGCAAATACATCAAAATCAAGTATTGCACACAATTGCCTAATACCCAGATACCCACCTTCGTGTTTTTCGCTAACCTGCCGCAGTATGTCAAGGAGCCGTATCGTCGTTTTCTAGAGAATAAACTGCGTGAATGGTGGGATTTTAACGGCACGCCTGTGCAGCTGTTCATCCGTGCCAAGTAACGGGGCCCCAACGCAACTTGTAAAGTTGTGATGGGGATAGCGGAGACAATGAGGCACTTTATGCCGGTGACGGCATCTGTTAGCCTCATTTGTTGAACGTGTTTGCTAATCAAATATGTCGAAATTTGGCAAAAAATATACAAAATTTTCGTCAGGCTTGCATATATCAAAATAATTTTGTAACTTTGTCTGCTCTTTCTGCGGAAATGTTGTGAAGATTGTAGGCGTGACATATTACGACGGCTGTGAAAATGTAGTTCTCAAGAGTGACTCATCGATGCTGGTGAACCGTAAGCCGTTATTCTTACCGGAGGCAACAGGTGATTTGCAGGCTTTGCCATGTTGGGTGTTGCGCGTGTCGCGTCTGGGCAGGAGTATAGCTCCGCGATTTGCCGCACGCTATTACGATGCTGTTGCCCCGGGGATGGATTTTTTTGCTGCAGACCTGCTCCGTCAGGCAAAGAGCCGTGGCGCTTCCTGGACAGAAGCGGTAGCTTTTGAGAATTCTCTGGCTATAGGTGCATGGCAACTGGTCAAGGATGGCAGTCTGCCGATAGTATGCAGCGAATGGTCTGTTGCCAGAGGCGGAAACAGGGTGGGGCAGGCTGTTAGTGCACCCTTAGAAACTGGGCAAGCGTTTGCCGATGCAGTAGCCCGCGTGAGCGACCTGGTGACCATCCGTCAGGGAGACCTGATTTATATAGCCTGTCGGCAGACGCCGTGGCAATTGCAGGTTGAAGATATAGTTCGGTGTACGAGCGGCGAAGAGGAGACTTTATATTGCAAGATAAAATGAAACGATTATCCGTCATATTAACTCTGCTGATGCTTGCTACTATAAGCATCACAGCGCATACTTACACTACGCGCTCCGTTCTGGCAAGCGGCACGTGGATGAAGCTGCGTGTGTCCGAGACGGGTGTGCATTGTCTCACGTACGACGAGATTGCTGCTGCCGGACTCACACCGGCCAATGTGCGCATATACGGCTATGGAGGTGCGGCCCTTTATCAGGATTTCTTGCAGGATAAGCATGACGATTTGCCTTCTGTCGCCTTCTACATGAACAAGGGCGATGACGGTGTGTTCAATTCCGGTGACTATATCTTGTTTTATGCGCAAGGTCCGGACCGTTGGGATTATACAGGCGGGCATTTTGTCCATACGCGCAACCCGTATAGTCGCTACG
>Ga0310696_10002650_pt1 | contig 23362 bp, 14 predicted proteins | sample AusTroGonzalo_MG_4_FD_203885 | JGI IMG/M metagenome (GOLD analysis project Ga0310696, IMG submission 203885) | Bovine rumen microbial communities from tropical cattle in Woodstock, Queensland, Australia - Gonzalo_02 (v2) (version 2) | ecosystem: Host-associated > Mammals > Digestive system >...
TTCTTCGATCCGGAAACGTGTGCAGGCGACAGACTGCTAGCGCGATGCGTCATGCGTAAGATCCACTATCGGCAACTCGTCTCTGGACGACTTGGCAGCCACACCTTTCACCACCAGCTCGCACGCCCTGAAGCGGATGTTGTCAGGTCCCAGGCGCGGGATCATCAGAAAGTTCATCCCGCCTTTGACTGCAGCCGTCGGGAAGGACACGCGCCACGAAGACACCGTCGCCGACTTCTTCGTAAGCCACGACGACACCGGCTCGGCACGCAGCGACAGCGGTCTTACTCCGTTTAGGCGCAGACCTTCCAGAAGCACCTTCTTCATCTTGTCTGGCGGCAGAAGCACGGCCGGCGAGAACGCCAGGAGCACATTGACCGAACTCTTCGATGGCGGCGGAGCGGCAAGGAAGCGCACAACGCGGCCGTCGCCCACATCGAGGTTCGTCTGGATGTCTGCCTCCTCCTTTTCCACGGCGTCGCGGAACGAGACCGGATACGCCAACTCCCATCCGTCCGACGCACTTCCGCATGGCCAGAACTTGCCGCCGAGCATCGCGTTCCATTTCTCGGACGTCGGGGGGCTGTGGAACGGATTGAACACGTAGAAACCGGGCGCGCCCTGCGCGGCCTGGGCGGCACACCAGCCGCGATACTCTGCGATGGTGAGGCCCTGCCGACCGGCGAGGCGGTCCTTCACGACACCAGAATCAAGGCCGGGGACGATCGTCACGGTCGGATTCACGGTATGTACGCGCTTCTCCCAGTCGCGGTAGTCCAGGTTGAAGTCCACGGTCGTGAAGAAGTTACAGGGAACTATCCAGTCCACAAGCCCCTCCTTCGCCCACTCCACGGCGTCGGTGCCAAGTGATATCGCCCCCACCACGGACGAGGCCACGCGCACGCCCAAGAGGATGCGGCGCCCCCGACGTGCCGACGCCGCGTCCACGATCCTCCGCGCCTCGCGCATGAACTCCGTGAGGATGTGAGCCCTTTCGCGCCCCTTGCCGACGGGGAAGTGCCACGGGAATCGGAGCCAGTCGCATTCGATGCCGTCAACGTCATAGCGCTCGAGAAGCTCGCGGATGTAGCCGAGGGCCCGCGCGCGCACCGGCTCGTGGGTGTAGTCGAAGGCGTGGTCACGCCAGTTCTTGCCCTTGTAGTTCGGCGTGACCTTGTATTCGGGGTGCTCCTGCCAGAGGCGGCAGAGCGACGGATACTTGGGGTTGTCCACGCCGTGGATGTCGTTCATGCGCATCGAGAGCCATGGAGAGACGCCCTTTTCGCGTGCGCGGGCGATCCAGATGGCATAGGGATCGATCTTGTTGTCGTGCAGCCACTTGGCCGCCTCGGCCCAGCGCACATCCTTGCCCGGCTCATCGAGCGCGGTCCAGATGGGCTCTATTGACTTCGTGTCGATGTTCGAGCGCATCGCGTTGGGGCACATGAAGAAATGCGTCACTGCGCCGCGGCATACAGAGTCGAGATACTTCTCGTACTCCTCCCTAGGGACCTTGCGGAGGAAATGTGTGTCGTCTTCGTTGTAGACGAGGATGGGTTTGGCCACCGCGCCACCACCGAAAGCGGCGGCGGCGAGCTGGACGGCAAAAAGAAGAGAGGCTGAATTCTTCATGTCTGCCCTGTTATCTAATGCTGATCCGCATGCCGGCGGACAAGACGGAGATCGGCACGAAAGCGGAATACGTGGTGCGTTCGCCGTCAGTGGCCACGAGCTGTAGCTTGTAGTCGCCGTTCTTGAGCCCAGTGACAACGAGCGACGCACCCTCGCCGGCCTCAAGCATGAGCCCGGACGCGTCGCCGGACACGACGCTCCACGTGCATGAGAGCGCCGAACCAGCGGGAATACCGTCGTCGAACGCGCCCGCCGCCAGCTGCTTGCCCGCGAGATTGCGATAGAGCTTCACCGTGGAGAGCGGCACCGTGACGGACGGCGCCTCGTTCTCCGCCGACGGGACTGGATGCTCGTAGAGATAGCGAATCTCCGCCTCCGAGAGCTTGCGGCGATACATGCGCAACTCATCGATTGCACCCGGGAACTTCTTGCATGCCACGTTCGCGATGGAGGCGTTCGGGTCGTTCGGAGGATACGGATATGCCGTGCCGCCGCCGAACAGGAAAGCGTTTTGCGTGGTGCGTCCGAGGCCAAGCGTGGCTCCTGTCGTCTCTGTGAGTTTCATGCCGTTCACCCACACCTCGCTGCCGCCCGTGCGGTGGTTGTCCATCTGCGCCACGAGGTGTATCCAGCGATTCGTGTAGTTGAGGCCGGAAGGTCCCTTGAACCGAAGCGGCGAATCTTTTGAATTGTTCTGCACAATCGAGAAGTCGTTCGCAGCGCCGTTGTCGCAGAGATAGTGTATGGCGCATGTATAGTTCGCAACGCACACCGTGCCCATCCACACCGTGTTGGTGTCCGAACCATCATGGTAGAGCCAGCAGGAGATCGTGTTGTAAGGCTCATTCGGCGTGCCGCTCGTGCTGAATTCGCCACCGCCAAGCGTCTCGTCAAAGGAGTAGTATTTTGCAGTAGAACTCTGATAGAGTTGCCCCCCAGGCCTCAAGCCGACATTGACGCCGTATCCGCTCGCGGCACCTGGGACAGCCCGCAGACCATTGCCCGAATCGAAACCGATGTTGCTCGCAAGCGTAACGCCGCGCTTCACATCGACATACGATCCGTATTCCTCCAGCTTGAACGGCCAATAGACGCCAAGCCCGCCGTCGAGCGTATCGGCGATAGACGGGCCGGACACCGTGACCGAGACAGTCGCCGACGCCGCGCCGCCGTCGGTTTCGGCAACGCATTCGAGCACATACGCGCCCGCCGCGCCGAACGTCGCAACCGTCTTCGCGGAGTTGGCGCGCCCGAACCAGACAGCCCCCGGCCCAGACCTCTTCGCCCAGCGGACGCGCGCCCCGGCCGACGCCGTCGCCTCCACCACCGCGCAAAGCCCCGTCGTGGATCCCACCGCCGCCGTCACCGTAGGCGCGGCCGTCGCGGAGGACGCGAGCCTTGTCACCCTCACTTCATCGACACATGCCACTCCGAACACCTCGTTCGACACGGCGAATGTGTATTCGCCCACCACGGGAAGCGTCACGGAAGTGACGACGCAATTCGGATTCTCGATCACCGCCCCTTCGCCTCCCGGAGGCGCCGAGACAAGCGTCCATGCAGGCGCTCCCGCGTATCCTGACGCAGCGGGATTCGCCGATGTCGCCAGAAACTCGGCGGATAGCGTCGCGGACGGCGCGGCGACGGCGAAGTCCTCTCCGGCGGACACCTTGGCGGGGCCGCGGTAGAGCGCGCGTATCTCGTCATCCGTGAGCCGCCCGGCATACCAGTACACATCGTCTATCGTACCACGGAACGGCCGGATATTCGTCGGGTAGTTCGCGAGGCGAAAAGTCGCCCCGGGTTGACTCAAGAGATTTCTGGCATCGGCGGCGCTCTGGTTCGTGGGCGAACTCGCGGCGAGAAACTCGCCGTTGCGATACAGAAGCGTCTGCCCCTGAATTTCAAACTCACCAACGGCATTCGTCATGGCGTCGAAGTGATACACGAACACAATATGGCACCACTCCTCGGCGCGACCGCCAGCATTGTTGAAAGAAAAAGATCCGTTGTTGCCGCGAACCAAGTAATCCCCTATAAAGGTTTCCGTTGGTGAATCGGAGCCGAACGTGGTCCATCCCTGTCCGCTGTTCATCATGAAAAGCCGCGCCGAATGCGGCGTATTCTGCGCCTTGTCGCGCTTCACCCACATCGCGATCGTGGTGTCACCTTGGTACGGGGCGGAAATCGAATTGGTGGCAAACCCATACGAGTCATTGTCAGCGCCACCGCTCTCGTCGACGCCATCGAAGAACAACGCCCCAGCGCCCGATACGCCGTTCGTGACGGAGACGCGTGTGCCCAAAGTCATATGCGAGCCATTGCCGGAGACGTCAGGCGTCGTGCGAACTCCGTTCGCCTCGTCGATGCGATCCAGGGGCCAATGCCCCACGAGGCGGCATTCACGCGTCTCCGCGTAGACCGCCCTCGCCTCGGCGGCGGATAGCGAATTGGTCCACACGCGGATATCGTCGAACACGCCCTTGACGGGGCTTCTTGTCCAGCTGTCCGTGTTGCCGATCACAGCCGTGCCGGCAGCGGCGGACGGAACGGCGATGCCATCCTCATGCGATGCCAGTTCGCCGTTTCGGTAGATCGACAGGTTGCAGATCCTCTTGCCTGAAGAGTCCTGCGCCCCCGTGTCCTCAAGCGAGAAGAGAAGGTGTTGCCAGATGCCGCGCTGGGCGTGGACAGTCGCGGACGAGCGCACGGGGAGGTCAGTCATCGTATTATACATCTGGTCATTCGCGAGCCTCGTGCCAAACGCCACGCGCCACGTGCTCTCGGTTTTGATGGAATACACGGTCATGCCGGAGAAGCCGTTCAGGAGGCACGCCAGGTCGGATTGAGTATATGTGTGCTGATCGATGGCCGGCTTTATCCAGATGGCGAACGCGCGGCTCCGCAGGGACGGACAGCTGAACTTGCCGTAAGTTCCGCCAACGGCTTTGTTGTAGGCGAAGACAACGCCACGCATGTCGCCGGACTGCGGATTGAATGCAGAGCCAAACGTGAGCGAATGCCCGCCTCCCGTGGCATCAGGCAGTGACGCGCTTCCATTTTCCGGCGCCTTCACCGAAAGATCCGGCACCCACCTCGCCCACGGTACAGGCGATGAGCTCCACGCAGTAAAGGCCGATGCGAAGCACAACACCATAACTACGAAACTATGCCCCCCCTGGAGAGTGGCGCTTACGCCCGCAATGAACTTTTTCATCTCGGTTTTACTCCTCTTTCGGCTTCTGCAAAGACCGCCGCACGGCACCATGCCGGACGGCACCTCTGCCGAAATCCATCACCATTATACCACATTCCGCCCGCAAAAAGTTACGCGAAATCACTTTTGCGATTTTACGCAAATCTATGCCGACTCGACGACGGGGATGTCGATGTTGCGCTTCTTCGGATTGAAATTGATCCCGAAACTGCTGCAGCTCCAGTTTCGCGTGAAATGCAAGTTGGGGACAGACCCTTTCTCGCAAGCCGACATTTCACTCTTGTCGTTCCTTGACGAATGTCACGAGGCCAAAGGAATCGGGCGGAAGCGCAATGGCGGAGCTGAGGACAGGAAGCACGGTGTTGACATGGTCTTCGTCCGTACGCTGGAACGAGATGACGCGCCAGCCCCGAGCCGAGACGCCGAAGGACGCCATGCTCCCCCCGATGTTGGCCATGTACAGCTTGGCCACCCTGCCGTCAGTCGCCGCAATCGCATGGACGCCATCCGGCATCCCCGACACCTTAACCTGTGCGCCGAGCCTGTACAGCTCGTTGAAGTTGCAGATTGCCCAGTAGGCGCGGCGCGGCTTCAGCGTGGACGGGTCAAAGAGCGGAGAATAAAGCCCGGGGCCGCATTTCGCATCGTATATCATCGCATCGTCGAACGCGGAATCCTGGAGCGCGATGAGGAGCGACGCGCAAAGGGCCGCCTGGCGCGCGCTTCCGGGCTTGCTCCGGCGCGGCAACCACTCGTTCATCGAAAGCTCGGTGTTCGCGTAGCCGAGTTTGTCCAGTTCGTCGCGGCAATACTTCGCGTACGCCTTCATCGCCTTTGGCACGAGCGGCGCGCCCGGCATGTCGTACGCGTGAATCGAGAAGAAGTCAAGCGGGCAGCCGCGTTCCTTGACGAATCTGAAGAAGTCGTCGACGCACTGCTTCGTGTAGTCATCGTGCGGGCGAGGCTTCGCCTGCACTAGCTTGAAAAGCCCACTGGAGCCGTATCCGCCGATCTTGAGGTTCGGGAAGCACTTCTTCAGATGCTTGGACGAGACCTCGTACAGGCGGCAGAAGTCCTCGAAGGTTCCACTCCACATCGGGGCGTCGTTCATGTTCTCGCTGTCTGGCTCGTTCCATATCTCCCAATGGTCGACCTTCATCCTGAAACCGTCCGCCCAGCCCTCAGTGTAGTGGCGGACAACGTGTTCGCAGATTCGCGCCCACTTCGCGTAGTCCTTCGGCGGAACGGTCCTCAGCCGCGGGAATCCCCACGAGGCGAAGTTCTCGATGGTGACGCCAAGGCGGAAGTACGGCTCGACGCCATTGGCGACCAGCACTTTCATAAGAGAGTCGGTGTAGGCGAAACGGTAGTTCTTCGGGTCGTTCTCGTCGGCATCGAAGTCGGGAAAGAGGTTGGGGATGTCAACGTAAAGGCCATGCCCCATCCAGCCTCCCACGTCGTGAAGACGCGCGTATGGAACGCCCGCCTCCTTGAGATAGTGCATCATCGACCAGTCGCCGAGCGCGCCCATCATCGGCGGCTGCCCGACGCCGTGCATCGGCTTCATCGAACCGATGGACTTATCCATGTCGACAGTGACGACTGCGGCGGGCTGCGCCGCATTGACGGCCAGCGACAGCCCCGCAGCGAAAATTGTCGCGAACATGGTCGCGCGCTTGCCCTCGACCTTGCCGCGTTCCACGAGTTCTTCTACTGCTTTGCACATGACATGCCTCCATTCTTCTGAATTCTTGAATTGACTGACTTGGACTCCCTGTCAATCACGATCCGACGAATCTGCAGACGGTAGTCGTCGTGGTCTGTCGCCGGCACGCCGAGTTTCGTCACCCGAAAGCGAAGTCGACGCAGGACAGGGTATCCGACGACGGTATAGAGATCGATTTCAAGGGGTTCGTCAAGAGCAGGTTGCGGAATGTCGGTGAACGCGGCAAGTTTCTTCCAGACGCCCGGACGATCCGATCCCTCGACAACGAGCATGCGCGGGAAACCGCCGGCCTTCCCGTTGGCCGCGCAATAGGCGATCTGCGGCCAGACCGTGATCTTCTTCACGGTCTCGTCCACGCCCATGTCAAGCTCAAGCCACAAATTGGTCTCCGCCGTCGGGGAACCGCACGACGAGTATCCGCGGATTCCCTTCAGCGAGAGGGGCGCGTCGAGGGACGAAATGCGCCACATATGTTCCTCGCGCGATTCCGTCGCCCGCCAGACGAACTGCTCAATCCCTTCCGAACGCGGCGGTTCCGGAATGTCACGCGCCCGTTTCACCTCCGGCGCGTTCACGTCCAGCGACAACAGCATGTCATGCCGCCCAGGACCGAACTCGCGTTCCGCCACCTGCGCAATCGTCCCGGTCGGCACCGTCAACGCAAGCGCCATGCCGGCCCTGTTCGCGGTCAGCTTCCATTGAGCCGCAATGTCGCCGTGCGGCGTCGGCACGCGCCCCTCCGCGAACGTCACCTTACCGTCCGTCTGCGGACGGCAGACGAACTTCGTCCAACCCGGTTCGGTCGGTTCGAGTCCCAGCAGGTAATTCGGATACAACGATCCAATCGCCGTGTCGGGATGCGCCTCGTCTCCCTGACCCTTCGTGTGTAGCGCCATGCACTCGTAAGTCGTGCGCGTCCCCTTCCAGTCCGGATCGAGCAACGCGTACCAGTTGTGACACGCAAGCATGTCGAGGGCCGCCGCCGTCATCCCGTACTCGAACTTGCCGCGCGCCGCAAGCATCTGGAACTTCCCGTGGTTGTGGCGCTGGAGATGCGGCGCGATCCGCGCCGCATCGGCCTCGGTCGCAAATCGCGTCGCCAAAGCCAGGGCGTTTGCCTCAAACGCCGGCACGCGCCATTCCGTCGCCCGCAGGAAACAGCCGCGCGGCTCGTCCCAGAACGCCGCCCGAATCGCCTTCGCGAGACCTGCGGCCGCCACGCGCGCGGCGGCCGCGTCATCCACCTTCCCCAGCGTCTCGGCCAGCGATGCAGCATCCACGCAACACTTCCAGAGAAGAATGTTCATGTAGGAACGGTGCGTCGTGTCGCCCGTGGCGAAATGGTGTGTGGCGTGCTTCGACGTCTCGACACGCTGCTCGAAGATTCCGTCCTTGCCAAGATTTCCGAGAAGATACTCGAGGTCGGCGCGTACCGCCGGATAGAGCCGCTCCGCCGCGATGCGGTCGCCCGTGTAGAGATACCAGTCCCAGATGACCGGAATCAGCCATGCGGAGAACTCGTCCGACTGGAACAATCCCCAATCACCACGTTTCGGGCGGACGGCATTCTCCGCGTACGGCGCGGCATGGACGAATCCCTCCGGCGTCTGGTTGAACGCCAACAGCTCGATCGATCCGCGCACGTACGGTAACTCGGACGCAAACGCGTATCCGAACATCCGCTGCGCCCACCACAGGTCGCCGCTCCACACGAGCCGGTCACGCTTCGCCCCGTCGGAAATGAACGGGCGCGTCCGCGAGAATTCCCAGTCACCCAGGTCCATGAGCAACGTTTCATTCCCCTTGTCCGCCGGACGGAAAGACATGCGGCGGATGACAGGCCACGATTCCTTGCGCACGGAAATTCCGATGCGTTCGCCGCGGGACACCCGCGCCTCTACGCACCGGACCGCGTTCGTCGCATCCTGTTCCACGCGCGACCGCCGCTCGCCCGTCAGGATCTCGAACGACCCGACGGGGAAATGCGGGTTCGCGTCGAACTCGTATGTCACGCAGAATGTCCCGTCACATGGCGCGCGGATACGGCACCAGGCGTCTGCCGTCCCCTGCTCGAGTTTACGCGGCAAGATAAATCCCGCGACCTTCTTCCAGGCGTCATGGTTGGGTATCGTCGCCACCTGACACGTCCGTACGCTGGCCCGCCACAGCGCATTGTACCGTTCATCGGAACAGCGGAACGAACCCGTCGCGTCCTCCGGCATGTACACGCCCGCGTTTTCAAGTTCAAGCGATTCCACCATCACCTCGCCCGGCGTGTCCAGCTGAAGGCGCACGTATCGTGTGAATCCCTGCAGAAGCGGGGCCACGTACGTGCCTGTCCGACAGATCGAATAGAGCTCGTGGCGATTCACGTTGGCCGGCAGGACGGGATTGTCCACGCCCAGGTAGTCTGCGCTCGTCTCCCGCGTGAAACACCCGGTCGGGCCGAGGCCATTGGGATGGACGGAGTAGGAAAGCCGCAAAATGGGCGGCGCGCCGTCCGGTCCGTACGCGAACGAGGAAACGCGGAATACCGCGTATCCACCTGTGCCGTCAGGGCCGAAATCCTTCACGTGTACCGGTGATTCGCCGCCAGGGGCACATGCCAGACGAATCGCGCCGCCCGCGAACGCGCAAGATACCTGTAGGCATGCGAACAGAATACTCGTTTTCATCTTTTTCAGCTTACTCCGGACGACACCTCTGCCGAAATCTGCCAACATTATACCATATTCCGCCCGCAAAAAGTTACGCAAAATCACTTTCGCGATTTCACGCACTATTCACTATACACTATTCACTATACACTAACCCCTAGCCACTCCCCTTCCGCCATTCGCGTGGGGTCATGCCCGTGGAAAGCTTGAAGTGCGCGGCGAAATGCTGGGGAGTGGCGAACCCGAGATCGGCGCTTATGGACGCAATTGGCTTCTTCCCCGCAGCGAGAAGCTCCTTCGCCCTTTCGATGCGGCAGGCTATCAGGAATGCATGTGGCGGAGTTCCGGTCATCTGCTTGAAGGCGGAAAGCAACTTCGAGACGGAGAATCCTGTGCGGGCCGCGAGCTCGTCCATCGTCCAGTCATGGGCGACATCGGCCTTCATCGCCTCTATGACCTCGACGATGCGGTCGGCGGACCTGAACGCCGTGGTCATGCGCGAGGCGTCGACCAGTGTAAAGAGAAGCTCAGCCACCGCAGTGCGGATGCGCATGCCCCTGTCCACCGACTTGGTCGACAGATCGTCGTAAAGGGCGAAGAGGCGCTTGAAGAGCACGCGCATCTCCTTCGTGCCTGCGAAGAGTCTTTGCGGCAGATGCGTAAGTTCATGCACAAGCCACTTCGTCTCTCGCGCCGAGAATCCAAGTATTCGTTCGCCTCGCGAAGGAATGCGAAATAGAAGCCAGTATTTGCTCATCCCCTTAGGATAGGTTCGGATGCGATGCGGTTCATCGGGCCGCGACACGAACACCGCCCCTGGTCGGAACGGAAAAATCTCTCCGCACAATTCGAACTCAAGATCACCACGCAGACACAGTGATATCTCGAGGCACTCATCGTGTACATGCACCGGCGCCGCACGCCATTGCCGCTGATAGACGTCGTATCCAAGCACCGGCACGCACGGCACGCCGTCGGCGGCAAGCGACAGAACGCGCCTTTCCGGCGTATCCATGTATTCAAACGATAGTCGGAGGGGCCTACGTTTCATCGTCTCACCATTTTCTTGTACGCTTATTCCATCAGATTCTCGATTGAACAGGCAAGCGGACGGGCAAACTGCGCGGCGAAGAAGAGAGCGGCAATGTTTTTCATGCCATGTTCAGTTCGCCGCCTTGTCCTGCTCGGCGATCCACTTCGCGAGGGCCGGGCCGCCCTTGCCCTTGGAGGCGTCGTGCCCCCAGCCGATCGAGTCGAAGATCGCCTTCTTCTTGGATGGGCACACGTTGTAGGCGGCATAACCCGCGTGCGGCGGACAGACTGTGTCGATGAAGCCCACCACAAAGCCGACCGGCACGTCGATCTGGCGCGCGAAGTTGACGCCGCAGAAATACGGCGCGTTCTTGCTGGCAGCCTCCTTGTTCTCCGGCAGCTGCCCGTCGATGAGGCGCGGCCAGCCGGCCTCGCGCGACGACACCCGGTCTCCCAGCAGGTCCGTGATCGCCGGCACGGCGATGGACGCGAGGCGGATGCGCTTGTTGAGCCCCGTCAATATCAGACCGAAGCCACCGCCCTGGCTGCCGCCGCTGTAGCGCACATGCCTGGGGTCCACGCCCGGCCTTGACGCCGCCCAGTCCACCGCGCGGTTCGCCGCGAGGATCACCCCGTAGTAGAAGTAGTCCTCTCGCGACACCGCGATGCCGCACTGCGTGTAGCGCACGTTCTTCACCGGATACTTCTTCGCGTAGGCATCGTCCTCCTCCTTCTGCACCGCCTTGCACTTCTCGCTCCTGTGCGGCTCGCCCTTAAGCACCACCGGGTCGTAGTAGTGCACGTTCACCTTCAGATACATCGCGCCGCGGCCCATCTGGCAGCCCCAGGACGACGGACCGGCGCCCGGCACGTTCACGTGCAGCGGAAACGGCCCCTTCGTCTTGTCCACTGGTTCGGAGAAGTATCCCCACACATAGCGGCCTTGCGTGGACGGTATGCGCAGCTCGTACATCACGGCGTCCGCCGTGCGCTTGACCTCCATCGCGCGGATGGGCTCGGTGACCTCGCGGTCGTATTTCGCGATCGCCGAACGCCAGAAGTCCATGAAGTCGTCAGGATACGGCGTGCCGGGCACGATCTTCTTCGGATCGAACACCACCCCCCACTTGGCGGAGGAAGGGTTCTTCGCCTTCTCCACGACGTCCAGCCGCAGAAACCCCGGCTCCGTCTGCGCGCCCTTCACGGTGAACGTGCCGCCGTTCGCGGAGAGGTCCTCCTCGCCGGAGGCGAACACCTTTGCGCCGAAGTTGTTCAGCGTCCACTTCACTCGTCCGCTCTTCGCCGGCGCGCCGGAGGCGTCCAGCACCTTCACGGTGAACACCGCCTGCTCGCCCAGCGTGTAGGTGGCGTCTTCGCGGTCCGACGTGATGGCGAACTTGAGCCCGCCCGCGTGCACGGCGAGACACGCCGCAACCGCCAGAATCGAAATAGTCTTCTTGTTCATCATTTCTTGTGTTTCCTTTTACAAATATTTTACCAGAATCCCCGCCCCGCCGCAACGTGCCAAGAGACTCAGAGTCTCCCCAACTGGTTGACAGACCGCACGAAATAGACTAGAATATTCTCTCAAAGGAGCAAACCAGATGAAGACAATAGGAATGTTCGAAGCGAAGACACATTTCGCCCAGCTCGTTGATGAAGTGGTGACGGGCAAGACATCGCGCATTCTCGTGACGCGTCGTGGCACGGCTGTGGCGGAGATCATCCCGCCAAGATCATCGCACGATGGGTTGAAGTTCGGATTGGAAGCCGGTAAGTGGAGACTTGACGACAGGGCGTTCGATGCCGCCGACCGCGAAGTCGCAGCGCTTTTCACATGAGATTTCCCCATGAAGAACCTCGTCGATACGCACATTCTGCTGTGGGTAGTACAGGACAGTCCCAAGCTCTCAAAGAAGGCCCGCTACATGCTCACGGACCCAGAGGACGAATACTGGTTCAGCGCCGCATCTGTCTGGGAAATAGCCATCAAACACAGCACAAAATCTTCAAAGCTGCAGATATCCGCCGAACAGGCCCGTACGGCATTCCTTGCTGCGGGCTTCAAGGAGTTGCCCGTGACATCGCTCCACGCAACGGCGGTAGAGTCCCTGCCTAAATTACACAAGGATCCATTCGACCGTATTCTCGTCGCCCAAGCCCGTTCCGAAGGATGGCGCCTCATCACGCATGACGACATACTCGCCGACTATGGCGATTGGGTGGCCCTCGTATAACTGCATCCCTTCCGCCATTCGCGCGGGGTCATGCCCGTGGAAAGCTTGAAGTGCGCGGAGAAACGCTGGGGTGGGGCGAACTAGATCGTTGTATCCTGTCTATGGCCTGAATGCAGTCAAGCAGTTGCCGCGGAAGATGGAAGAATCCCTTGAATCTGCTACCCTTGTAGTCGTGGAACATACGTCCCGCAACCGGCGCATAGGCGAACCACTCGCCATACTCGGCGTCGCGCAGATTGCGCCACGCGAATTCGTCTATCCTGCGGAAGAAGTCGAGATACCATTCATCGCCGGAAAGTTCATAAGCCTGAAGCATGGCGCTGGCGGCCTCGTTCTGCGGCCACCATGCCTTGAGGAAGTACTCATGGCGCGACATCGGACGATCAAGCGCATCGCGGAAGTACCATATTCCGCCGTCAACGGGATCCCAGCCGAACTCGCCCATGACCTTCGTCTCGAACAGGACAAAACGCCGCAGTTCGGCATCGGGGCTGTCGCGCAGATGCCGCATGATGAACGAACACCCCTCGAGCGCATGTCCAGGGTTGACGAAACGGCCAAACTGAGTGTCCAGCTCGAAGCCCCCGCCCTTTGGCGCGCGCTCGAACATTATGCCGGTGCCTGGATGTGCGAATCTTCGGATGCGCGAAATCGCGGTACCGATTTCTTTCTCGTACCCGCCACCCATCGCCGCCCGCATCACGGACAGGACGTTCAATTCAATCATCGGATACGCCAGCAGATCGTACTTTCCACTGCCGTTCTCGGTCTTGCGCCGGTAAATGCCGTAGGCGTTCAGCGCCTCGCGACGGAAGCGTTCCTCGCCTGTTGCGCGGTAGAGCTCGCAGCAGCCAATTGCGGCGAAACTCTCTGTGAAAACCTCCATGCCGCCGTCAACGTCGGTGATCACCGATCCCTTGCGGTCAAGGAGATAGTGGTAGGATCCATCGGGCATTCGTCCATGACGCCAAAGGAAGTCAAATCCGTGCAGGGCATTGTCAAGATACCGACGCTCTCGATAGCCGGCATTCCACAAGGCGGCGAACATATACACCTCGCGCCACTGCATCCACAGGTGTTTGAACGTGTCGTATGGAGCACCATCTCGTGAGAGGCACGTGAGGAAACCGCCAAACTCACGGTCGATGGAGTGCCGCTCCCAGAACGGGATTATGCTTCCGAACAGCTCGTCCACGTAGCGGCGGCGCACTTCGGCGAGATATCGCTCGGCACCGCCCATGAAGGCGCATCCGGGCATCAACGGCAAAACTGTCGCTGCGCCAAGCGCGGCGATGACATCTCTTCTGCTGTACGCTACCACTGCGCCCGCACCTCCATTAAATCCAAAGGACAAAGAACAGACATCCTGCAATCTCATGGCTTAACTGATTATGATATTGAACCTTGGCGCAACGCGAAGGGCCTTCAGCGCAGAAACTCGTCGGCGGCGACGGCGAACGCCTTCAGCGTCCTGGAAAAGCTCTCCTGAGTGCGCGGCAGCGTCGGGCGCATCTCCGCCAGAGGCTTAGCGCACATGCGCGCGCGGTGCTTCCCGAATGCGCCGCCGATCTTGATCGGCGAACGGTCGCCCGACTCGACCTTGCGAACGAGCATGTCGGCGAATTCGCGGATCGACGGCTTGTACCAGTATTCGGCGGCCTCGTACTGGTGCGACGCGCAATATCCGCACGTCGCATTCTCCAGCAGCACGTTCGGGAAGTTCGGATTCTTCACGGGCTCTATCGCGTTCAGACGGTCGAACGACTCGGCGAGCGAATAGTCGGTGTGCAGCGCCAGGACGTCGGCCATGAGCGAACCCATCTCGGCGTAGGCGCGCGCCTTGCGGACCACCTCGCTCGCCGCCGTGCCGCTGTGCCACCAGAGATGGTACTCGCGCATCATGTCGTCGTGCGCCGCCGTCACCATCCTGTCGCCGGCCGTGCGGGCGAGGTCGATCGCGTCGCGCTCCGTGAACTGCGTCTTGCGCCAGTCAAACGACGCCAGCGCGCGCATCACGCCGGGGACTGCTGCGAGCTGCGCCGGAACGCGGCGGTCGGCCCACCGCTTCTGGTCGTTGTAGTGATTCCCGCCGGCGCCATAGTTCAAAACGGCGGTGCGCGCATAGTTGGCCCCCCAGTCGGCAAGATAGGACATCGGCACCACGCGGCTCCAGACGGCCTTCCACTTCGCCGCGTCGGCGCCGTAGCGGCTCGCGCAGAACTCGTCGAGCACGTCCGCAGACGACACGCCGTCCTTCGCCCACGCGTTGGCCGCGAAGTATCTGAGGCACAGAGTGTCCGTGTGGCTCGACTCCGGCCAGAACAGGTAGCCCGCGCAGAACGGATCGTTCTGCACGAGCTTCTGCCGCTCTTCGATGAGCGGATAATTGGCCCTCGTGTCGATGGCGTTCTCGAAGGCGAGAAAGATGGAGTACGTGTACGGGAACTTGCCCATCACGCCCCACTTCGTGAAGTTGTTCTGCTGGCCCTTCATCTCCGGGCGGTAGTCACGCGTAGCGTCGCCTTCGTAGTCCCAGATGATGTCGCGTTCCGGATCGAGCGTCTTGACCAGGGCGCGCACCTCCTCTGGATACCAGGTGAAGTAGAAGTCCCATCCGGCGAGGAGGACCTTTCGCTCGGGGTAGTCCCGGTGCGCGCGCTTCAGAAACTTGTCGAGCGCGAGCAGCTTCAGCTTGAGGTTGTCGGCCCTGTTGGTGTAGCAAAGGCGCTCGCCGAGGCCGATCGTGTGGAGAAGCCCGGGGCCGGGCTTGCCGTACGCCGCGATCGCCGTCTGCGTCAGCTTCCAGTACATGTCCACCCATTTGTCGTCGCGTATGTCCCATACAAGCCCGTTGCGCTCCTTGTAGCCGGCCGTCGCCTGCGGCAGGAACGGAGGATCGACCTTCTCAAGAAAGTCCTCCGGCGTGCGCGAGTACCAGTGCGTCATCGTGCCGAAGTCCTCTGGCACCTCCAGCCCGCGGGCGAAGGCGTAGTGCTGAAGGTCGTGCCGCAGCTTGCCGCGGTACTCCAGGCTCCAGAAGAGCGTGCGGTTGTCGTAGCCCTTGCCGTGGCCGGGAAGATCCTTTGACGGGTCGGGACTTGAGACTACGTCGGGGAATGCGCGCTGGAAGAGATCGTCCTGCCCGATGCGCAGCATGAAGACGTTGAGCCGCCGCTTGAGGCACCAGTCTATTTCCTTCTTCCAGTCGTCGAGGCCCCAGTGCTCCGCCTGGAACCGCGTCAGGCCGCGATGGGCGAAGTACCGGAGGCCGCGCCATTCGAACCGGGCCTCCTCGCGGACATCGAGCCCGGAGAGGTCTATCGACGCCTTCTTTGGCACCACATCTCCATCCCAGAACCAATGGCATCCGCCACGACGTTCGAGAAGATCATACACGCCGTAGAACACGCTGCGCATGTTCGAGCCCGTTATCTTCGCGCCTGCGCCTTCGGACACTATGGCGTACGCGTCTTTCCCGGTCTTCGACACCGACGGGTCGATTTCAAGGCGCAATGCGCCGGCATCGGGCGCACGGCCCGTTATGGCCTCGTGGTATCTGACGAACTCCGCCTGCGGCAACGCCAGCGAGGCGGCGAGGAGTATGCTGATGTTCATGATCTTGTCCTTCCTAGCTCCGAACTTCCCCTACAACCCCAGACTCTGGAGCTCGGAGAGGACGGCGCGGAATGCGGCCGCCGTGCGGGGCGCAGAGGACCTGAGCTCCGAAAGCGGGGTGGCGAGAATCTTCACGTGCAACTCGCGGATGCAGTCGGGCGAGAGCGGCGAACGGTCGCCCCTGTCCACCTTGCCGACGATCTGCCGCGCCATCGCGTCAATGGCCGGAGCGTAGAGATGTTCCGCCATCTCGGCCTGGTGGGAGGCGCAGTACCAGTTGGCGCAGTTGTCCATCAGCACATTGCCGAAGCCGGGATTGGAGACAGGGTGGACGTCGTTGAGCCGCGCAAGCGAATCGACGAGGGAATAGTCCGTGTGCAATGCGAGAAGACGGGCCATGAGATGTCCGAGCCTGCCGGCGCGGGCGGCGGCGGCGCGGACCTTCTCCGCGTCGCCCTTTCCGTCGCGCCAGTCGAACCACGCATGCATGAGCCTGTTCTCGGCCTCGACGGTGATGCGGTCCGCGGCCATCCTCGCAAGGTCCATGGCGTCGCGCCGCAGGTGCACGGATCCGTCCCAGTCCACTTCGCGAAGCGAACTGAAGATCCGCGGCACGCGGGAGAACACGGAGTCCGGTCGCGGCGCAGGCCAGCTTGAACGCGAGTTTGCCGGGTTCTTCTTCGCCCAGACGCGAAGAACGGTCAATGCGTAGTTCCACCGCCACAGCTCGTTCACGTTGGTGGAGACGGGGATGGCGTCTCGCCAGAGTTCGCCCATCCGCTCGACGTGTTCCGCAGGATAGCGGCGGGAACACAGGCCGCGCACGAGCGAATCGACGTCCGCCTTGTCCGCCCGCCACGCGTTGCGGACGAAGTATTCCAGGCCCATCGTGTCGACGTGGCTGGACTCGGGCCACAGGATGTAGCCCACGCACATCGGGTCATTCGCGATGAGACGCTGTCTCTGGGCGATCAGCGAGTAGTTGGTGCGCGGATCGAGCCCGGCCTCGTACGCCATGAATATGCCGAAGGTGTACGGTCTCTTTCCGATCACGTCCCACTCCGTGAAGTTCGTGTTTCTGTAGGCGTCGGCCTCGTAGTCCCAGATGATCACGTCATTCGGTATGTGCTTGAGAAAGGCCTTCGCCTCTTCAGGCTTGTTCATGCAGTAGATGTCCCATCCCGCGAAGACCCGCTTCGCCGAGGGGTAGCGCCGGCGCGCCTCGTCGAAGAGCGCGTTCGTCAGCTCTATCTTGGCGCGGCGGTTCTCCGCCGCCGTGGCGAACATATCGCGCTCGGCCACGCCGATGGTGTGGAGGATGTCGGGGCGGCCGTATTCGCGCATCGAGGCGGCGGTCAGCTTCCAGTAGGCGTCCATCCACTTCGCCTTGCGTATGTCCCACACGAGTCCGGATGGATCGTTGTATCCCTCCGAGGACTGCGGCATGAAGTCCGGCTTCATCTTCTCGAGGAAATCCTGCGGCGTGCGCGAATACCAGTGCGTCATCGTACCGAAGTCCTCAGGCGCCATCATGCCTCGCTCGAATGCATACGCCATTACCTTTTTGCGCAGTTCGCCGCGGAACTGAAGCGGCCAGAAGAGCGAACGGTTGTCGAACGCGCGCCCCGCGCCCGGCAATGGCTTGGACGCATCAGGATATGCGCACACATCCGGGAACGCCCTCTGGAAAAGATCGTCCTGCCCGATGCGAAGCATGAAAAGGTTGAGGCGGTTCTTGAGGCACCAGTCTATCTCGCGCCTCCAGTCCTCGAAGCCCCAGTGCTCCGCCTGGAAGCGCGTGAGGCCGCGATGGGCGAAGTACCGAAGGCCGCGGTACGAGAAGCGGGACTCCTCGCGGACGTCGAGGCCGGAGAGGTCGATCGCGCCCCTTCTCGGCACGACGTCGCCGTCCCAGAACCAGCCGCATCCGCCGCGCCGCTCGAAGAGGTCGTACACTCCGTAGAGGACGCTGCGCATGTTCGATCCCGTTATGGCGACGGACGCCGGCCCTTTGGAAGTTACCGCGTACGCGTCGTTGCCGGACTTTGAAATCGTCGGATCGATGGCGAACGAAACCGTCCCCTCCGGCGCCTCCGCTCCCACAATCTGCCTATAGTACTTCGCGAACTCAGCCCGCGGAACTGCGAATCCAAAGCAGGTAACGACGCAAGACGACGCAGCCAGAAACAAAAAGACACGCTTGTTCATATTGCCCTCTAACGTACCGAAATCACCATGCCGCGAGGTTTGGGAACGAGCAGCAGCCTGCAGCCGTCGCGTTTCTGCACCAGCTTGGCAGTCCCCGGCATGTTCTCGCCGGCGACAAGCGTCCACGCCACCTGCCGCGCAAGCGATCCGCAGTCGAGAAGCGTGTAGACGCTTCTGCACGCCTCCGCGCTCGGCGGCTCGGCGAAGCTCACGCGCAACGTGCATTCGGACGGCAGATCGAACGCGGCATCGGGGGCAACCAGCGAACCGACAACTTCTCCTGTGGACGGATTGACCGCCATTTCGAACGCCCTTGCGCCGCCGGAGGAGAATGTGCCCTGGAACGACGGATCGAAGGATGGGCGGCATGTAGGATCTTCGACCGACACGGAGCCCGCCCCGCCGACTCTTACGCGCGACATGTCGGTGAATCCCGACGGCAGACGATTCAGCCACTTCTTCATGAGATAGGATTCTATGCCATACACCGTGTCGTCGGGAAGCGCGCACGAATAGTAGAGCATCTCGCCTATTATCGCGCCCTTGCCGTCGTTGTAGGTCTTGTTCTCGGAATGGCCGTAGCAGTCTATGAACGGCACGTTGAACGCCCCCGTCGCACGCAGAGTGTAGACCTCCGGCCGGCCGGAAAAGCCTTTCGACTGATCAATCACAATGCCGTTGATGCGATTGACGCCGCCGGAGAACTGTGACGGCCCATTCCCCCAAAGCGACTGTCTCACACCACTAGTGCGCTGAACTATCGAACCAGTGCCACTTACCGTGTCAAGCAAAGGCGTGCCGCCTCCATGCGAAGAATTCTGCGCGACGAACGCCGTGCGAGTGTTCATCGCGGCAAGTGATGGCTGCGCCCCCGTCGATTCACGCGTACCGGTATTCATCTTGAAGTCATCGGCATACTCGAAGAAGCGAAGAGTCTTGCCGGCTGTGTCGCTGCCGTAGGTCTCGGGCCACTGACTGTAGTAAAGGTTGAAATCGATCCAGCCGCGCAGAGGCCCGCCATCGAACGACACCTTCCTCCAGACTGGAGTGCGGGAACTTACGCCATACGCTATTGGCTTGCCGGCCTCAAAAGATGCAGAGGTCTTGTCGCGGACCGCCACAACTTCGTCCGGTCGCTTGTCGTTGGCGTACACGTCCTTGCGGAACGTCAACGTCGCCTCGTCGTCGGCGTCGATCCAGTACAGGCGCCCTTCGGAGGGTATGTCATCCTCCGTGAACGCCGGCTTGGCGGACAGCAGCGTTCCGCCGGAGAGCTCCACCGTTCCCGAACACGCTCCTTCAAGCAGCAAAGCTCCATCGCCGGGCCGGAGCGCTGCCGATTCAACGAGCGTGATGCGGTTTGTCGCAGGGCGTGCCAGCTCCCTGTAGCGCGCACGCGCAGCTGCGGCATAGCCGGATATGCCCCACTTGTCGGCGAGATATATCTCAGCCTCGAGCCTCTGCCGCTCCGTGACCCGTTCGCCGAAGAGCAGAAGCTCCCCGTAGTTCTGCCCGCCGAACGGTCCGCCCGACACGCCGTTCGTCACGCCAAGCGAATTGAAGAATTCACCGTCCATGCTGATCGTCACGATCTGCCAGCCCCCGTTGAGAGTGCCGGACGCGGTTGGATCGACCTGCACGCCGTCGACCCACACGTCATGGTTCGTGTTCGTGGTGATGCCGTATGCAGTCGTCGTGCCGGAACGGGCAAGTGCGCCGTATGACGTTCCAAGCAGCGCCTGGCCGCCGCCATCCTGGCTCCCGAACACCATTACGGCCGTCTGGACGGAGTTCGACGTGAAAGAGTTGTATCCGCTTCCCAAAGAAAGAGGCAACCTGCGGGAACCATCAGAAGGGATCGACAAGTATGCCATGTCGCCCGCCGCCCCGGCGCCCGTCTTGCGACAGGTGTACACCTGCTGCACAAATTCCAGACTGCCGTTCGGCTGGTACATCCGCCTGTTCCAGAGCGACAGAAGCGCCGGATCCCGCCAGTCCAGCACACGCTCGACGTACGGATTGCCGTTCAGCGTCTTGTTCGCATGCTCAGTCGTCGTCCCCTCGCCAGGATATCTTTGCATGTCAACCCGCGAGAAGTCGAACCAGTGGGTCACGGAATTCGTGAAAGTCATATCTTCATGTACGAGCGAAAAGGCTCCAGGGCCGGAAAGAGTGGCGCAACAGCCGTTTGTGCCATGGAAGATCTGCGCAGAGACTCCCTCAGCGGCGGAAATCGTGCTGTCGGAAACGGCGGGCACGATACGTGCATTGCCAGCCGCGTTGGGGCTGTCGAGCGAAAGATCGACGAACGGCTTTTTGAGGACCACGTCTCCATAGAACGAAGAGTTGTCGCCGGCTAGGCCAACCGTCAGACGAGTATTAAGGGCGTATACCGCATCCCATCCCGACACTTCCACGACGCCCGTGCCCGACAGCGACCCGGCGAAGACGAAGTCTGCCTTGTTTGTGAAAACGAGCGCCGGCACATCGGGCATCTCCGTCTCGAGGACTATGTTGTTGTAGTTCGTGACGACGCCCGTCGAATGCTGAAAGCCTACGCGCTGAGGAAAGTTCGCCACGATGTCGGACATGTCGGGGACCACTCGTGCGCAGAGATTCAGCAATCCCGATTTCGTTACGTGTATCGTCTTGGACGGCGACACCGCGGCGGCATTGGCAAGAATCCACTTGGCGCGGTTCAAAGTGACCGAATCGTCCGAGACCGGCAGCGACACGTTGCTCGAGTTTTTAGCGAACATGTTCTCGCCGCACAGCCAAATGACAGTCTCTCCCTCCACAAGGAAATTCACTGACGGATCAGGAAAACTCACGACCGAGGACAATGCCTTCAGTCTTATCTGGCCGCCACCGGAGATGCTCAAATTCTCCATTGAAAGGAATGGACAGTAAAGAGAATGTCCAGTGTACACCGTATTGGCGCTCTCGATGTTCAGGGAGCCATTCCCATGCGCAAACAAATGACTGTTGATGTACGGAACGTTCGCACCCTTTGAATCGAATCTGAGCGTGGCCGCGCCGTTTGTGGCGATGAGCGCCGCCCAGACGCTCTTGGCCTGCGTCTGCGTCACCACGAGCGTAGAGCCGGGATTGAAGATGATGAAGGAGCCTTGGCCGTTGTAGGGATCGGCACCAGAACCGCCGATGTACAGCGTCGTGTTTTCGGGAATTACAGTCACCACGGCATTCACGGCAAGAGCCACCGCAGAAATCAGAAGGAACACTACTGCCTTAAGCGCGCCCCATCCCCGCTTTTGGCCAATTTTGCACGATTCCGTCATCTTTGCCTCCTTTGTTGCCGCCTCATTTTATCAAACATCCGTAATCGCCACAATCACCATTCCGACAAGAAAACATCATCATTCCTTCAAAGAACGGTTTTCGTCTTGCTTCGTGCGAAAGGGCAGAGATGGCATGACGTATCTGACGGCGACCGACTGCGCCGCCGCTTCGTTAGCGGCAACGCAGGCGGCGCGCAACGACGCGCCTTCCGCGAGCCGCACGGCAAGGACGCCGTTGAAGGCGTCGCCCGCGCCCGTGGAATCGACTGCCTCCACGGACGGCGCCGGAATGATCTCGCCCGTGGAACGGATGCGGCAGCCGCGCGCGCCGAGCGTGGTGACGACTTCCCCCGGCACGTCGCCGAGGGCCCGTTCCTCGAACTCGTTCGGCGTCCATAGATACACGCGCCTCTTCAGCGCTTCCGGCACCGGACGCGACGGCGCCGGATTGAATACTATCCTCACCCCGTTCGCTTCGGCGATCTCCGATGCGCGAAGGTTCACCTCCTCTGGAACCTCATTGTTCAGAAGAAGCGCGTCTGCGACGGCAATCTCGTCCTTGAACCCGAAGTCCACGTCCGCCTCGTCCAGTTCGCTACCGCGCGCCACCGTCACGCGCGTCTCGCCTGTGCCGTCCGTCAGAATCGCCGCGCACGCCGTGGGCTGGACAGAAGGATCGGAATAGTAGACAACGGGCACAATGCCTTCCCTCTCGCAGAAGGCGCTCACGGCACGTGAATCGGACTCGTTGCCGGCCTTGCCCAGAAACGAGACGCGCGCCCCCTGCCTTGCCGCCGCAACTGCCTGGTTGAAGCCCTTCCCGCCCCATTCCTCGTAGAAGTCCGTCGCGTGCACCGTCTCCCCGCCGGAATGGAACCGAGGCACGCAGAAGAACATCGACCTCCCGACAAGACCAATGACCGCGATTCTGCTCATAGATGCTTCACTCTTCCGAGGTACTTCTCCTCCAGGGCGACGTTCCGCGCCGCACCGCCTTCCACGTTCCCGCTCGCGTATATCGGCGGCTTGACGCCGCGCGCCTCGGCCTTCCTCGCGCCCTCGATGAGAATGGAATTCAATATGAAGAGCGACGCATACGTGGAGAGTCCGCCCATCTTCGCGCCGCCCACGTCGATCACGGCGTCGCCGTACGGCACCTTGCAGTCGATGGCGACGTCGGCCTCGTCCAGAATCACCGCACCGTGCGCACGGTACGCGGAGGACGAGATTGCGACCGTCTTGACGCCCGCCGCCTTCGCCGCGCGCAGCATCTCCACCGGCGCGGCGTTCTTTCCACTCGCGGATATCACCACGAATACGTCGCGCTCACCCACGCCGTGGCGGCGGAACACCTCCGCCGCGATCCCGTGCATCTTCTCCATCCGGCTCGACTTCGCCGCGCCGTCGTGAAGCATGAGATCGACGTCCAGCACCGGGGAGACGCAGGCGAGCCCACCCGCGCGGTAGAACGCGTCGAGCGCCGCGAGGTGCGAGTGCCCGCAGCCGAACACGTGCACGAGCGCGTCGCCGCAGATGACGTCCGCCACCAGGCCCGAAGCCCGCTCCATCGCGTCCGCCTCCTCTTCCTCTATCCGCCGCAGCAGCGCGGCTATGCTCTCAAGATACTTTCTCACGCGTCTCACCAGCCTTTCTGCAAAACAGCGGCATCGCTGAAGAAATACGACCCCGGTTCGTCCTCGTACATGAACACAAGCGGAATGTAGCCCGTCATCCAGCCG
>Ga0310696_10002651_pt1 | contig 23359 bp, 25 predicted proteins | sample AusTroGonzalo_MG_4_FD_203885 | JGI IMG/M metagenome (GOLD analysis project Ga0310696, IMG submission 203885) | Bovine rumen microbial communities from tropical cattle in Woodstock, Queensland, Australia - Gonzalo_02 (v2) (version 2) | ecosystem: Host-associated > Mammals > Digestive system >...
ATCATTTCACAAACCCGCCGGAACGGGTCCCACGCTTCTCTCCCTGCTAAAAACGGTCTATCCCGGACCGCTTCCGAAGAAGACAAGCTACGTCTTCTCGCCCAGGTACGACCTCTGGCACACGACCGAGGTCCACCGCAGGTTCGCCGAGGTCCTTCTGGACCGCTTTGTGTCCAACTTCGAACCGGAGAACGACAAACAGTTCGCCGCCGCCGTCTTCTGCTGCCTTGTGAACGGAAAGCGCATCGCCGTGGTCTCCTTCCGCGGCACCGACGCCACCGTCACGGGCTGGAAAGAGGACTTCGACATGGCCTACAAATCACCCATCCCCGCACAGACCGATTCCGTTGACTTTCTGGACTCCGTCCTGGATGCGGGCTATGACTCGATCCTCGTCTGCGGACACAGCAAGGGCGGCAACCTGGCAATGTACGGCGCCGCATGCTGCAAGGACCCGGACAGGATAGATGCAATCTACAACTTCGACGGTCCGGGCCTTCAGGAGTCCGTCTTCAAGAGGGACACGTGGGACATTCTTCAGGACAGAATCCACTCGTTCATCCCCGAGTCGTCGATAATAGGCCTTCTGATGAGCCACAGAGCCGTCCCGGTCGTGGTTGAAAGCGACAGCGTCAGCATCAAGCAGCACAACCCGTTCTACTGGCATGTCTCGGGAACGCACTTCGTCAGGACGGAGGACACGACCATCTCAAGCCGATTCCTGGACGGCACGTTCCACGCCTTTCTGGATTCCTGCACCATGGAGCAGAAGGAGCTTCTGGTAAGGACGGCCTTCGAGATAGTGGAGCTCTCCGGAGCCGTGAGGGTCAGGGACATAGTCAAGGGCCTTGTCCTGCACCTGCCCCAGGTAAAGAGGAAGATTTCGGAAATCCCGGAATCTGACCGCAAGGTGCTTTCCGAGGCGATGAAGATCCTCGTCGGGTCGGGAAGCAAAACGGTAAAACTCCTCATGGGAAAGGAAGAGGAAATATAGTACAAAGTCAATTGATAAATCGGGCATCTCAAGTTATCCTTTAGGAGGAGGATTGATATGAATTACAACGCAACAATTGTACTGATTGACAAAGAGACACCGTTCTTCTGCAAGGAAGTCATGGAGCTCATAAAGAACATCGACCAGCTGAAGTCCGTTCACGAGGCAGCAAAGATCGTGGGCGTCAGCTCCGCAAAGGCATGGAAGATGATCCGCGGGGTCGAGAGGGCTCTGGGAGAGCCCGCAGTCCGCAAGCAGAGAATCGGTGCAGATCCGTACAAGATCCACATCTCACCTGCCTGCAGAGGACTTCTCGAGAAGTATGCTGAGTTCGAGGCAAAGAGCCAGGAAGCCGTCAGCAATATCTACAAGCAGATTTTCTGATACCCCAGGGGTTTCAGTCGAAGGCCTTGCCAAAACGGCAAGGTCTTTTTTTGCACAAAAAAAGGCTGCGGCAGAAACCTGACGCAGCCTGAATAACATCGTTTCCGGATTACGGACGGAAGATGACCTTGATGGCCGTGTCGTCCTTGTCAACGTAGTCGAATCCGGCCTTGAGGTCGGCGAGCTTGAACTCGGCGTTGATCAGCGGCTTGATCTTGACGCTTCCCTGGATGATGGGTCTCATGACCTCGGGGAACCAGACGTAGCGCTGCTGCCATGTGTGGTGCACAAGGCAGGTGTTGACGAACTCAAGACCGTCGTCATGCCAGCGGCTGATGTTCAGCGTGATGGGAGTTGTGACCCAGCTGTAGAAGACGAACTTTCCGTTGTGCCTGATCATTGCCGATGCGGCGTTGAAGGACTCGGCGCTTCCGGCAGCCTCGACCACGACATCAGCTCCGACTCCGTCGGTGAGCTTCTTGACGGCGGCCACGACATCCTGCTCCTTGGGGTTCAGGACAACGTCGGCACCCAGCTTCTTGGCAAGGTTCAGCTTGCCCTCAAGGGGATCGACGACGATGACCTGATGGGCGCCCTTGAGCTTGGAGCACTGGGCGATGATCTGACCGGCGAATCCGCCGCCCATGACCACGACAGTGTCACCGAGCTGGACGCCGGTGTTCATTCCGCTGAACATTCCGCATGCAATGGGCTCTCCGAGTGCGGCAAGGTCCTTGTCCAGACCCTTGGGTGCGGGCTGAAGCTGGAAACTCTCCGCCTTGAAGTAGTCGGCGTAGTTGTTGTTCCATCCGAAGGAGATGACCTCGTCACCGACCTTGTAGTCGGCGACACGGCTTCCGACGGCCACGACGGTTCCGCCGCTCTCGTGTCCGAGAAGGAAGGGGAACTCGGGCGGCTGCCTGAATTCGGCCGTCTGGGGCGGCATGAATCCGCGATAGAAGCTCTTGTCCGAACCGCAGACTCCGCAGAGGTGGTTCTTTACGATGATGTCGTTCTCACCGCAGACAAGGTCTCTCTCGATCAGTTCGATGTCATAGGGTCCGTTCAGTCTTGCGGCCCTTGTTGTGAATTTCTCCATATAAACCCTCCCCGGCTGCGCCTTATTTCTTTCTCTCTTCGGCGATGATGTCCAGAGCCTGCTTCCAGTTCTTTCTGAAGCTCGAGCAGAACAGCTCGACAGGACCGTAGTCGTGGTACTCCTCCGGCTTGAGTGAACCGGTGAAATAACCCTTTCTGAAGTCGGGAAGCTTGTTGACCAGTTCGTCGATCACATCGAGCGGAACGGGATTGTTGAAGCAAGGAACGACGGGACCGTCCTTCTCAAGGAGCTTGTCGGCTGTTCCGAGCCAGTTGATCGTGTTGGAGACATCGCCTCCGACCCACTCGGTGAAGTGCTGCAGGCCTCTTGCTCCGCCGTTGATCAGCTTGACCTTTCCGCCCCTGAGGTCCATGTAGTATCTGACCTTCTGGGCCACTGCCTTTCCTGCCAGGAACATGACATCGGGAGAGATCTTGATGCCCTCGGCCTTGACGACCTTGCCCAGGTACTCGTCGAAGATTCCGGCGATGTGGGAGATGTAGGTGACGGGAGCCTTTCCGCAGCCCCTTGCAACTCCTCTCTCATAGGCGTTCAGGACGTCGATGGTCTGGTCCATGCTCATGACCTCGGTGCAGTTGAGGGGGATTCCCTCGGCGGCACACTGCTCGATGGCTCTGATACCGTCATCGGTTGCGGGAATCTTGATCATGATGTTCTCGCCGGCCTCACGGTTGAAGTGAGCGAGCTTCATGATGGTCTCGTAGCTCTCATCGTACGGATCGCCCTGGATGCTGACATAGCCCAGCTCTCCGTTGGTGGCCTTGTAGATGGGATAGAAGATCTTGGCGATCTTGGCAACCAGCTCGCGCTGGAGCTTGACCTCGACCATTGCATCGTCCTTCTCTTCCTTCATGATCTGGCGCATGACCTTCAGGGCCTCCTCACTCTTGGTGGGGTGGACGAGCATCTTGTATGCGAACGAAGGATTCTGGGTGCATCCCACGGCACCGGCCTCGATGGCCATGCGTGCCTCTTCCTCAGTGACGTTGTTGATCCAGAACTGTGTCGGCGTCATGGCCGCAACTCTTTTGAAATAATCTGCCATATCTTCCTCCTTATTTGATCTTAAGACCCTTCACATAGAACTCATGGGCGGCAGAGAGAGCCGGGTCTATGCGAACCTTGTCCTCGGTGATGAACTCACCGGCCTTGATGTCTGACACCACCTCCGCCCAGTTCAGCAGATAGAACGGGAGGACGCCTGCGGGAACCTTGTCCTTCTCATAGAGCTGGGGAGTGACGTTCTCGATGGTGTGATGATGTCCCTCGACCTTGAGGGTCGAGCCCTTCTTCATGTCAACCTGGGCCTTTCCGACCATGACTGACACCTGGCGGCAGCTCTTGTGCAGGCCGATTCCCAGGAAGTCCATCAGCAGGATCGTTGCCGGCGTCTCGACGCCGAGGAAGTGGTACGGCCAGTAGATGCATGCATACTTTCCGTTCCTTCCCACGACATGACCCTTGCCTCTGAGAAGCTCCCAGGTGATCTCGTCGTTGCATCTGACGATGACGAACTCACCGCCTCCGAAGCTGACTTCATCCGTGTACCTGTAGTCGTAGAATACATCCACGACTCCGGTCTCCTTGAGGATTCCGCCGTCCTTCTCGGGAATGAATACGTCGGCAAGCTCGGTGATCCTGGCAACGGGATAGTTGAGCTCCGTTGCGGCGGGCTTGAGTCCCGTCACGTTGGAGACCAGGTTCATCTCGCAGAGGTCTGCCGAAATCGGTCCCAGCAGGGACTTGAGGAGTTCTCCTCTTGCCTTGAGAGTCTCCACTCCCTTGAACTCGCGGTACTTTTTCAGCTCGGGGATGACCGCGGAGGGCTTCTCCTCGAAATAGGTGACCTCGGAGGTATCGGGATTGAAGATGATGTCGTTCTCGCTGGACTTTCCGGCGCAGACGATCTCAAGACCCAGGGCCCTTGCCCATGAGCAGAGGTCGGCCAGGTTCCTGGGCTGGTCGCCGTTGGCCAGGGTGTAGATGACACCCTTCTCCATGGCGAGCTTCGTCAGGTACGGGCCGTTGACGCTGTCGGTTTCCTTGGAGACCATGCAGACGTTGATTCCGTTCTCGATCGCCAGGGCGGCTGCGGACGAACCGAGGTCCACCTTTCCGGTGCACTCGACCACGGTGTTGAGTCCCGCGGCGGTGATCAGCCTGTAGTCGCTGACGACGAGGATGTCGTCGGGACCGGCGGCCTTGACCTGGGCCTCGTTCTCACAGACCTTGACGAGCTTCTTGTTGTAGCCGACCTTCTCAAGGACCTGGACGCACTCGTCGGGATGCCTTGAGCAGATCAGTCTCAGGGAGCACTGCGGCGTGTACAGGAGCTGGACCACAATGGTGTAGCCGTAGCCTCTGGTGGCGCCGATGATGCCGACCTTGGTCTTCTGACCTTTGAATTTGTCTTCGATGTAAGAATAATCCATCACGTCCTCCCCTTACTTGGTCTTCTTAACCTTCTTGACGATGTTCATCACAACCGGTGCGAGGCAGAGGATCAGCGTGATTCCGAGGAACACGGCTGAGATCGGCTTCTGCACGAAGATGGCCAGGTTGCAGTTGGAGATTTCCAGTGCCTGGCGTGCCTTGAGCTCGAATATCGGGCCAAGGACGAAGGCAAGGACTATCGGAGCCATGGGATATCCGCACTTCTTCATGTAGAAGGCGGCCACGCCTGCGATAATCATGACCCAGACGTCGAAGATGCTGTTTCCGACCGAATAGGAACCGATGACACAGACACCGATGATGATCGGGGCGAGAATCTTCTTGGGAACCTTGAGGATCCTCATCAGGATGGGGATGACCAGGATTCCGGCGATGACGCACATGATGTTTCCGATGTACATGGATGCCGTCATACCCCAGACGAACTCGGCCTCCTGTTCATAGAGGAGCGGACCGGGCTTGAGACCCCAGGCCTGAAGTCCTCCGAGAAGAACGGCCGTGGTCGAGGATCCGGGAATACCCAGGGCGAGAAGAGGAACGAAGGCACCGGCAGCGGCTGCGTTGTTGGCGGCCTCTGATGCGGAGACTCCCTCCAGGACTCCTGTTCCCATCTCTTTCTTATGACGTCCGATCTTCTTCTCCATGATGTAGGAGAGGAAGGCTCCGGTTGTTCCACCGGCTCCGGGAAGGAAACCGACGAACATTCCAAGGACGGCACTTCTGAGCATGACGGGCAGAAGCTGCAGGAATCTCTTGAAGCTGTAGAAGCTGTCGCGGATGCGCAGTTTTCCGGCATAGTCATGTCCCTGCTTTGAGGGATCCTCGGGCTCGAGCATCTCCATGACCTGGCTCAGACCGAACATTCCGATTACGAGCGGAATGAAGTTGATGCCGGCCAGAAGCTGCATGCTTCCGAAGGTGTATCTGAAGTGGTTGGAACTCTGGTCGATTCCGATTGTGGAAAGCAGGACTCCGATACCGGTAGCAATCAGACAGGTGATCGGATCATCTCCGAGCAGCCATCCGATGGATGTCAGGGCCATGAAGACAAGGGCTGCAAGCTCGGCGGGACCGAACTTCAGACCGACTTTGGCCAGTGTCGGACCCATGGCTGTAAGGAACATGATTCCGACGAATCCTCCGACGAACGAGGAGATGTTGGCGTTGAACAGAGCCTGTCCTGCCTTACCCTTCCTGGTCAGCGGATATCCGTCCAGTGATGTCATGACGGCCGAACTGTCTCCGGGGATGTTCAGCAGGATGGCGCTGTAGGCTCCTCCGAACATGTTTCCGTAGTAGATTCCGGCAAGCATGATGATTCCGGTTGTGGGGTTCATCTTGTAGGTCATGGGCAACAGCAGCGAGCAGCCTGCAACGGCACCGATACCGGGCATGGCGCCTACAAGGATTCCGATAACGCCTCCGATGAGGCAGGCGAAAAGGTTCATCGGGCTGATTGCAGTGACAAAGCCCTGTGCAAGCAAAGCAAAGTTAGACATAAGTCACCTCCTCAGATTCCGAAGATTCCGCGCGGGAACGGAACCTTGAGCCAAAGTACGAACACCCCGTAGAAGAACAGAGTGATGACAGCGGGGACCCAGATGGACTTGATCCACTTGTCATTGTTGACGACCTTCATATAGAAGAAGAGCGACAGGAACGTTCCGATAACCATTCCAAGGAACTTGATCAGAAGAATGGCCAGGACCGCTGTGAGTGCGGGAAGCAGCGGTTTGAGCTTCACGAGCACTTCCATGACCGAGAGCTTTTTTGCCTCGGCTGTCGCTTCTGCACGTGACTGCCTGTATGCCTTGATGTCCTTCACCAGCTTGACGATGGAGAACAGGAGCACTATGGCACCGAAGACGGTGGGGATGAAGCCGGTGTCGGCTGAGACACCGGGGATCCACATTCCGTACTCGGAAATACCCATGTACATCCAGAGACCGGCAATCAGCATCAGAAGTACTGAAATAACGATTCTAAGCATTTAACACCCCGATTCAAAAATGCCGCTGCGTTTCGGGCAGCGGCATGACTAATTTCAGATCAATCAGAGAGCACCGGCTTTCTTTGCGGTATCAAGGAGCATCTTCTCGTTCTCAAGATAGAATGTCCTGTAGGTGTCGCAATCCATGTAGCGGTTGACGATACCGTTCTGATCGCAGTAGTTCTGCCACTTCTCGGAAGCACAGACCTTGGCGAAAGCATCGGACCACCAGAGCTGAGCCTCTCTGCTCATGCCGGCTCCTGCGAGCATTCCGCGTGAGAAGTAGTAGACCAGTCCGGGATAGCCCATCTCGACGAATGTGGGAGCATCCTGGAACGGAGCGACGACTCTTTCCTCAGCCATTGTGGCGATGGCCTTGAGCTGTCCGCCCTCGACCAGACCTGCACACTCGGAGGGGTTGAACATACCGAACTCGATGTGGCCACCGAGGATGGCTGTTGCAATCTCACCTGCGCTGTTGAAGTAAACGGTGTTGAACTGTGAACCTGTGTTGTCGTTGATGTTGTAGACACAGACCTTGTCGATGTCATCGGCACAACCGACCGTGAGGGTCATGGGGTTGGCCTTGGAGGCTGCGAGAGCCTGCTCGAATGTCTGGTAGGGGCTGTCAGCCTTGGTGACGAAGAGGACGTTGTCGACGCCGACGGATGCGAGCATCGTGAAGTTGTCCTTGGGGATCGTACCAGCCTTGTTTCCGCCGACTGTGTGACCATCGTTGATTGTGAAGATGGTGTAGTTGGGATCGGACTTGGAGTTGACATATGCCTGTCCGACTGAACCGGATCCGCCGCCCTTGTTGACGGGAATGATTGTCTGGTCTGTGAGCTTGAGGTCCTGGATGATCTCAATGAGAAGACGTCCCATGATATCGCTTCCACCACCTGCAGAAGCCGGGATGACCAGCTCGATTGACTGTGAAGGATAGGTTGACTCGCCACTTGCGTTAGCGAAAACGGTTGTCATTGCGCAAAGGAGCACAAGAACTGCAACAAGAATACGCTTCATCGTAATTCCCCCTTAAGATTTAGTGTCTGCGGTCGGGACCGGCTGACACATACACAGAAGCAATAAGCGTGCCAACTTGTCCGAAGCAGTGGAAATCAATGGTTAAATTTGACTAACTGTTGCAGTTTGCAACACTTTGTGGCACAAATGCGACACTTTTAGGCTTCAATCGGGGATTCCGTACTTGATCATCTTCCTGTACAGGGTGCTGCGGTCCATGTTCAGGTGCCTTGCGGCCTCGCTCTTGCTCCGGTAGCTGCCAAGGGCTTTCTCGATGCGTTTCTTCTCGCTCTCTTCCTCGACAGGCTCGTCTTTCTCTTTTCCGAACAGCCTGATCAGATCTTCCTCCGTGATCTCGGGGTCGTCCATGACGACGGAGAGGCGCTCGCACATGTTGGCGAGCTCTCGGACGTTTCCGGAGAGGTTAAGGCCCATCAGATAGGGATAGCACTCGTGGGTGAAATGATGGCTGATGCTGCCAAGCTTTCTGTCGTACAGCTCCAGGTAGAACTTGGCCAGCCTGACGATGTCGCGGTCCCTCTCCCGAAGCGGCGGGATGTCCAGCCTCAGGACGTTGAGACGGAAGTACAGATCGCGTCTGAAGCGGCCCTCCTTGACCTCGTTCTCGATGTCTCTGTTTGTGGCGGAGATGATTCTGACGTCGACGGGAATGACGGCGTCATCGCCCAGACGGATGATGGAGTGCTCGGCAAGGACCCTCAGAAGGCGGCCCTGCAGGGAGAGGCTCATCTCGGAGACCTCGTCCAGGAAGATCGTACCGCCGTGGGCCAGTTCGAAGAGACCCGTCTTTCCGGTCTTGGCGGCTCCGGTGAAGGCTCCGGCAGCGTAGCCGAAGAGTTCGCTCTCAAGCAGGTTCTCGGGAAGTGCGGCGCAGTTGATGGCCACGAACGGCCCGTTGCACCTGTCGCTGGCCTTGTGGATGCTTTGGGCGAAAAGCTCCTTTCCGGTTCCTGTCTCCCCCACTATAAGGATGCTTGAGTTGACCTTGCTGTACTTTCTGGCAAGCTCCTTGACCTGGAGCATGGGCTCGCTCTTCCCGATTATGTCGTCGAACCCGTACTTGGCCACGAAGCCCTTGGAGTAGACCGTCTGGCGGATCTTGGTCTCCATGTCCTTGATGACGTTGACCTTCTGGACGATGAAGACGGCGCCGCTGAAGCGGCCGTCGATCCTGATGGGGAACTTGTTGACCGAGTAGTCCTTCTCCCCTACGTGGATGACCGTTCCGAAGGTCGAACCGACCATTGTGGAGGTATCCGGCTTGTCCAGTTCGGGAAGGATCTCATTCAGGTCCTTTCCGACGGCGAAGTCCTCCTTCATCCCGAAGAATCGGCAGGCGTCGACATTGAAGACGGTGATCTTCTTTTCGGCGTCTATGGAGATGATTCCCTCTGAGATGTTGTTCAGGACGGCCTGATACTTCTCCGCGTATGCCTTCCTGTCGGCCGAGAACCTGAGAAGCGATATGGCCTCGTCTATTGCCTGTCTGACACTGGCCTTGCTGGTCGTGATCAGGGAGCACGGCACGCCCGTCTTGACGGCGTACTCGTACACGGCGTTTCCGCCTATGACATAATCGGCACCGTCGGCAAGCGCCCTGGTGACCATCTCCGGATAGTTGATGTCGTTGTTCACGTCGTAGACGGAGAACTCCTCGAACATCCCCTTACCTATCTCCTCTACTCCGTATGTGGCACTGGGAAGAGCGATCAGGGCAACGTGCCTGGGATTGCTGCTCCGGGCCTTGTTCATGGCCGTGAGGATGTCGTAGGCACTCATCGGAATCTCGATGATGGGCATGTCGGGATAATGTGTCTTCAGATACTGGACGCTGATTCCCCTGGCGATGGCTATGTCGCCGTACAGCTTGTAGTCGGGAATGTCGTACACCGCCTTGGGGTGCGAGCGGAACTGGATCTTGTCCCTGTACGGATGTTCGGCCCACACCTCTGTAACAACCTCGAGAAGATTGGGGTATGGGACGATACAGTCTATCAGATACATCTTTCGAACTTCTTCATGTTGTCGATGATCAGTTTTCCGGTGGCTGTGGGATCCTCACCGCTCTTGAGCTCGCCGGAAAGGAAACCCTTGTATGAGCCTTCCTTCAGGACCCTAAGGTGCGAGGCGAAGTCGATCTTACCCAGTCCGGGAACAAGACGGTCGGTGTCGGCGATATGGAAGTGAAGGAGCTTGCCCGAATCCATGACGCCCTTCAGGGCATTCACGGGATCATCTTCCGCAAGGTCTGCGTTGAACGTGTCGTACAGAACACCGACATTGGGGCTTCCTGCCCTGTCTATGAACGAGAGGGTCTCGGCGCATGTGTTGAATATGTCCGTCTGTCCCTTGTTGACCGGCTCGAGCGCTACCTTGACCCCGTATCCGGAAAGCTTCGGATCCAGCTTGCCGAACAGGTCTGCAAGAATCTCCTCGGCCGCAGCGACAGAGCCGACATCCCTGGCACAGCCTCTGAAGGCTCCGATGGTGACGATGTGGTTTCCCAGTCTTGCGGCCAGCTCGATCATGTCGGAGAACAGGGCTGCGCACTCCTTCCTCTTCTCCCTGTCCTTTGCGAACAGAGTCAGCCCGGTGACGGTGAAGATTGCTCCGCTTGTGACATCGGAGATCTCAAGACCGGCCTTGCGGCAGGCCTCAAGCACGTATTTATGATCGCAGTCCTTCGGATAGCCGCACAGGAGCTCGATTCCGGCATAGCCGAATGATGCCATGTCGGATAGTTTCTTCTCGAACGGACCTGCCATCATTGAGAATACGAAATCCTTCTTGATCTCAGGACTGGTAATGCACAGCGCGTATTTCATGGAGCAACCTCACCCTTGCGTCGTTTCACTTCCTTATATCTTACCCCACGAAATCCGATTTGCCAATTGAAGAACATGTTTACTCGGACCCGATTTCGGGATACAGTTTCTGTGGAGGAGAACATGGATAATCTTGCGTTGTTCATCGTATTCGGGGTTATAGGCGTCATCTGCATCTTCAACCTCACAGTCGGAAAACGTGCCCGCATGAAGGCCACCCAGCACAACAAGGATGTGTTCGGTGCACTGAAGGACAAGGCTGTGGATGCCCTGGGCAAGGCCAAGTACGAGAAGATGAAGAAGATCCCCTACATGGGAGACAACGCCAACGGCTATCTGATCTGCTTCAGCAAGGAAGACGATGTCATGGCTCTGATAACCTTCGATGACGTCTACAAGATGAAATACAAGTCGAAGAAGAGCTGTGAAATCATCACCGACGGAGATGACAGGCACTATGACAGCCTCGTCCTCCGCGTCAGCGCACCGGAGCTTGAGAGCGATGTCAGCATAAGGCTTGCCGAGCGAAGGCACAGAAGAAAGAGCTACATCGGGAAGGCCATCATGGAGGACGCCCAGGAATTCAGGGATGTCATCACAGGCAAGATCAAACAGGGGGAGTGATATGGACAGGGTAACACTGGGAAGCACGGGAATCACCGTCAACAAGAACGGATTCGGAGCACTCCCGATCCAGAGAATCAGCGTCGATGCTGCAGTGAAGCTACTCAGGCGTGCACTGGATGCGGGAATGACGTTCTTCGACACATCGCGCCGCTACACGGACAGCGAGAATAAAATCGGAATCGCCTTCGAAAACATCCCCAGGGACAGGTATTTCATCGCGACCAAAACAGGAGCCCTCACGGGCGATGATCTCAGGGCAGACATCAAGGCCTCCCTGGAAGCGCTCAAGACCGACCATGTTGACCTCTACCAGTTCCACAACACACCCTTCTGCCCCAAGCCCGGAGACGGCAGCGGCCTTTACGAGGCCATGCTCGAGGCCAAGGAAAAGGGCCAGGTCAGACACATAGGAATCACAAACCACCGCCTCAAGGTGGCCCACGAAGCAATAGACAGCGGTCTTTACGAGACGCTTCAGTTCCCCTTCTGCTACATCTCGGGAAAGCAGGAGCTTGAGCTTGTCGAGAAGTGCAAAAAGAACAACATGGGCTTCATAGCCATGAAGGGCCTGTCCGGCGGACTTCTTTCCGACTACAGAGCCTGCTATGCCTTCGAGGCCCAGTTCCCCAACGTCCTTCCCATCTGGGGCATCCAGCGTGAGGAGGAACTTGACCAGTGGATCTCCTGCATAGACAATCCGCCGAAGATGACTCCCGAGATCAAAGCCCTGATCGAGAAGGACAGGAAGGAGCTTTCCGGAAACTTCTGCAGAAGCTGCGGCTACTGCATGCCCTGCACCGTCGGCATCGAGATCAACCAGTGCGCCAGAATGAGCCAGCTCATCAGACGCAGTCCTTCCAAGCCCTTCCTCACACCGGAATGGCAGGCAAAGATGCTCAAGATCAACGACTGCATCGATTGCGGCAAGTGCAAATCAAAGTGCCCGTACGAACTCAACACCCCCGAGCTTCTCAGAAAGAACCTCGAGGACTATGAGAACATTCTGGCAGGACGCGTAAAACTCTGACTTGCTAAAGAAACGCAAAGCTATTATCATGCTTGCAAGACAAAGGGGTCGCAGAAGAGATATCTGCGACCTTTTTTCGTTTTCTGAGGAGGAAAACATATGTGCGGATTCGTCGGATGTTTTGAAATCGATGCGAGCAGAACCGATACACAGGCCCTGAGAACCGAAATCCTGGACATGAGCAGGAAGATAAGGCACCGCGGTCCGGACTGGAGCGGAGTCTACACTTCCGACAGGGCCATTCTCAGTCATGAGAGGCTTGCGATAGTCGACCCCTTTTCCGGCCGGCAGCCGCTTGTCAGCGATGACGGAAAGGTCATTCTCATAGTCAACGGAGAAATCTACAACCATCAGGACATCAGAAAGGAATTCAACAACTCGTACAATTTCCGCACGAACTCCGACTGCGAGGTGATAATCCCTCTGTACAGAAAGTACGGGCCGGACTTCCTGGAGAGGCTTTCCGGAATCTTCGCCTTCGCACTCTATGATTCTGACAAGGACCTGTACATGGTCGGCCGCGACGAAATCGGAGTCGTTCCCCTCTACCAGGGTTGGGACAAGGACGGGCGCTACTACGTGGCATCGGAGCTCAAGGCCCTTGAAGGCGTTTGCACGAAGATCGAGGAGTTCCCCAACGGGTGCTACATGGTCTCTAAGGGAGGTCCGGGCAAAGTCTCCCCTGTCCGTTGGTACCACAGGTCCTGGGAAAGCTACGACAACGTGAAGGACAACCCCGTTGCAATGGACAAGAGCGGCAAGGTCGTGAACCCCGATGTGATCCGGACCCTGCGCGAGGCCCTTGAGACCTCGGTCAAGAAACAGCTGATGTGCGATGTACCCTACGGCGTTCTGCTCAGCGGAGGCCTGGACTCCTCCATAGTCGCCGCCATAGTCCAGAAGTACAGCAAGAAGAGAATCGAAAGCGGAGACAAAGACGGTGCCTGGTGGCCCCAGCTCCACTCCTTTGCAATAGGACTCGACGGCTCGCCCGATCTGGAAGCGGCAAGAAAAGCCGCCGACTACATCGGCACGGTCCATCATGAGATCCACTTCACCTTGCAGGAGGCCCTGGATGTCCTTGAGGACGTCATCTACCACATCGAGACCTACGACATCACGACGGTAAGAGCCTCCACCCCGATGTTCCTTTTAGCCAGGGTCATCAAGTCCATGGGAATCAAGATGGTCCTCTCCGGCGAGGGCTCGGACGAGCTTTTCGGAGGCTACCTCTATTTCCACAAGGCCCCCGATGCCCGCGAGTTCCACGAGGAGCTGGTGCGCAAGATGGGCAAGCTTCACCTCTACGACTGTCTGAGAGCCAACAAGAGCCTGATGGCCTGGGGAGTCGAGGGCCGTGTCCCCTTCCTGGACAAGGAGTTCATCGATGTGGCCATGAACATCAACCCCACCGACAAGATGAGCATCCGTCTTCCCGACGGAACTCAGCGCATCGAGAAGTGGATCCTCAGAAAGGCCTTCGAGGACATGCTTCCTCCGGAGATCTGCTGGCGCCAGAAGGAGCAGTTCAGCGACGGTGTGGGCTACAGCTGGATCGACATGCTCCGCAAGATGACTTCCGAGAAGGTCAGCGACGAGGCCTTTGCAAAACGCGCCGAGAGATTCCCGATCAACACTCCGATCACCAAGGAGGAGTACTACTACCGCGAGGTCTATAGCCACCTGTTCCCCTCCGACGATGCGGCGAGGGTCGTCCCGCATGAGGCAGGAGTTGCCTGCTCCACCGCAAAGGCCCTTGAATGGGACCAGGCGTGGAAGAACATGGACGAGCCCTCGGGCCGTGCCATTGCGGGAGTCCACGACAAGGCATACTGATGCGATTGACAACTTAGGTGGATTGGGGCTATATTTGCCCTGTTGCTTCGCAACGCCCAGATGGCGGAATTGGTAGACGCGCTAGGTTCAGGTCCTAGTTCTCGCAAGGGTGTGTGGGTTCGAGTCCCGTTCTGGGCACAAACAGGAAAACCGGTCAGTGATGACCGGTTTTTTGTTTGGGTACGTTCTGGCTGCAAGTCCCGTTCTGCATGACCGGCGTTACATACAAATGCCCGAAATCCGGGTTCTGTATGTAATTTTTACATACAAAACGCCCGAATCCTCATTTTGTATGTAATCAGTAACTCACTTTCCCGTCAGAGGTTGCAACAGATTTGCCAAATCGGAAACGATGCAGTATAATTAGGGTATCAAACCATAAGGAGAGAATTGTATGGCTAACAAAGAGAAACTCAAGATCTACAAGGACATGATGTCCGATCAGAAGGTCAGGGATGAGATCAACTCACTTCCTGAGCCCGAGAGCCTCGACCAGATGGCAGAAGTCCTCGGCGGAGTGGGTACCAGGCATGGTTTTGCTCTGAGCAAGGATGATTTCCTTGACCTCTTCTCGGATTTGAAGGCCAGATCCGACAAGGCCGGAGCTGTTGCAAGTCTGGCTGATTCCGATCTTGCCGCGGTTTCCGGAGGTGTCGGTGAGGCAGACTGCAAGTCCAACCCGATCATCACGGGATCAAACCCACTGGCAGGCGGCAATACCTCAGCAGTAATCTGGTACATGGTCAAGGCCAACGCCTCATGCCATTGTCATAACTTCCTCAGTTCTCCTGAAGAGGACAGTCAGCTGGCGTAAGAACTGCAGTTGATTCAGAAGGGCTGTCGCTTATGCGGCGGCCCTTTTTTCATGGTATAATCGCTGATATGAGCAAGAAGAAATCCAACAAGCAGAAGGCCGTTGAGCTGCTGAAGAAAAGGTTCGACCTGGATGAGGAGAACAAGGTATTCGATATATGGCTGAAGCTGGACAACCTGGATCCGCTGATTGACAGGTCCATCTCCAGTGAGAATGCGGTTTACCTCAGCGAAGGGGCCGACGATCTGATTCTGAGGCACCTGAAGGACATCCCGCACGGATACAAAGGCGACGTCACTTTACAGATTGCAGATTACGAGGGCTACAGCAAGGACGCCGTGAAAGGCGCCTTCAGGGAAACCATCGAATTGAACCGCATCAGATTCAAGAAGGAGAACAGGAGAAAGGACCTGCTGGTCATACTCATGACCCTGGCGGGACTTCTGTTCATCATCCTTAGCAAGACGGTGCTTTCATCGATCTTCGACAACTACACGCTCAATGCGATTGTCGTCGAGACGCTGGACATCATAGGCTGGGTCTTCCTGTGGGAGGCCGTGACCGTTCTGTTTCTCAATCCTTCGGAGATACTCAAGAACGGAAGTCTGATTCTGTTCAAGATGAAGTCGTTCAACCTGGAGTGAACGTTATTTGAGCGCCTTACCTTCCTTGTAGGCCTTGCCGACTATGGGCCCCAGAGCGACGTAGTTCGCGCAGTCTATGTCGAATGTAAGGGGCTTGAGCTTGGCGACATCGATCTTGCCGTTTGTAAGAACCGATTCGTCTGCGGAGGTGTTGACGATGTTGCCGAAGCAGTGGCAGTGCTCGGCTTCGTAGGAATCAAGGACGCATTCCATGCAGATTGCATAGTCGGTGAAGACCGGGGCATCGACGTGAGCTGACTTCTCGGCGTGAAGGCCGCTCTTTGCGAACTTGTCGGGGCAGTTGTTGCCGGAGACAATGCCGACGAAATCGGATGCGACCATGTTGCGCTCGTCGGCGATGTGGACCGTGAAGGCCTTTCTCCTGAGCATGTTCTTCACCGTCTTGTGGCCGGCGCTGAGGCAGAGGAAGATCTGGTGGTCGTCGCCCACCGCGCCCCATGCGGCGTTCATTGCGTTGGGTGTTCCGTCATCGTTGTATGTTCCGATGATCAGGACGGGCTGCGGGTATACCAAAGGCTTTTTTCCCAGATCGACTCTCATATTCTGACCTCCGTTTCAACCTTCTTTTCCGTTGTTGTAATGCTGATACAGCTCCTCGGTGGCAAGGGCGAACTTGGTGACGGAGAAAAGACAGTCCTCGGGATAGATGTAGAACGTGTCCGTCAGGGTGTTCAGATCCACGCAGTCACCGTACTTGCCCAGGTACTCGTACTCTATGTGGCAAGAGTAGAGCTCGGCGGCGGGCCATTTGACCTCGTAGCTCTTGCCGTCGTGCTCGCCCTTTAAGGTGAAGCCCTCCATGTTGTGGGTGAGCGTCGCCTTGCCGATGGGGATGTACCTGTCCTTGGGGAGGATGTCGACGTGGGTGCGGCATTCGAATGAGTAGGTGCCGTTTTCCACTTCCTTTCTGACGTTGGAGCGTTCCCATTCGTACCAGTCGGGGATGTGGGAGAAGTAGGTCTCCCCTTCCTGGGCCTTGAGGTGTCCCAGTTCGTCGAGGTTCCACTTCTTGCCGCAGGACGTGCACTCAAGGACATCGTCGTGGGTGGCCATCTTGTACTCGGTGCCGCAGTGGGGGCACTGGTAGAGCACCTTGTGAAGGCCCTCTGCCCTGCCCTTGTATGTCACGCGCTTGTTGTTCTCTTCCTGCCAGGTGTAGTCGTCGTAGCGGAACTCTTCCTTGATCTTCTCGTAGACCTCATCTGCGGGGGTCTTTGCAAGCTCTTCCGCGGTGAACAGGCACTTCATCGTGGCCTGGACACCCTTGATCTTCCTGTCGTGGAGGTTCCAGAACGGGGAGTTTATGTGATGGCCGTGGCACATCAGAGTCACCACGGGGACCTTGAGATACTTGGCGAACTTGCCCAGAGACCGGGGAAGGACGGCCGTGGTTCCGCAGAGCGAGTAACGGGCCTCGGGATAGACGGCGGCGATGTCACCGCGCTCGGTCACGTACTTGAGCTGTCTGACAAGCTCCACATCGCGTGTGAACTTCCTCTTGCAGATGCAGCCGATGAAACGCAGAAGCCACTCGCGCTTGAGATAACCGTCTATGGCGACGACGTAGTTGACCCTGTGCGGGAAGGTGGCCTTTGTGGCGACCTTGAAATCCATGAAGGCGTTGTGGTTGCAAAGAAGAAGATACGGGGGCTTGATTCCCTCCATGTTTATCTTCTCGAGCTGGCTTTTATGCGAAATGAGAGCGGGGGCGCACAGAAGCCAGATGAGAGGCCTCAGGTGCATCCTTCCGATCTTCTTTGACATGTCAAAATGGGGGTATTGTTCGAACATTGCCCCTATCATACACCATGAGCCGAGATTAGGCCAGCGACGTTGAGTGCGAAGTCACAGCAGCTGACAACACCGGCTCCCGGATCCAGGCCCTTTTCCCTCATCAGTTCTGCCGTCTCCATGGCGGTTGTCCTAAGATCATCGTGACGCGGGAAGACCTCGTGCACCGGTCCGAAGTCCGTCTTTCCGTCTCCCAGACAGAGGACGCTTGTGCAGTGCTCCGCAATGTCCTGCGGATTGTGGCTGACCAGAACAATCGTCTTTCCCGCCTCATTGAGCTTTGCAAGGATTTCAAACAGTCTGTCGTGCCAGGTTTCATCCAACCCTGCGGCAGGCTCGTCCAGAATCAGGATGTCGCAGTCCATGGCTAGAACTCCGGCTATGGCAACACGGCGCTTCTCTCCGCCTGAGAGATTCAGGGGGTTGCATCCGAACAGGGACTCGGGGATGCCCGTCATCTTCAGGGCCGTTTCGGCTGCCTCACGGGCCTTGCTCTTCTCCATGCCGATGTTAAGCGGACCGAACATGACGTCGTCGATCACCGTCTTTCCGAAGATCTGGTTCTCAGGAAACTGCATGACGAAGCCCCTTGTTCCCGAGATTGCCATGTCTCCGGACGAGGGCGGAAAGAGGCCTGCAATCAGTCTGCACAACGTCGTCTTTCCGCTGCCCGAAGGCCCTGTGATGCCGAGGAAAGCTCCGTCATCGATTGAGAATGAGAGATCGTTCAGTACGTTCCGGCTGCCGTATGAGTGGAAGACGTTTTTGAATCGGATCATAGGCGGCCCACCTTCATCAGGATGATGATCGTCAGGAATGTGAAGATGCAGACATAGGCCGCAGCATCGCGGTAGGTGTTGCGGATTTCTCTGAGGTGCGTAGGTGCTGCACTTCCGTAGAGCCTGCTGTCCATGGCCATGGCCAGGTCCTCCGACCTTCTGACCGAAGATGCGAACACTGGAACTATTACGGAGACGGAGGCACGGGCCTTGGAAAGAAGGCCGCTCTTTCTGTAGTCGGCTCCGCGGCAGATCTGGGCGTCCATGATCCTGGAGGCCTCGTCGGCAATCAGCGGGATGAACCTGAAGGCTACGGAGACGATGGTGGCCACATCATGAACCGGCACTCCTATCTTTGAAGACCAGCCCAGGGCCTTCTCCACACCGGCAGAGATTTCGCGCGGCCTTGTCGTGAGGGTCAGCAGGTTCGAAGCCAGGACAACCTCGTAGATGCGCACGAAAAGAAGCACCGCCTTGCGAAGGCCGTCCTCTGCTGTGAGAGCGTTAATCACGCACACTATGAGGACTGCAATGAACATGGGCAGAGTTCCCTTGAGCATGTGGCGCACGGGGACCTTCGAAATAATTATCAGTAGCACAAGACACACAAGGCACAGTGAGGCCGATGCGGCCGAGGACGAGAGGAAGACCGAGACTATGAAGAACAGAAGACCCAGAAGTTTGGTCCCCGGAGCCAGGAGGTGGAGAAACGAATCCCCCCGGAAGTAGCGTCCCAAAGTCACATCCCTAAGCACGGCGGCCTCCGAGGGAAGTCAGGTAATCGGCAAGAGCCTGTCTTGAGACAACCGAATCGGGAACGGATATGCCCTGATCATCCAGGGCCTTTTTCAAATCGGAGACGGGACTTCTGAGGACTCCTTTTCCGAAGGCTTCTTCGGGGCTTCCGGAGAAGACCACCCTGCCCTTCCCGAACACGAGAACGACATCTGACTGGGCTATCTCGTCACTGTCCCGGGTTATCAGGACAACCGTCATCCCGCGTTCCTTGTTGAGCCTGTGAAGGACGGATAGAACGGCCTTTCTGCCCTTTGGGTCGAGCATCACGGTGCCTTCGTCCAGGACTATACATCTTGGTCGGATGGCCAGGGCGCCGGCTATTGCCAGAAGCTGCTTCTGTCCGCCTGAAAGACAGTTCGGATCGGCATCCTCAAGTCCCTCAAGACCCACAAGCGCAAGGCTCTCCCTGACGCGCTCTCTGATCTCGTCAACAGGAATGCCCATGTTCTCCGGACCGAAGGCCACATCGTCGGCCACCGTGTCTCCGATGATGGAGTTGTCGGGATTCTGGAAGACCAGCGAGACGCAACGCCTTATGTCATGGACCTTCTTTGAATCAGAGGTGTCCGCACCGCCGATCATCACCTTCCCAGATCCGGGGACCAGCAGTGCGTTGAGAAGTCTTGCGAAAGTGGATTTTCCGGCACCGCTGTCTCCGGTGACGGAAGTGAAGGAACCTTCCTCCACAGACAAAGAAAGGCCGCAAAGAACATCTCCGCGGCCGTATGAATATCTTACGTCCCTAAGTTCGATCAGCGGGGACATCGGGACGCGGTTCCTTGACGATAAGGAATTTCTTGATTGCAAACAGAGCCGCGATGATGGTCACGCCGATCAGCATCTCCCAGGTCTCCAGGTACTGGATCAGAAGCTCTCGGGTCACGGCGATCATCAGAATCTCAATGACCGACTCCAGGTTCTGGGCGATGATGACGTAGATCAGCTCAATGGCGATCAGCATTCCGGCTGCGAACTCCAGAAGGTGGGCCAGGGCCTTCTCCTCGCCGTTTATGATGGCTGAGAAGAATCCGGGGATTCTGCTGAAGGAGACGAGGACTCCTCCGATAAGTACGACTGAAAGAGCGATCATTATGATCGATGTGAACCAATGGATCCATCTCTCGATGCTTCCCATTCCGCTGCCGACTTCAAAGAAAATCGGTGAGAACTTCTCTCTTTTCTCTTTCTTAACCTTTTCGCCCATCTTCGTCTCCATTGACCCGGTCCAGTACCACGGCGGCGATGAATCCTATCACCACGCCGGCCACCACACCGCATATTATCAGCGCAGGCACGTAATACACCAGAGCCGATGTCTGAAGTATAAGGCATGCGACGCCTATCTGTCCAAGGTTATGTGACACACCTCCTGCAACACTCACCGCAACGGGGCTGAAAAGCCCGGTCTTCTTCAGAAGAGCCATGACAATCAGGGAGATGATCGCCCCCGCAGCCGAATAGACCATCGAAAGGACGGACCCGAACAGAAGCGAGGATATGACAACCCTTGTAAGGGAGATTCCCATGGCGTTCGCAAAGCCCAGACGGTACAGGGCGAACACCACGGCGATGTTTGCAAGTCCTATTCTGACTCCGGGAACCGATGTGAATGCGGGGAACAGACTCTCCACATAGGAAAGCACAAGGGCAAGGGCTATCAGGACTCCGGTCTGGGCAACTGTCTTTGTCTTCATCCCATCACCTCAGATCACGAAATCAACCAGCGGACCCGAACCGGTCCCGGTCACGGTCACGGTTATGCGGTTGGGCAGACAGACTATGCTCTGCCCCTGCGTGTCTATCCAGCCCTGATGCACACAGACCAGGTCCGGACAATCGGCGTGGATCATCCTGACCTTGCCTCTGGAAATCTGGATCTCATTGCTTCCGCCGTTGAACGTGAATCTGCCTTCCATCTCGATCGGGTATTCTGCGACCGTCTTCCCGTCGATGTCCACGACAATGAAGGATCCGGGCTTGGAACCTGCATTCCTGATGATGAGCAGGACTATTCCCACAGCCAGAACACAGAGAATGAGAATCAGATCCCGGTAAACCTTCTTCATAGCCTAAAGATTAAAGAATTGTAATGAGCGGCTCAAGGGCCTTTGTGCAGGAGACCCTTCCGTCGGGGAAGATCCAGATGCACTGCACTCCGTCCATGGCGCTGACCAGCTCAAGACCGTCCTCGTACGGCATGCAGAACAGCGCCGTCGAGAGGGCGTCTGCAAGGGCACTGTCCTCGGTTATCACGGAAACGGAGCTGAAATACTCCGCAGGATACAGGGTGTCGGTGTCTATCAGGTGCGAGTACCTCTTCCCGCCGACGGTGAAAAAGCGCTTGTAGTCGCCGCTCGTCACACAGGACGTGTCCGAGAGCGTGACCGTCAGAGCCAGATTCTCAGGATCCTTGGGGTCCATTATCCCCGTTTTCCATCCGCTTCCGTCGGTCTTCGTCCCCACGCACCTGAGGTTTCCTCCCAGATTGACCACGTAGCCCGACAGTCCGTTCTCCTTCAGGTACCTGGCGCACATCTCGGCCGCATACCCCTTGCCTATGGCTCCCACGTCGATTGAGGCCTCCGGGTCGGAGATTCTTACGGTGCAGGCCTTCTCGTCTATCTCAAGCAGATTCAGGCCCGTGTGCTCGCGGGCCTTCAGAAGCTCCTGTTCAGAAGGAAGCTCGGTGGCCTGGCTTTCTATGGCATCGTGCCAGATGGAGAACACAGAGCCCATCATCATATCGGTCTCACAATCCGTGAGAAGACAGAGCTCCCGTGCACGGACAAGGAAGTCGATGAGCTTTGCATCGACTCTGACCGGCTCCCCTCCTGCGTTTTTATTCACGGTGCAAAGGTTGGCAACTCCCTCGTACTCGTTGTAGATGTCCAGAAGGATGTGGTACTCGCGCAGAATCGAAGAAAGGGCCCCGGCGTTCTTTTCGAACGCCTCTTCGTCATCGCCTGCGTAGCTGTAGATGAAGGTGACGGTGTCGAAATACGAATAATAGACGGCCGACCTGGGTTCAGGCTGGACTGCCTTGTTCTTGGAACAGCCTGCAAGGAGAATCAGAATGATTATGAGTACAGGTAGAAGCGCCCGTCTCATCGGCCAAGGATCATGCCAACGGCCTCTTCCACATAACGGGAAAGCGGCATCTCACGGACTCCGGCCACCTCGAAGCACTTGCTGACCGGAACGAGGACCTTCCTGGCGTCGCTGCTTCCGACGGCCTCAGCCATGGCTGGGGTTATCTCACCCATCATGGAGTTTGCCGCGACGATTCCTATGGGTCCCGTGATGACATCTGCCTTGCGGCATGCCAGGACAACCGGGTTCTCACCCGTGGCTCCGCTGTCGGCACCGGCCTTGATCATGGCCGAAGTGGCTATTGAGTTCGTTCCCACCGCGATGATCTCGAAGTCACCGCCCTGTGCCTTAAGCTGCTCGACAATGGTCTTGCCGATCCTGCCGCCCTGTCCGTCAATCACAAGAATCCTCATAAGTCCTCCGACTTATAGCTTACCGCTGTTGCGCTGATAAAGGAAGCGTTTGATCTTGTCTGTCGGTGTACGTTCGAAAGGTTTTTCCTGGATTTCGACCTTCATGATCCTGCTGAAGGTGGCCAGCTTGGCGTTTACGGTGTTCCTGATGTCGTTCAGATACCTCTGCACGGCGCTCGTTGCGACGATCCCCTTCTTCTTAAGGGCCTTCAGGTCCAGCCTTATCATGGCCGTGAGCCCTTCGCGGTCCGCCACGACCAGACTCTCAAGGACATCGTCCTGGGCATTGAGGAGGAACTCGATGTTCTCGGGATAGATGTTCTCGCCGGACGGGCCAAGGATCATCGTCTTGCAGCGGCCTCTGATGGCCAGTCTGCCGTCGATGAACGTCCCGATGTCACCGGTGCGGAAGTATCCGTCCTCGGTGAAGACCTCGCGTGTGAGCTCCTCGTTCTTGTAGTAGCCCTTCATGACCGAGGGGCCCTTGACCAGAATCTCTCCGCTGTCCGGATCCAGCTTCACATCAAGGCTCTTCAAGACCGGGCCTAGTGTTCCCACGACCTGGTCCTTTGGTCCGCAGCCTGCGATGAAGGGCGCTGATTACTGCACCAGCTTGTATAGCAGGGTGTTGCTTCCCCCGCATGTCATTCCCAGAGGTTCGTTTCCTTTAAGTTCATGATGCTCAACCAGCAAGGTCTCATTGTC
>Ga0310696_10002652_pt1 | contig 23350 bp, 20 predicted proteins | sample AusTroGonzalo_MG_4_FD_203885 | JGI IMG/M metagenome (GOLD analysis project Ga0310696, IMG submission 203885) | Bovine rumen microbial communities from tropical cattle in Woodstock, Queensland, Australia - Gonzalo_02 (v2) (version 2) | ecosystem: Host-associated > Mammals > Digestive system >...
AACAGTTACAACTACCCAAAGAGCTGGAGTAATGTCTGGTGTCCAGTCATCCTGTGAAGTATGAGCCTGAACACACTTATAAAGAGTATCATTAAATTTTACTCTATCACCTAAAGCATAAGCTGTATCTGTAGCCCAATTAACAAATAAATCAACAAACTGTAAACCTTCTTCGTCGGTCATAGTTTCAGCAAGATTTTCAATTTTATGTCTTAATCTTCTTGCCTTTTCAATAATAATACCCATCTTTTATTCTCCTTCTAATAAAATTCTTGCAGCTTCAATATATTCTTCATCGTCATCTTCATCTTCTGAAGATTCATCAGAAGCATATCTTAAATAATCTAATTCCCAAAGGTCTAACCAACTGGTAGCAGTAGCATTGTGGTCATCACATTCCTGCTGAGTTTTACCTTTAACGGCCTCAATCTTATCCTCGATAGCATCTTCAATTAATTGAACTGAATCAACATCTTCATCTTCATCATTGATAGTAAACTGACCAGAAATAACATTCATTTCTGCTGGAGCAACTGTTGCTCTATCCTCGGCATAAATATCTGCTAAAAAAGTTAACATCTTTGTCCTCGGATAATAGGTTAACTGTGATACTGATAAGTAAGCATTCTTTAAAGTCATGCCAGTTCTTGACTGATAATTTTTAATATGAATTGACATTATTCTTCTCCTAACATAATTCTACCAGCTTCAGCATATTCATGTTCTTCCTCTTCATCTGGATTTTCAGGCTGGTCAACTGGAATATCTGTTTCTTCATAAACGTAAGGGCTTATCTGTAAATCCCAAGCTTCCTCATAATATTCATCGGTACCGATTTTATGAATTAAGAATCCACTATCAGACCTTCTGCAAACTAAATCTCTTTCATAAGTTTCTACTATTGGCATTTATCTTCTCCTTCTTTTGCTCTAACAAATTCTTGTAAATATTCTATATAAACCCAGTTAACATAATCATCATCATGTTCATAGGCGTATTTAATAGTTTCCTTAGCTTCTTCTAAGTTATCTTTATCCATTTTAATACTCCTTCATAACATGGTCAATCCAATTATCAAAGGTGATGCTTTCCATTAAGAGACCTTCCTGGAACATTCTATTTTTAACACCCATAATAATTTGAGCTTTAACCCGTTGGTCTACTGTTTCAAAATATTCTTTAAAGGTAACATAATATTCTTTAAATCTCTTTTCAGTAGCTTTTCTATATTCTAAGTTTTCTTGATTTACCCACTCATCTTTATTCATGGTAAAATAAGCGTCATAAATCATCATTGTAATATAGAACTGGGCATCAGTATATCTTCTTCTCTTAATAAATTCCTGGACCAATGCTGTATTGGAATCAAGCATATTATTATAAGTTTTTAAAATATACTTAGGGTCATGCCTACATACTGAGTTATCTCTCCATTTCCAAAGATAGAATGGAGTAGGACAATACTTAGCATCAGCAGTCATTTTCTGAGCTAAACAGTTGAAATAACTATCCTCATGAATAGTAAGCTTAGGATTAAATCTAATATTGTTTTTTAATAAATAACTTCTCTTATAGAACTTACCATGAACGAATGTACTATCAACTTCATGAGTTGTATAAATAACTTCCTTTTTGTCCATAGGATTTCTTGACTCCTCAATGAAGGCAGAAATCAAGGCATCAAAACCACCTAACTGGTCAATTTCTCTAAAGACTATATAAAGACCTGTGGCATTAAAGAACATATCATCAGCATCACAAAACATAACATATTCTGCTTTGGCATGGTCAAGACAAGCATTTCTTGTAGCTGATACTCCTCTATGTTCTTCTTTATAATACTCTATTTTAAAAGGATAGCTTTTAAGAAGTTTGTTAGATAAGAAAATATCAGAACCATCATTAACGATAATCACTCCAACATCTTTCTTTAAATCTACAGACTGTTGAATAGCAATACTATCTAAAAGAGGTTTAATATCTTCATCTGTTTCATTATACTGTGGAACTAGAATCTGTAATTTCATTTATATACTTCTCCTTCAATTATATTATACAATACTAGAGGTAAGAAGTAAACTAAAGGTCTCCAACAAATCTTGAAGAATATGTAGCTCAGTTAGTAGCTGTCTGATAAGAAGTTAAAAGAGATGCCGGTACATGAATTGAACAATATATATAAGACCCATTTCTAAGTACACTATACAATAATGGTACAGAAGTAAAAGCGTTAACATTTGGTAATGAACAAACGGCGGTACTTCTTAAATATATATTTAATAAACTTCTACAATATGCGAATGCATTTGAATAAATAATTGATGGAGACATATCTACTATAGAAATAGCACTATTCATGTAAAAGGCACTAGAACCTACAAAAGTTAAATTCCTTAATATGGCTGACTCTAGTGAGTAACAGCTATGGAATGCATTAGTACCAAGCGATTGTAATAACGGTATACTTATTTGAGAAATATAACTACAATAATCAAACCCATAATTACCAATAGATATACAAGAAGGCAAATTTAAATAAGTTAAACCTTTCCGAGCATTAAAAGCTCCATACTGTATTTCTGTACATTTAGGTATATTTAAATAACTTAAACTATAACAATAAGTAAAAGTATAAGATGGTATAATTTCACATAAGGAAAGATTTACAGATGAAAGGTTTTTACAAGAATAAAATATAGACGAGCCAGCCAAACTAGTAAGTTTCGGTAAATTAACTATTGATAAATTAGGTAAAGAATAAAAGGCCGAACTGGAAATAGTTATACATTCAGGAGCGTCAAATGCTTCAAGTAAAGAACATGACTGAAAAGCATTTAAACCTACAGTAGTAACGCTAGGGCAATAAATAGATTTTAAATTCAAACAGTTAGCAAAAGTATAATTAGATATTGTTGTAACTTTAGGTAAACTTATATAACTTAAGCTAGTACAGCCAGCGAAACAATAAGGCCCTGCTCATAAAAGTTCTGGTACACTAACACTAGATAAGCTACTACAAAATCTAAATGCGTTATCACTTAATGAGGTACATAATGGTAAATTAATAGAAGGTAAATTGGTACAGCTGTTAAAGGCACTAAAATCCATACCAGTACATATAGGTAAATATACTGAAGATAGGGTTTGTAGAGTAGAAAAAGCACCTCTTTCTATAAAAGTACATGATGGCAATGATACTTCTCGTAATGAATAACACTCACTAAAAGCGTAAGAAGTAATTCTAGAACACTTCGGCAGATTAACATATTCTAATGAGATACATTTTGCAAATGGAATTTGATTGTTTCAAGTAGTCATCAGGTATACTTCAGGAAAATTTACAGATTTTAAAGCTGAGCACTCCATAAAACATCCCTGAGGTATACTTCTTAAATTTGGTAATTCTATTTGAGATAAATTGTCACAACCAGCAAAAGCTCTATAACCAAGACTATTTAAAGTAATATTTTTATAATAAGTTAAGTTACCTTGAATATAGTCATCAATATAATAGGGTCCAATAATTCTATTAACAGCCTGAGCCATATCACCAACTTTATATGTTCGAGGGTTATATTTATACAATAAAGCATTATTACTATTCACATTATATTGGCATGTATTATTTGAGCGAGTAGTGCTAGCTACCACTTTTAAAACTACAGTAGAAGTACTATTTAATGTAAATTTACAGGTAGAATATTCTGCTGGATAGGTAACTGTTACAGTATTTCCATAATAAGTATTAGAATTAACCTCTACCGAAGTATATGAACCTGAATCGTTCCCATACGTATTAGTTAAACCAACCATAAATAAATAAGTACCTGCTGTAAGAGACAAAGTATCAAAAGTATACGATAAGGGAGAATTACTACTAGTAACATCAAGTCTTCCTGTATTAGAGTAAGATTTTATTAAATCACAGGAAAAATATTCAGCATCTTTATCCCTTAAAATTGACGCTATTGATGGAAAATATTGTTCTGAATAAGCTTTTAAACTCATGAATTCACTTCCTTATATTGAGTATATTACTGAAGAATATGCAGCCCAGTTAGTTGCTGTTTTATAAGTTTCTACCAGCGATGCAGGTACATAAATTTTACCTCTAATCCCACCTGTTGATGTTGTATATGTTGAAATTGGTGTTGAAGCAAAAACAGCAACATTAGGTATTGATATTTGAAAAGAAGTTCTTATATAAACAGAAAGTAATGTATAACAACTAACAAAAGCAGAATAACTTAATTCAGTTACTGCTCCTAAATCAACCGTACTTAAAGAATAACAATTAGCAAAAGCATATTGACCAATTGTTTTACAAACAGATAAATTTATATAACTTAATAAATTGCAACTATAAAATGCAGAATTACCAATATATTCACATGAAGGAATATTTATAAATTTAAGTGAACTACAGCTTCTAAAGGCATTATTACCAATTGAAGAACAATTAATAAAATTAGCACCTGATAATGTAACGCATGAATAAAATGCAGAATCATTAATAATAGTACACTGATTTGCATTAAATATTGAGGAAAAAAGTGGAGCTGAAAGATAAGCGAAGGCGCTAGAACCAATAATTTTTAAGTTAGGAATACTAAGATAAGCTAAAGACGTACAGTTATTAAAAACTCCCTGCTCTAAAGCTTCACATAGTGGTAAATTGACCGAAGATAAATTTTTACAGCCAGCAAAAGTGTATGCACCAAGATATGTACATTTTGAGAAGCTTGCTAAAGATAGCAAAGTATTACAAAAAGCATAACTACCTAGATATTCTACCAAAGGTATATTAATATTTGATAAAGATGAGCAATTATAAAAACAAGAATATCCTACTTTCTTACAAATAGGAAAATTTATACTTGTTAACCGCCTAACATCATAAAAAGCGGCATTACCAATTTCAAGGACATTTGGAAAATTTAAAATTGAAGGACCATCATTAGAAGAATAACTATATAAAAAATAAGGTTTTATCCTAGAATAACTACCAGTAGAATAAGATTTTAAAGTAGTCCAAGTCCCACTTAGCATACTAATAAAACTAGCTTCATCTCCGCCAGTATTAGATAATGCCGAAATTGCAGCAGGCATTTGAGATAAAGTATAAGTATTATTTGTACCATTGCCCCTTCTAATCATAGTAGCAATATTTTGTATAGCTGTTTCAGGGTATAATTTTAAAGCCATAACCCTCCTTAATAAGCTACATTAGTAGCATCAAGACTAGTAATATAGTCATGAATAACCTTAGCTGATACAGGTCTATCATAATTATCAGTACCTGCTGTTAGCTGAGATACTGTCATTAAAGCAGTAGTATCATTTCTAGTAGAGCAATACATACCAACAGTTAAACTAGTAGCCGATAATTTAAGATATTCATACCAAATTTCACCTGTACTACCATTTTCTTGTGTAAGTCTTAATTTAACAGTATATGGGCTTGTATCATAATCTGCAGCAATAAATTCTACATTAACAATTCTTTCAACTGAAATTATACTACCAGGATAGTGGCCACTAGTAGCAGTTATTGGTCTTATAAAAATAGGCCCTTCGTCAGCATAAGCTTTTATTTGATTAAAGGTTAAAGCTGTAGTTGTAGCATCAAGAGTAGCTAAATACCAACCAGAATTAGATATATAATTTAACATTAAAGTTGTACCCCGAGCTCCACCACCTGCACCAGCAACAGCATCATCAACATATTTTTTTGTAGCTGCATCAGTATCGGAAGTTGGTGTTGGTACAGTAACATGTGTTGAAGATAGAGCAATACTGCTTGCTGTTAAAGTAATACTACTAGTTGTACCAGGGTTATCATTATGATATTGTAAATAAGTATTAGAGCTACCTACAGTAACACTTGCTGAAATAGCCCCACTGCCACCAGAATATGATAAGCTAGTAGGAGCATTTCATGTTCCATCATTTCTTAAGAAAGTAGTTGTAGAAGTACCAAAAACAGGTCCTTTAGCAACAAGACCTGATGCTGAAGTATCAGATATTAATATATAGTCAGCAGAACCAGATGTACCACTAGGAGTAACTGCTGTACCACTGACTTTAATACCTGAGTCAGTAGGTGAAATCCAAGCACTAGTAGATGGAGTTGTATCAGTTGCTGGTGGAGTACTTAAAGTTAATTTACCTGCATTTGTTAATTCAGCAACTTGAGTATAGCCAGATGTCCCTGAGTTACCACTCTGTTTTATTTTTAAATACCCACCAGTATCATAAATCTTATAGTCATTAAGAGTATCACTGGTAGTACCTCTTTGGAAATAAAGTGCAGGTGAATCTCCACTAGCCGCATATAAAGTAACATCAGCGTTATGCTGTGTTGCTCCAGTTATATTAGCTGTATTACTTACTGATAAAGCACCAGTTATTGTCGTATCTTTCAGGCTTGCCATTTACTCATTCACCTCATCTTTATCAAATTCTCAAAAATATCCATAAGCCGATTTTCTCTTCCCTCTACAAACTTTAGTAATATGCCGTCTATCTGAGGAATTTATATAATTTTTAGCTTCTATACTATTATTAAAATATTTTATTCTTTCATGTGTAATTTTATCACACATTCACAGTGGTTTACAATTATATCCATGATGACCTTTCCTTGAAATAGACATTTTTAATTTTGTACTTTCAGGAATTTTATAACCTAAATGTGATTTACTTAAATTTTTTCTATGTTCTTCTGTAAATTCAATAGAAGATTCTCCTCCTAAAGTTAAATTATAACCACTAGGTTTAACTGTATTAAATTCTTTAATTAATTTTTTTTCTAGTGATGAAGCACATTCTCTTGATAAATTAGTATATAAAATTTCATGTTCAAAATTATTTCAACCATATTTTTCTATGGCTTTATAAAAATACTTTTGTTTTCTATAATGAATTCCGCCTATACCTCATCTAATAAATGGATTTCTTTTTGTTAACCCTATATATTGTTTTCCATTAATTAAGTTTGTATGACAGTAAAGAGAATAATTGCCCATATACCCACCTTATCTTTCAATAAATTCATTTGAAATAACTTGAGTAGCTTTAAATTTATTACCTGAGGTAGATTCAACAAAGGAATCATTTATTAAAAAACCACCTTTAGTAATTTGTACTTTACCGATTGTATTTTCATATAATTCAAATGGGCTTGATTTACCACTATTTAACTGTTTTAACTGAGTATTATATAAATCTTTAATATCATCATCAGATAATCTAGTAGCGTACATTCTAAAATCACTAAATACAGCTGTAGCCATTGGAGAACCAGTTGACCTTTGACCTATCATTAAAGTATCTGTAGAATGAGTCCAATAGTTGCCAGAACTTCTTGTAGTCTGCTGTACACCATTTACAAATAAATCAACATCTGTTCCAGCAGCATTTTTTCTTATAACTATATAACAAGGAATACCTGAATATATTGTTGTACTTGCATACATATTAACAGTTAATGAATCACAAGTAGGGATAATATATCCAGAACTATTAAACCCAAAAGCTAATTTAGATTTATAATCTGCAAAGAAAACAGTTGAACTAGTTTTAGGTGTATTTAATCAGAAGCTAATAGTTTTAGTACCTGAAGAAGGGCTAGTAGTTGTACTATAACCAGAATTTGTTGAAGTATTTCATCTTATACCATAATGTTGGCTTTTTACAAAAGAATACGACCCTCAATTACCATTTTCTATTACTGAATTTCTATTAAAACCAGATGAATCTTTTAGTATACTACCAACAGAAATAACTCCATCGTTTGATGGTCTAGTATAATGTAATAACAATCCTCTGGCAATTACCTTAACTTCATAAGCACTTAATGCTTCATTATAAATTCTAAAGTCAGCTATATTACCGCCAAACCAGTTTTGTCCATTATATCTTGAGCCAAGATGTACCTCCATTGTAGTATTAAAATTATAACCAACAGAAGAAGTAGAATCTCCATATAAAGCACCATCAACATAAAGTGATGTTTTTCCTGACTCATATACAATAGCTAAATGATACCAGGTATTTAAAGTAGGTACAAAGTTAATATAAGGAAATGACCCATTACTACCACCAACCTGCACTCCTGAACTTCCAACATAAGCAGGTTGATAACCAACACCAGATTGATTTCTCATATCTAGTAAGTGAACATTTAATTTAGTAAATGTTACTCACATACAAACGGTCATAGTATTTTCAGCACTAGGATAAGCTGCTTGTATCTGGTCATCAGTACCATCAAAAGAATAGCTACCACCTAAAGGTCCACTAGTTGATACTGTGGCTCCAGTGTTAGTAGGGTTATTAATATAAGTACCTTGATTATTAAAATTACTAATTAAAGGTAACCACACTTTTAAAGACATAGTAAAACTCCTAAGATATTATACATTAAAATACAAAATCAATACTTGAATCTGTAGAATTATATTGAATTGTGGCACTATTATTTACTTTATATGTTGTAGCATTTAACTGTCCTGCCGTTGTTGTAACGTAAACACCTGTATCAAAATATTGCGTACCAGTATTTGTAGTAGATGAAGTAGTACCAGTTACGTAATATTTAGTTGTAGTACCTAAAGTATTAGTAACTTTGGTATCATCTGTAGGTGGAGTATAACCTAAAGCAGAAGTAATAGTAGAAGATGTAATATTGTGTACATGGTCTGACTTTGAATAAGTAGAAGCTGAACCACCACTTGATGTTGTACCAACTGCTGAAGCAGTGGTGCCAGCTGATGGTACTGAAGGTATATCACTCATAGTAGCTATCTTATTAGATGAACTATTATAAGTTGAATTTGTTATTAAATTAGCAACGCCACTAGTAACTATTGAAGTACCACCTACCTGTACATCAGTAACTGTACCACCACCTAAACCACTAATTACATCAGCAATAGTTTTAGCAGAGACTAATTTATTAGTTGTATCTGTGCCTGTAGTAATATCACTAGCTGTTAATCCATAAGAAGAATCTAATGATACAATTGTTTCTCCACCAGATGAAGCTACTGAAATACCTGTACCGGCAGATACAGCTGCATCATCAGTAATAAGATAAAACTCGTCAGCACTAGGAGTTGTAATTCCTTGATACTGTGCTTTAGTTAAAACATTAACTATAGGATTTTGTACTATTTTATCTGAAGTAGCCATAAATTAATTCCTCCTAGAAATTCATGCTTACTATTCTTGCGGAATAAGTAGCCCAGTTAGTTGCAGATATGAATGATGCGTAGAGTGAAGTAGGTACATATATTGAACCATATACACCACCTGTTGATGTAGTATAGTTTGAAATAGGTGTTGAAGCAAAAGCATTAATATTATTTAATGAAACCATTGACGATACATTTAGATATACAGATAATAAATTATAACAGCCATTAAAAGCATTATTACCTATATAGGAACAAGCAGGAAGAGATATTGATGATAATGATATACATCTTGCTAAAGCATAATTACGTATATCTTTACAAGAAGGGATACTAATAGATATTAAAGATGAACAAGCTGAAAAAGCATAATTAGATATAGATATACAAGATGGTAATGATATATTAGTTAAATTATAACAGCTAGCAAAAGCATAATTATAAATATTTTTACAATTTAAAGTATTTATTTCTGTTAAATATTTATTAGAATAAAAACAAGATGAAGGTATTATTGATAAATTCGAATTAAGATAAACTGATATATTAATATCTGAATTATATACATAACCACCAGCATAACCAAATGCACAACTACCTATACTAGTACAATTAGGGAACGAGAAATTGATACTTTTTGATATACTAATTTGAAAAAAAGCAGAATCTCCAATAGTTGATACTAATGGCATATTAATATTTTGAATTTTTTGATAAGCAAAGGCCATACTATTTATTTTGTTCGCACTTAAATCAGTATAATCTAGATAATAATCTAATCCAGTTGTAATTCTCTTATCTAATAAATCTTCAATATTAACAAATATTGAAGAGTAAGAATAAACATTATAAAGGCCTGTACCCTCGATAGATAATGTACCACTAGGTATTATAGGTTGATTAATTTTTATTGCAGGGGCAAAAATATTATTACCGTAAATTCCCATATTAAACACCTACCATTCTACCTGAATATGTAGCCCAATTAGTTGCTGTTTTATATGAAGTTAATAAACTAGATGGTACATAAATACTGCCATAGGTACCTCCAGTAGAAGTTGTATACCCCGCAATTGGGGTAGACGAAAAAGCATTAGCATTAACAAGCGAAACTAGCGATGCTGAAGTTAAATATATAGATAATAAATTATAACATTTTTCAAAAGCTTGACCACCGATATATGAACATAAAGATAAATTGATTTCAGGTAAATTATAACAATATTGGAAAGCATAAGAGCCAACTGATTTACATAACGGAACACTAATTGAAACTAATTTATTACAACCATTAAAAGCATAATATTCCAATTTTTCACAAATTGGTAAATTTACAGAAACCAGTGATGTACAATAGTAAAAACCCTGAGCACCAACTGAAGAAACAGATGGTAAATATATATTAGTTAAAGAAGAACAATACATAAAGGTACAAGTATTAACAATACTTAGAATAGGTAGAGACACCGCTGTCAAATTGTTACAGTTATAACAAGCATAACCACCCATATAATTACAAGAAGATAAATTTAATGATGGTAAAAAATTACAACTTGAAAAAACATACCAATCAACAGAAGTGCATTTTGGAAAACTTACATAAGTTAAATTTTGACATTGTTGAAAGGCTGAACTATATATTGATATACACTGTGGGAAATTGACTGAACTTATAGAGCAACCAAAAAATGCACCACTACCAATTGTAGTAACATTTGGCATACTTATTGATGATAAAACCGTACCAGCAAAAGCGTATTGTGCTATTTGCGTAGCACTTAAATTTTCATAGTATGATAAATCACCACTTATTCTTTCAGCTAACCTCCCATATCCAAAATCGCCTTGGGCAAAAGCATAATTAGTTACATCATAAGTACTAGTTAAAACACTATTAATATATACTGTTGCTCCACCGCCGGAAGTAACTGTGTTGATAGTAAGTTCATGACTTGGCAAAATATAACTATAAGGTTGACTAACATCGCAAGTACCTATCTTTTGACCATCCTCATAAATATCGGCTCCACCAAATTCTCCATAAACCTCTATGGATAAAGTATCGCCAGCTGTAAATTCAAAAGAACCCTCATTTCTATAAGTAGTACCATTATATTTAAAATACTCTCTATATGATTCTAAAGTAGTTAAAGTAACACGACATCTAGTAGAAATTGTTGGCTCTGAAGGTATATTAAAAATACCTGAAGGTACAATTGCTCCTGACTTATACAAAGATATAGTTGGTATCCTAGTTGAACCTAAATATAATCCCATATTTTAACTCCATGTTCTTATAATTACACCAGAAGAAGCACCTAAAGGTTTAGGTTTTGAAGCACTAACAAATTGATAATAACCTGAACTATCATAAATAAATGTTAATGTTGTATTATCATCTCATAATAAATTATTAGTAGAAGATGTTACTGCACCATTATAATAAATATCCTTGGCACCTGTAGAATTTATATTTAAAGTGATTTTTGCACTAGTATAAGTATTTGCCGTAGTAAATCTTATTACTACTACAGTACCATAAGTTAAAACAAAATTATCAATAGTAGATTCTTTTGCCTGTGTTATAGAAGTAGTATTTGAAACACCATATCAAGTATTAGAACCCCTAGGTTGAAGTGTATTACCTGCAGCACTAGCATATAGATACTGATAATTAGACCCATCATACATGAAATAAATCATTGTATTTGCTGACCACTTTAATACATTCGTAGTTGAACTAGGAACTGCTGTACCGATATAAATATTTTTATTTCCAGTACTATTTACATTTAATGTTGGTGTAGCAGCTGTATTAGCTGTACTGAATAATACTCCAATAATGTTTCCTTTATTTAAAACATATCCAGAACAAGTAACATCTTTTCGAGCAGTAGAAGCTGTAGTTGAACAAGTACCATACCAACTAGTAATAGTATCAGTAGAAGATACTGTTTGCCAAGTACCATCTTCTCTTAAATATTTAGTAGTGCCAGTACCAATAGCAATTCCTCTCTCAATTTTATTACTACCTGAGCTATCAGAAATTAAGATATAATCTCCATTACCAGGTGTAACTGCCGTTGATGAAATCTTACCATCTGTAGTTATATTTCCATGCCCATGAATGACGTTAGCATAATCATATGTTGTAACTCCTATTTCAGTAAAATTACTAGCTGAAGCAGAAGTAGCTATACATTCTAAGAGAGATTCTCCACCATCATAAGGGTTAATAAACATATAATGGAAAGAATTAGATTCTTCGTAGGCTGCACTAAAATAATAATAGGCAGAAACACCGTAGTTATAATTTACTTTCGCAACAGGTACTTTACCGTCACTAAGAGCATTAGATATTTGAGCTGGAGTAGTAGTAGTGGTATAATCAGGGTCGTCACTACTACCCTGAGTTACTTCAAATAAGAAAATATCTTCTGGGTCAACTGCACTTCCATAAGAACTAATATGGCCATTTTTATCAATAGCAATAGGGTATAAAGCTTGTGTTGTTTGAGCATTTGTTAAAATATTACTGTGTCCTACTGAAATAGTACCTGAACCAATAACAGGTGAACCACTAACTGATAAACCACCATTTGTGGCATTCTGTAAACCTACTGAAGTAACAGTACCTGTGTTCTTAGTATATCCGCTAGAGTCATCTACAAGTTTATAGGTATTAGTACCATCTGAAATGGAATTAATATATTTTGTTGCCATATATTTTTACCTCTCTTATAACTTAGTTATACCTGTAACCAATGTAGAAGTTGATGATACTAATGAAGGTAAAGTACCAACACTTGAAAGTGGCTGAATTGTACTATTTGAATAAGTTAATGTAGCAGCACTACCTGCTGTATAGAACCCAGTCTGTAAAACAGCAGCAGAGAATGAATCAGCCGAATGTGTAGCTGGCGTAAATGTAAATGTTAGTGCTGCAGCTGAAGATACACTATTACCACCACCACTTAAAGTTAAACTACCACCACTAAAAGCTCCAGGAGTAAATGAACCACCTGAGAACTTTGTAGTATCAATGGCTGTAGGAGTATTTGTAATTCAAGATGAAATATAAGTATAAGAAACAGCTGTACCTAAAGTAGGTAAAGTGCCAGCACTTCATGAACTAACTGTCTTAAAATCACCTGTTGTTCATTTTAAAGTAGTTGAAGTTGACTGATTAGCTGTATATACTGCTGTAGCTGTATCTGTATTCTTTTGTAAATATAAAGAACCATTATAAACAGTTGGTATTGTAACTGCAGTACCATAACTAGTTATGTGGCCATAAGAATCTATCTTAATAGGATATACAGCCTGAGTTCCTTGAGCTGTAATAGAGGTATTAGCATGGCCAATACTAAAAGTACCAGAAGTAGTAATTGGACTTCCAGTAATAGTTAAACCACCAGTATTTGTAAGACCTACAGAAGTAACTGTACCTACATTACTAGTAGGAGTAAATCCTAAAGCACTAGTTACATCAGCTGCACTAATTCCAGTAATATAGCCACTAGTCTCATCTACTAATTTAACTATATCACCATTAGGTAATTTTACTTTGTTAATATTATATGTTGCCATTTAATTACCTCCTAGAATGAAACAAGTCTTGCTTTATAAGTAGTCCAGTTAGTTGCTGTTGAATAAGTGTTATATAAAGATGATGGTACATAAATTGAACCATAAACATTATTTACCGATACACTAAATGGCATATTTAAGAATGCAGAAGCATGTAATGTAGGTACTGTACTACCTGTTAAATATAAACTCATTAATGAAGAACAATATCTGAAGGCATAAGCAGATATTGTTTTTACTGCTGGTAAAGTTAAAGTTGTCATTTTCCAGTTACTTGTAAAACAGTTAGAAGCAACTGAAGTTAATACTGGTAAACTGTATTCAGAACAAGTTGTTAAGTAGCTGAAGGCACCTGTACTTGTAGAAGTAAGCTTTGGCATATTAAGTGTTGTTATTCTTGAACATGCTGAGAAACATTGAGTACCTACAGAAGTAACGTTTGGTAAATCGATACCAGTTAAATATTGACAACCTCTAAAAGCATAGTTAGCAATTGTACCTGTTAACTTAGGGAAAGTTGTACTATTTATTCCATAATTCATACTAGAACAATATTGGAAAGCACCAGCAGCTATTGTTGTTACTTCTGGAAATGATATAGTTCTTAAAACATAACAATAAGCAAAAGCGTAAGCACCAATATGTGTTGCTGCAGGAAAGCTTACACTACTTAATTTACTCGTATAGGCAAATGCCCCATAAGTAACTGAGGTTTTTGAAGTATCTGTATAAGCAGTTAAATCATTAACTGATATAAATTTTTTATAATATTCTTCACCAGGAAAATTAGCGGTTACACTAGCATAACTTGAAATATCATAAGTACCATTACTTGAAAGGGTGAAAGTTCCTGTAGGGAAAATACCAACAGGAACACTTACGCTGGCACTAGCATAGTTATAAACATCAAAGATACCATTAGAAGTGATAACTGATGTACCACTAGGTAAAGGTACTGCTACACTAACGCTTGAATAGTTATAAATATTATACACTCCATTTGAGGAAACATTATAAGTCCCAGAAGGAAAAACACCAACTGGAACAGCTACACTAGCACTAGCATAGTTATATACATTATATGTACCATTTGCGCTAATACTCAAAGTTCCAGTAGGGGTAACTCCACCTCCACCGGAAATTGCAAGTATTTTAGAAGGCATTTCATCAACTGTATAAAGTGCTGACTCACCATTTTTACTTCTTATGGCTGAGGCAATACTAGTAAGTTGAGAATCTGTAACTAAATAAGCAGGGTCTGTCATTAGAATGTATTACCTCCTACACTTTGAATATTATTAGTGCCAGTAAATGATTGTGCTCCAGCAGTAGCAGATGAATAACCATTCCATAAGTTATTTACCTGTTCTCTTGAAGGGGTTGAACCAGCACTCCAAGTAATATTTAATTGTTTAGTATCTGTAGTATCTTTAGCAAATGATAAAGAAGGGGTAGAACCTAAACCAGTAATTGAATAAACACTTGTTGTAGTCGGAGTTATAGTTACAGCAGATGATGAGTTAGAACCACCTGTAATAAAGTTGGCAATATCTGTTTCTGTAACAATTTTATTACTACTAGCATTATAAGCAGTCTTAGTATTAATATTACCAACACCACCAGCAACTACTGTATTACCATTTACTTGAACATCTGTAACAGTACCTGCTGAACCTAAAACACTACTCAAAACTTGAGCAGTAATAAATTTAGATTCGGTATTTTGACCTAAAGTTATTTCCTGCACAGTCAATGTTTCATGAGCAGTATCTAAAATATCATAGATAGTACCATTATGTTGTACATGTGCTACCTGAGGATTTGTTTCAGATGATTGTGGCATAGACTATCACTCCTTAATTTGCTTTAACATAATTTGCCTGAGTATTTAATACAGAGTTAGGGTCTGCTTGTTCAACTCAAGAACCATTTATTTTAACATATACTTTTGAGTATTGTACCCAAGAACCATTGACCTTTAAATAAATTTTAGCACTAGCTCCACCAATAGAAATTACTAAATTGTGAGCTGCCTGGATATTTGATAATGAATATTTATAACTTGTAACTGTATTGCCCTGTTTATCTTGACCTGTTTCAGCATCAAGCTGTGAGGTAACATTTGTACCATTATCAGTCATTGTTACAGTTGCCTGATAATTATCTGGTACAATATTTATTCTATAATTATCACCTGGTAATACAACTTGTTGACCATCAGGGAATATTCTACCTTCACCAGCAGCAACTGAAGTTATAAAATAGTAGGTAACATCACCAAAAACAAATATTAAACTGTGTTTAGCATCAATATCATTTATGGTATATTCATAATAACCTGCACCGGTTGTAGGTTCAATACTAGTAATCTTCCACTGGAGATTATCATTATTACTATTAGTTGCTTGGTCTTTTCTATATTTAATATCTATAGTATGAGTACCAGCTGGAATAGTATAAGTTAGTGTTTGTACTGCTGAGGTATTATCACTAGAAGCACTACAAGTATGATAAGCACCTGAGTCAGCAGTATAAGTTGTACCTAATGAACCATCTATCTGGCTAAATATACCATAGTCGTATGTAGCCTCAGCATAGTTAATATATGAAATAGTAACCAAGCAAGATGTTTCAAAATTAAAGTTTACAGTACATACTGCAGCACTATTTGATTGACCGTTATTATTAGAAGTATAATAACCAGTAGTACTATTTAAGGGGAATCCATAACTTGCTCCTGATTTCTGTGTTGTTACTGTATATGTATTAGTAGGCATATGACTTACTAACTGATTAGTAATATCAACACCATTATCAAGAGCAAGAGTTAATAGTGGGTCAGAAGGGGTTATTGTAATTGTAGCATCTGTTCCTTCTTCAACTCTTGTCGTACCGGTAACCACTTCACTGCCAATGGATGTTTCAGCATTAATACTTGAAATAGTTAATGAATAGTAAGTTTTTGTAGGGTCTTCTGGGTCTGGAATATATGGACCTGAAGATTCACTTAATACTACCGTATGAGTAGTAGTAACACTAGCAATAGTATAAGTATAATAATAACTAGCAGGAGTAGTATATTCTACATAAACAGTAGCACCGTTAATAGCGCCGCCATAGTAACCTAATCTACAATATAATTGTAAATTTGCTAATTGAGCTAATGTAGGCGTTGTTGTACAAGTTATTGTTTGCGTACTATTTGAAGTACCAATAGATTTAAAGTTTAACTCAGAAGATAATTCAGTACTCCCTGACCTAATCTGAGCACACATATATTCAGAAGATTGTGAGGTTGACTCAGCATGGCCATTTACTCTAGCATAACAACTTGTAATAGTAGCATTACTAGGGATATTATCAAATGATACATCATAAGTGAATACTGCTATTGTTCTGTTACCACCAGAATAATAGTTAGAAGTTGTTTGAGTACCATCATACCCCTTACCAACTATTCCTTGGAAATATGTACCACCAGAACCATTAAATGAACCACTAACTAATGTATAAGTACCGAGTACATTATCTTCTGTATGAGAACCGCCAGTATCGTGGTGATATACTGCACTAGAAGTAACATCAGTGTTATTATCTGTTAAAACATAATCACTAATATCGCTTGTATTAATAATGATTTCAGCAGAATCACCTTGAACAACTTCTTGTGAAGCTGGGCTAACGGTAACTCCAGCAACACTAGAGGTGGCCGTAACTTCATAAGTAGGTAATGTCGAATAAGTAACATTTATTTCAGCACCATATACATAAATATAAGGTCTGCTACTTGAAGTTGATGATAATGGAATTACAATAGAGAAGTTATCACCATAACTCTTTAAAGTACTCCAAGTTAAATCACCAGTAGGAATGGTAATAGTATTAGCTGTAGTACTAATTTCTGTACTTGTTATTGAGTTAGCAATAACATTATTAATATTTGTTGTACTAGCTAATCTTAATCTGTAGTTATCACCAGTTCTCTGATAAGAGTTTTTATAACATCTTATTTTTACTTCAAAGCTTGTTACTGTAGCATTAGATGGAACATCATCAAAGTTAAACCCTCTTAAGAAAATATAATAAGCAGTAGTAGTACTGTTATTTCTACCTCTTAAAGAAGCATAGTTAGAAGTATGGTCGGTGTTATTGTACATATTAGCTTCACCACTATATACAGTAGCGTAGCTAGAGTTACTCGAACTATAAGCACTAGGAATTAATCTAATATTTGCCATTAATTAACCTCCTAGCTCTGGAAATAAATATCACCATTATTACCAAGTGAACCTGATGGAACTGTTGAACCAGTGTAGTATTTTTGTACAATTAATGAACCTTCCAATTTTCTTCCGTCTGCATAAGCAGTTAAACCACTAATAATATCTCCTGCCGTAGCGGTAGCATCTGAAGTATCAAGGCCTGTATATGAACCAGTTACACCAAAGATTTGTACACCAGATTTAATATTTCCGGCTACTAAATCTGAATCACCACTGATTACCTGATTACCAGTTAAATATGTACCAGCACTAATTGTTTGGTCAGAAGTACCTGGAGTAATTGTAGCTGAAGCCTTTGTTGTAACACTAGCGGTTAAACTAACAGTAGCAGTTGAAGCCGTAGCACTAGAAACATAACCTGCACTTACTGTAGGCGTTGTATCAACACTTGTCTTAGTAAGAGTAATTGTATTTGTTCCAGTAGTTACAGTAGCGCTTGATTGTGAAATACTAGAAGGACCTGTAGCTGAACCATTTGCTACAGCACTTATTTTATAATAAGCACCAGCTGAGTTATAACCAGTTGGGATATTAATATATTGGTCAGAAGTTGACCTAGATATTGTAGCCTTTGAAGTATACCCACTTGTTGCACTTGCTGCAGCAGAAGTAGGTAAGGTCATAGTTGTCATTGCACTGATTGTATAGTACTGAGCTGTACTGTTATAACCAGTAGGAATATTTAAATATTGAGTTGAAGTGCTAGGAGCAATTGTAGCCTTAGAAGTACCTGAACTAGTAGAACTAGTTGAACTAGGTAAGGTCATAGAATTCATTGCACTAATTGTATAATACTGGGCAGTTGAATTATACCCGGTAGGAATATTTAAGTATTGTGCAGATGTACTTGGAGTTATTGTAGCTTTAGATGTACCAGAACTGGTAGACGAAGCTGAGCTTGGTAAACTCATACTACTTACACTCTTCGTAGTCTGCGCTGAATAATAGCCAGCCGGAATAGTTACCGTATCTCCACTTGCTGTAGGAGTAGGGTCAACAGTAACACTTGCTGTTAATGCTACCGTTGCAGTACTAGCTGTAGCACTTGCTACGTAACCAGCAGAAACGGTAGGAGTTGTAGTAACTCCTGTTTTTGTGAGTGTTATTGTATTAGTCCCAGTACTAATAGTAGCACTAGAACCTGTTAAGCTTGAAGGGCCTGTAGCAGAACCTGAAGGCATAGCCTCAACTGTAACTGTGCCTAATCCTGTATAACCACTGTCAGCAGTAATTTCCTGTTCGCTAGTTAAAGGAGTTACTGTTTTATTTTGATTATTTATAGAAGCACCAGAATAAGTACCTTCTACTCCAAAAATTGTTATACCTGATTTAATATTACCGGCAACTAAATCTGCATCACCTTCAATAGTCTGTGCACCAGTTAACCACTGATTAGCCGAAATTGTTTGTGCAGTTGTTGTTGGAGTATAAGTTGCTGCTGCTTTTTTTGGTAAATTTGTAATTTCAGCAATTATCTGGTCAAAACTTGTAGAAACATTAGTAGAATAATAACCCTTTGGAACCGCTACATTATGTGATATATAATGATAAGTACCATTAGTATAATAAGACCAGGTAGCACCAGAAACATCAGTACTGCTTCTTCTATCGATACCACTACCTACATAAGTTGATGAAATAGCAGCAACTGTAACCTTGCTTAATCCTGTATAGCCAGTGTCTGGAGTAATCTCTGCTCCTGTTTCATCTGGCGTAAATGATTTAGCCTGATTATTAATTGATGCTCCTGAATATGTTCCTTCAACACCAAAAATAGTAATACCTTGTTTAATATTTCCAGCTACTAAATCAGAGTCTCCAGAAATTGTTTGTGTACCTGTTAAATAAGTACCAGATGAAATTGTCTGGTCTGTAGTTCCAGGTGTATATGTTGTAGCACCTTTTGTGGTAACTGAAGCAGTTAATGCAACAGTTGCGGTACTAGAAGTTGCACTTGATACATAGCCAGCGCTTACAGTTGGAGTAGTTGTTACTCCAGTTTTTGTTAATGTAATTGTATTTGTTCCAGTTGTAACTGTTGCACTAGAAGCACTTAAACTTGATGGTCCAGTTGCAGAACCACTTGATACAGCTTTACTTGCCTGTGTTGAATAATATCCAGCAGGCACTGTTACGGTAGCTCCACTTGCTGATAAATCTGTACTTGACCTTTGAGTAATTCCTGAGCCAACGTATGTACTTGAAATAGCACCAACTACAACAGGTTTATAACCATCAACACTAGAACTATTAAAAGTCTGTTCACTTTCAGTAGGTGTAACTGATAATGTATCAATAACTGGTACGTTACCACTAATAGCTACTTTAACTGTAGCATAGTTGGTAACATCAATATTATCACCATTAGCAGTGATTTCCTTTTTACCACTTACTAATTCACTAGCACTAACAGTAACTGCTGTACCTGTTTTTGTACCACCAGTTATATAACCAGTTGTATTTGTAACTGAAGGAGTAACTGAAATAGAATGATTACTTACAGTTCCCTTTGATGCAGTTGGAGTACCAGCAGAACCTGAAGTAACTGACTTGGTAGCTTGAGTTGAATAATAACCTGCAGGGACAGTAACTGTAGCACCTGAAGCACTTAAATCAGTAGAACTTCTTTGAGTAATTCCGCTACCAACATAAGTACTAGAAATTGCTCCTACTGTTACAGTTCCCAAACCTGTGTAACCAGTATCATAAGTTATTTCTTGTTCGCTTTCGGTTGGAGTTACATCTTTATCTTGATTATTTATAGTTGAACCAGTAGGTACAGCAACATAAGCACTAGCATATTGTGTTACATCATAAGTATTATTTGAAGTAATATTTAATGTACCTTCTGGAATAATATAACTAGAAGGTATAGCATTTACTGTTACAGTACCAAGGCCAGTATAACCAGTGTCATAAGTTACATTTTGAGAAGATTTTGTAGGTGTAACTGTCTTGTCCTGATTATTAATAACAGTTTGACCTGCTGGTAAAGCCAGAATGGCATTAGCCATCTGGCCCGGTTGGTATACAGTATTTGAACCATTTTTAGCTCTTATAGCATCAGCTATATCTTCGTAGTTTATTTCACGAGTATATACGATATCAGGCATTAGTAGTACTCCTCATCAGCATTAGTAGCTTCACCGGTAATTACCATTGTAAAAACTCTACCATCACTACCTTCATCAGCCATTAAAATTATAGGATAACCACTAACGTTATCTTTAATGTTATATACATCACCACTAGGTAATTTAACTTGTGAAATTTCTCCAGCAGTTGTAGGTGTATCAGGCATATAGTACCTCCTTAATTTAGAGGCTTAGCCTCAATTCAAATTTTTATTCGTTGCCTTTAGTAACTGTAATTGAAGTATTATTATCAAGTACTGTCTTAGAATCTCTACTAGTCCAAGCACCTGTAGCAACTGTAACATCACCTGAAGAACCACTTGCAACTGTAATTGTAGGTTGAGTAGCTGTGAATGTAGCATCTGAGCCAATAACTTTATCAGTTGTAAATGTAGCATCAGTACCAACAACAGTATCTGTACCACTTGCTTGGTAAGTTAAGCTTACTACTCCAGTTCCAGCTGTAGCACCTGTTGCCAAAGCTACTGTAGGTTGAGTATTAGTAAAGGTTGAATTAGCACCAATGACATTAGCTGTAGTAAAGGTAGCGCTAGCACCAACAACATTTGCTGTTGAAGGAGTACCTAAATCAGTAACCACAGTAATTGAATCTTCACTATTAGGTAATACTAAAGCTGGAGCACTAGAGCCAACATCAACACCAGTAACTATAGACGAACCAGTACCAGTTGCATCTGTTGCACCAGTAGCAACTGTTGTGGCTGAAGTAGCTTTAATAGGAACAGTTGTAGCTGAAGTAGCTTTAATAGGCACTGTTACATCTGAGAAGTTAACAGTACTTAAACTACTTACACTATAGGTTGTTTGTGTATCTAATTCAACAGAACCGATAATTAATACTTCATCAGCAACACCGATTCTTCTTAAAATATAATCATTAGGAGAAGGAGCAGAAGATTCATCTGCCGGTAATACACTAGCATTAGCATCCATTCTTGTATCAGTACCATCTGCAGTAGTTTGTGAAGCTCTACTTACTGAAGAAGCCGAAGCAGCACTTGCTTTTGAAGCAGTAGTTGTAGTCGATTGTACACCAGTAACTGAAGTTGTACTTGATTGTACACCAGTAACAGTAGTTGTAACTAATTTTTTATCTGAAGTAGCTGTAACTGAAGTTACAAAATCAGCTGTACTTAATGTAGTAGTATCTGGAGTATAACCCGTAACTGCAGCTTTTTGGTCTTTACTATCAAAGCCAGTTACGGCAGCTTTTTGGTCTTTACTATTCCAAGAAGCACCACCACCTGAAGCAGTAGCCTTAACGTTGGTATTACTTAAACCTGTAACTACTGTAGTTTCATCTTTACCATCTCAGCCAGTAACTACCGTAGTTTCATCCTTATTATTCCAGCTAGTTGAACCGCCTGTAGCAGTAGCCTTAATTTTTGTAGTAGTTAAACTAGCTGATGTACCCATTACATTGACTGTTGATTTATTTAATTCAACATCTGTAACTACGTTGCTTAAATCAACCTGAGTATCACCAATCTTTTCCCAAGATTTTGAACCATCGGTACCAACTGGGACATACTCATCGTATACATCAAGAGGACCTTCACTAGTTACTGTTGATGATTTAACTAAATAGAAAGCACCAGCTTGTGCATCATCTGCATCTAATGTACCTATTACTTGTGTACCGTTATAATTAACTACTACACCAGCAGGAATATTAGCTGGAACTGGAGTGCTTGTACCATCTCAGGCGACAATGAAGGAAACACCTCCAGAAATCATCTGTCTGGCGACTGCGTCCTTTATGTCATACACATTACCGGAAGGTAACTTTATTTTACTAATTTCTGGCATATATTATCTCTCCCCTTTAAACCTCATTTGCTCGTTTAACTCTTTCTCTGTCTAATTCATATAACCAGTCTTCTCTGGTAAGAACTAGCATTTCATTTAGAAGGTTGCCTTGTCCTTCACTATCTTCTCATTCATAGTCTTGACCATCATAGAAGCCGTCGATAACATCTATTTTGTTATCCCAAAACGGTCGCTCACCTAAACGTAGGTGTAAATCATAGTCCCGAATATGTTTATTTAAAATATATCTAGTATCTTCATCAACGAAAGGTAAATCACTAAGGTAAGCTTTACCATCACCAATTTTAATACCTGG
>Ga0310696_10002653_pt1 | contig 23350 bp, 19 predicted proteins | sample AusTroGonzalo_MG_4_FD_203885 | JGI IMG/M metagenome (GOLD analysis project Ga0310696, IMG submission 203885) | Bovine rumen microbial communities from tropical cattle in Woodstock, Queensland, Australia - Gonzalo_02 (v2) (version 2) | ecosystem: Host-associated > Mammals > Digestive system >...
ATGGTTTGCTGGAAAGGCATCATTAGGCACTGGCAAACCCCTTAATGCATCTGCTACTGTTCTATACCCCAACTGACCTTCTTCGGGATTTTCAAATGTGACCGGCGGAATCCCCTCAACATTCCTACCTGTTCTGGACCCAACAATTATTACCCGATCACGATACTGCGGAACACCATAATCAACAGCATTAAGACGAAAGGCCTTTATATCATACGAAAGACCTTCACTCGGATTGGAAAGTTTCTCACAAACCAGTTTATAAACGGCTCCGTTTTCAACAGTCAGCAAACCAAAGACATTCTCAAAGACAAATGCTTTGGGGCGAAGTTCCGAAAGAATTCGAAAATACTCATAAACCATCTGTCCTCTTGGATCAGCCCGCCCTTTGCGCTGGCCAAAAATACTAAATGCCTGACAGGGAGGACCACCAGCCAATAAGTCAACAGCCCTCCCTTTTGTCAATCCAATGGCCTTGCGAATATCTAAACCCGAAACATTCTTAATATCATTACATACAACAGTCGCATCCTTACTTAAATTACTCCTCAGCGTCTCACAACATTGAGGTATAACATCATTAGCAAATAACGTTTTAAACCCTGCCGCGCCAAGGCCAATATCTAATCCACCACCGCCAGAAAATAGTGAGACCAGATTCAACTCGTCTTTTGATGAAGTTTTTGCCATGTTATAATCCTACCTTTATGCCACCTTTTCATAGGCGTACACGTATTCTCCTGGTTTTAAAACTGCTTCATGAAAGACAATGTGCGAAGCTTCCTTCAACTTCTTCAAGTCACTTATCAAACGGCTTGCCCGTTCACGATCTACACGAGGACCAAAATCGACACGGCGAACGCACAAATGGCCAAGGCGAACCATGACGATCTCTTTCCCGGATGAGCTCACTTTCTTATGCAGATAGTTATGTTCACCATTCTCGGCATACTCTCGGGAGACGAACATGCGAACTTCATTCTCATACTCCCAAGCCTTCCCCTTGGTGTAAGACAACAGGTCGATATAATCCGTAACCTCATCACCTCGAAAGAAATCTTTCATCTGGCTACAATCAAACGTTGGAATCTTATCTGTGTAATTGACTTCTCTCACATAATATGGAGAATCGCCAGATTCCTCGGGCATGTCAAATGCAATTTTTACACCCTTCCCCGAATCGGCATAATGAGACCAAAACAAAACATCCGATGTTGGCTTTAGTCCGCGTTCCTTAACAAAGCACATAACGAACATTCGATCATCAAACGCTCCGATCCAAGAGGCGTCGATGGATTCACTTACGGTCTCGGAATAGTCTAGAAAGATTGCCGCCTCTGTAAGTCCCGCCTGTATCTCCGGAGAAGAGATATTCCATTCGCGGATCTTCTCAAATTTCAATCGCTCATAATTATCGTGTACATACTTGCGCAAAGGCTCTTCGTAATTTATGTACTTTCCGCGACATTCGAACGGATCGTTGAACTCCGAAGGATGACTTACCTTATAAAGGCCAGTCCGCAAGGACTCCTCCGCATAATCAAACTTCATGTAACGACAGCACCGCATCTCACTTCAATCCTGACACTACCTGAAGCTTTTCGCTATTTCGCTTCGTTTTGGGCAACAACTTCAGAATCGCCTCTCCCTGCGCCCTAGCCATAGGCGGAGGGAATGCTTCGCCGATCATTGAGGCGATTTTACCAATTCCAAGTTTTGGCGGGAACTTGTAGGTCATGGGAAAGCCTTGAAGAATCAGTGCCTCTAGCATGTTTAGTGCCCGATCTTCGGACGGATGAATGAAACGCCCCTTGGACGGATTGTTGCATCCGCGCGTTATCGTCGGTGAGACATCATCCCACGACATTCGTCCGTAAACATCCCTAAAACCTTTGGGGCAACGCTTGTGACATTCAAGCACGAGATTGTCCGGCAACTCCGTGCGGTTGGCCTTAACTGCCTTGATCCGCTCTTGCACAACGGGCGAAAAGTGCTGACGAAGTTCGACAAGCCGCCGCGCCGAATCCCCCGCCGGCCCCTGGGGAACAGCAATATTACGGATCGCATCAGCAACCGTCAGACGAGTTTTGCTCTTTTGCGGCAGCTTCGGATGTTTCATCCTTGACCCAATGAGGATCATACGCTTGCGACGTTGCGGCACATTAAAATCCTTGGCGTCAAGAACACCATCCTCAAACTCATACCCATATTGATCCGCAAGATGCTGCTTGAAATCAGCGAGCCGTTTGTCCTTCAAAAGTCGCGGCACGTTCTCAATCAGCACACACCTCGGCTTGAACACATCAACAAAACGCTCAACTTGGAAAATCAGCTCATTCCTCGGGTCGTCTGCAATAGCACCGTTATGCGTACGGATAGACGAGAAGCCCTGACACGGCGGACATCCCGCCAACAAATCAAGCTGCCCACGCCGCAACCCGAGCTGTTTCTTTAGCACCAGAGGATCCGCCGTGCAAATGTCATCAATAAGAATCGTGTCGGGATGATTCAGCTTATAAGTCTCCCGCGCTTCTGGGCGAATTTCACAACAAGCCAAGACTTTAAATCCGGCGTCCTCCAAACCTTGGCTCAATCCACCACAACCGGAGAACAGATCAAGGGCAATGCGCTTTCTAGTTTTTTTATTCATTAGCATCACCCTCCTCTCTAACCCAACGCGCGACTTCTGGCTGATTAACACCAACGCGTCGAATATAGTTGATATAACGCCCCACCAATCGGTTCACAATATCATGCCTAAAAACGCCCTTGGGCTTCTTAGTATCAAGATCCGCTCGCGGCTTTGGCACAAGCGAATTCGCCACAGCCCTAAAGATATACGATTTTCCCGCAAACCGCAAGATCGTTTTTCCACCCTTCTCTCTTCTGATTTGATCATAATCAGGAATCGAATCACTTTCCGGCAAGCGCTCGCCTTTTAAAAATAGTAAAGATTGTGCGCGCTCGCAATCACAAGCACCAGTAATACAAACGGCAATAGTAGTAGCATCCCCTACAAGTCCTTCGTAAACAGCGCCTGTACAAAGCCGAGAAAACGATTCCTCTCCATTACTTATTTTTTCACAAAATTCCGCATATGCCTCAACACCGTTAACAACCTCGGAAATGGCAGGATCTTTTCGCGCATTAGAAAGCGCTTTATACTGGTTCGCCGAGACCTTCACTGGGGAATCATCTTTCAGACAGCCCTTGGCGTAATTTAAAGTTCCATTCACACCAGGATCCCCCGCAACAAGCACATCCATCGGATTACCATTCGGATGATTTGAGGGGAGCAAGACATCTTCCCGCAGAGAACAAAATGATTCGCGAGACAAAACTGTACTCAAATCCTCCAACAGATTCGACACAACACAGTCTTGTATGTCTGTGCGCCACGTTTCCTTGGTTGCAGGCGATCCCATTTTATTTCCCCTGTCAAATAATATGCCCAAATCAGATCCTGACGGAATCGCCGAAAGCCAACTTGGTGCATAGTCCTTAATGCGCCCAGCGATTTCCAGTGCGGCCAAATGCAAATAATCTGGATACGCTTTTTGCAATGCCTTGCAAATACAATCAAAAAGTGATGTATTGGCAAAAGCATCCTTACGTAGGCTCAAAAGGAACTGGCCAGTCTTATTCTTCCAAAGCTCAGCATCTCCCGCGATTTTAGCAAAAGTAGAATCCAGCATATCAGGGAACCCTCGCTCTGGAGGTTTTTGCGACAAGATTACAACGAAACGGAACCCCTGTGCATCCCCCAGCAGTTGACTTATAATCTCTTGCGCATATTTACTAGAATCCACTGAACCCAACATCCAATCAACAATAACAATGTCGGACTGTAACGCCAACTTCGCACACTTTTCAACTTCTTTACCAACCTCCGGAGAAAATGGGTCATCGCCTTCGATATCCTCAACCAGGGGGAATCCTTGTAAATGGCAAAGCAACCCTGCTTCAGAGAACTCTTTTAGCTTCTCCCAAAACAAAGGGCTATCCACTGGCTTGCGAACCATCAAACCTTCCTGAAGATTGATCCCATCATCAATCCACAAGATCGTGCGGCAGAACTTGCGCACAATTTCATTTCGAACATTTACAACTTCCGCGTTCACAAGACATCTCCCTCAATCAATCTTTGATATGACAAAATTCGCCCCATTCAATGCTCCTAATTCAACCTCGCCCGACAGAGCAAGCTCATAACCCATCTCCTTCAATGATTCACGCGCAATATACAGCCCCAAGCCCTGTCCTTCGGGACGCCGAGAAAAACCAGGCTCAAAAATATAATCAGCGTCAACCTTTCTGACGCCAGGACCCGAATCGGAGATGACAAGCGAGCCGTCGCCGGACAACGACAAACGAACCACCCACGCATCGCGGCCTTGTCGCGCCCAATACAATGCATTGACAAACAAGTTGTGAATCGCCCCCAAAAACATAGGCCGATTTACATTAGTCCACTGAGCCTTGCGAAAGGCGTCTGAGAACTCACACGCAACCTTGCCCATTTCACCGGAAAACCGATTACGCAAGAAGTCTTCGACCTCCTTGCCAACCAAGGTATCTGTACGCAAACTTCTCCGTCGTATCAGCGGATCCATCAACCGAATTCGTTCATCTATGATGGAAAACGAATCATCCAACGTTTGCAACCATTCTAGTTCCTGACCGGACAAACGCTTCGACAGCAAGGAAATAGCCCCCCGAACGCTTGACACTTGTTTTTCATACTCATGCGTGGCAGTGGAAAACACAAGTCCTAACTGAGCTGCGGAAATGAGATGCGAATGCTGTTCACGAAGAACCTGAAGCTCCCGAGTCTGATCCGAAAGCGCAAAAACTCCACTCTGCCAGTCCGTCAAGTGCTGAATATTGTCACACAACGTGCGCAAACGAGGCAACACGCCAGCCTCCAATTCATCCAACTCGGTCTGAATGGCCTTCTCAAACGTCACAACGGACTCCCCAGACGCATCTTCCGCCACCTGTCGAGGTGTCAGACCGCCTAACGCAACTTCGCGCACACTTTTCAGATTTTCAATTTCCCTCTCCACCAATTCTGACAGCGCCGGTGATAGCCGCTCAACCGCTCCCGATGCGCCATCAACAAGCTTGGTAATCCTTTGCCGAACAACAGAATCAGTTTTTGTCAAGCGCTCAATGAAATAGCGCTCACGCTCTTGCATAGGTTTTGCTCGTGATGCAAGTGCATTGAGTCGCTGCTCTTCTCGTGCAATTTCCCGCTGAAGAATCGTTATCTGGGCCGCTCGTTTGGCCTGATAATCCGTAATAACGTCCAACGCATCACCAATTATGGCAACCCCATTAGGAGGATCGGAAACAGAAGCTTGCAGTTCATCAAGGAGTGTCCTAAGCTTATTAATAGCCTCTTCACACTCCGACAATCCTTTCCCAACAGCCGCATTTGCTGCACGAGTGAGGCATTCTCGAGACTGCGCAACCGCAGCATTTGTAGTCTTCGAGAAATCATTCAGCCAACCACGCGCATACCGGATTTGCTTAAGATATTCAGATTTTTCACGTTCAATCCGAGCCATGGCGGCCGCTTTGGCCTTCTCCTCACGTAACTTCCGTTTATCGTCACGATCCGCTTTCCGTCCAAGATACCTATCTGCGATATCAACAAAAACATCCTCAAGCCAATATTTCAACGCGCGGCATGCACCATTGACAATAAAGCCCTCTCTTCCTGCCTTTTCCTTAAGTTGAGTACTGTTCGCAGGGAGAAAAACGCCACCGAACATTCGCAAGTGTGAAAAGTAATATCTTCCCGCATTCTTCAAACGCCGTTGCTCAAATCCTGCGAAATCACTGTCTGGCGAACCATAGGGCTGAATATGTACATTCCCTTTGTAGACCGAAAAGCCTCCCGCATATTCAAGCCGATCATCCATCTGCTTATGAAGTTCAGCAGGTAAAAACGTAACGGACTGCATTCCTTGTACATATCCGACATCAATTAAAAAAGGTCCCGGGCTCTTCATGCCAGGCAACAAGCCCTTTAACTGTCGCTCGTATTTCTCTTCCCTTGATTGATAATTTCTAATCGACCCTGTAGCATACCCCTTTTCAGAAACCTCGATGCGAATATGGTGATCGCATGTGTCAAAATCCTCTGGACTCCAATATTTATATGCCATGCTCCCTCTTAGCTGCCTGCCATCTTTAAACACCTTAAGTTCAAATGGGCGATCCTTGTTCTCATGAAACGGATCCCAAAAACTAAAAAAAGCATTAACCGACTTGAGTAAAGAAGGAGAAATATCCCTCAACCCATTATTTGCCGCTGTCGAGACTCGGAACAAATCACGAAGATCATCAGTCCCCGTGTTTACACACAAGAATGATGTTCCCATATCAAAATCACACTTCAGCTGATTGAATATCTGATCAGCTGAAATTGCGAGATCCGATTCCAGCTCTTCACGCAGGTTCTTGTCCCATGTCTTATCTTTCAGAAGCTCTTTAACAGCTTCAGCTTCTTTCAGTTCCGAAAAAACCTCAGCAAACTCCTTTGCGGTCGGAGCATGATCAAACTCTTCACACGGAATGGGAAGCTCATCGAGCAATTTTGTCGGATGTTGAAAGATATGCCAGTGAACAATGCACAATGTTCCACGGCAAGCCTTACCTTTGCCCCATACAGACCACAAGACCGTCATACGGCCCAACGACGCAACAGAAAGCCGCCCGATACCCTTTTCGCCGTAAGTCGTTTTTATCCACTTTTTCTGCTCATCCGTCGCAAACTCAGCCCACCCATCATCTTGCTTCTTGGCGAATTTTGATTCAGTAGCCAACACCAACCACTTGTTGACGACATCTGAGGAGCGCATGCCAAGGCCATTGTCACGAATAGCCAAATACCCAATGTCTCCCTGTTGCTTCGGCTCCGTATAATAGACACACACCTCAGTCGCGCCAGCATCAAGAGCGTTCTTGAACAATTCACCCGTCGCCGTTGGCGCGTCAGCAATCTGCTGACGCCCCAACAGATCAATCACCCTTGCCCGGCTTTTGAAGTATTCAATTGCCATAAATTATAAGCTCCCTCGAACAAGTTTTTCAATTGCAACACAAGATATCTTACCTGAACGATTGCTGATAACCAAACGAGTCTCAATACAACACCCACCATAGCAAGGATCCCATTCGACCTCGCCTTTGCTCTTCATTGTGAAGAAGCTCTCTGCCATCTATGTCTCTGTCGTCCTCTCCTGCAAACAAAGAGGCGCACCTCTCTGTTTTGGTTAGAGGGGCGCGCCAAGCCATGCACTTCTGAAGGCCCACGACAGGCCAGCTCAAACACACAACAAGGCGACACCCCAAATTGTTAATAGGATACCGTCTTGCAAACCATGCATGAGCTTTCGAATGTCGTGATTTTCAGAAGACCGGTTTGCAACCGATGGCCGATCTTGTCGGCCTCTCCGCGCGGCGGTTCTCGTCGCTTGGCTATCGCGTCCGCGGCATTCCTACCTGAACAGTTGATAGTATATCAAAATCCTTAGGTATTTTGGGAAAAATTTACCGCTTTACGCTTGCCAAAGTTCAAATTTTCTTGAACTTCGCATCCACTCCCACACGCCCCGTCACATATTGCAAGGAGTATTTCCTATCTCTCCTGTTTCTCCTGCACTTTGTGGCTGAAACAAAATCTTCGCACCGTGAGCAGATGCATAGCCACGCAAGGGTAGTGTATAATTCTTTCTGGTTTCGAGGTGCGGGTATCGGTTTGGCCACAAAGAATTGCACTTTGTGGCTGAAACAAAATCTTCAAAATCCTGGGGCCCCGCGGAAGTACATCTCTGAACTCCAACTCCTAACCCCTGACCCCTGACTACTGCGTACTGACTCCTGACCCCTATACACTAACCCCTACCGATTCAGGACGTCCCAATATCCGTTCTTGTCCGCACCGACGCGGCGAATCTCCCCTGATATCTGCAACGCCTTTATCTTGCGGGCAATAGAACTTGGCGATATTTGCAACAGATCGGCAAGTTCTGCATAAGTAATGAACGGATCTGCCTTCAGATTCTCTTTGATTTGCAGTGCACACGATTCATTACTTACATGATTTACACTGTCACTTTCGCCGCTTATCTTCAAGAAATCATCTGCTTTATCTCCATATTCAAGAATTTCAGCGACACGATTTTGCAGAAAATCTTCTATACGGCGAAGTCGATCCACAGGAAGATTGTAATACTTGTGACGTTTGAAGCGGAATCCCTTAAAGTTGGCCAGCCGGGCCCTTGACGTCGGAGAAATAGCACCAGGGAAGCCAAGCCATCTATCGTACAGCGCCGGCGTGACATGTCCTACAAACTTGCGAAGATCATCATATTCGTCGTAACGATGACCCGGCTTGTACAATGCCAGCGAGAAGAGTCCATAGCCATTGTCAAAGATGGGCGCGGCGCCGACAATCTCGTTTGTGTCGTTGTCGATCAAATAGCCGAAGTTCCCCATGTGGCGGTCTGTATTGAAGATGATTGCATCGAAGAAGAAGATGTCCGCAAAGCGCGGATCTTGAAGCGCCTCGTCTCTGGAAACCAATCGCCCAGCTGGAACGAAGCCTATTCTCTCGCTTGTAAAAAGCGGACAGGTGGAGCAAAGGCGTCCCTTGAACTTTTCAAGACCGTATTCGACATGGACAAGTCCAAGGGCTTCCGCAATCTGCGACGCATAGTATTCGGAGTACGGCTCAAAGCCCGTGTTCGCCGCGCCTTCGGTTCCGCCTTTGTAGAGCAATATCTGCCCTTCACGACGCCGCCAGCACTTGGCGAGCATTCCGTTTGTCGTGAATTCCGGCGAAGTGGAACTGTCCCTGCCGGCGACAAACTCTCCGCGCAATCCGCCTGTAAACGCCATGACGGCAAGCGTCTTAGAGAACTCGTTGCAATAGAGATTGCAATCAGACCACTTGCCTTTGAAATCTTCTGCAACGACCCAATAGACGTCGTTAAGAGAAAGTCCCTTGCACAGTTCGATTATCGCCCGCGTTTCCATGCGGGTTATTCCAATGTTGCCAAGCATGCGCTGAATGTAGTTGCGATGCTTCGGCACCGTGCGGTGAGTGAGCCAGGACCAGAGGGCGTCATCGTCCGCCACGCCCTTCATCTCGAGCGGCAAGAACTTCCGTTCTGATTCGTTCACGGAGACTACGCGGACGCCTTGCGGTTCGAGCCACTCGAATCGCAAAAGTTCCCGGTCTCTGTGTTTTAAAATCATAATGTCACGATCTTTGGTTTACCAATTTGCGGCAACCGATGGCCGATCCTGCCAACCTCTCCGCGGCGGTTCTCGTCGCTTGGCTATCGCGTCCGCGGCATTTCTGCGCAGACATGGATATTATAGCAAATCCGCGGCAAAATTTGGCGAAAATGAAGCGAAGTCGGATTGCGGGTATCGGTTTGGCCGTGTAGAGATGTAGAATCTGGGTCCAGAGCGCAACAAAGTCGCCGTGACGAGCTCAATGCGGACTTAACTATTGCCGACGCCAGGTTTTTGCCAAATCTGACTTGAGCCACTCCTCAAGATTCTTCTTGGCTTGTGACCTTCCATGGACAAACGAAATGCCGTCCAGGCGCTCCACCTCCGCCACCACGTCTTCCGCAAACTTCCAGACCGCTGGATCGTCGTGGAATTCAAGCGTCGTGCGCCAGACAATCCAGTACATCGGCGACTGATGCAAATTCGCCGCGACGATTCTGCGGCATAGCGGCAGCAGGTCTGCGACAGCCGCATTTCCAGCCTGCGAGGAGAACGCGGAATGCAGAATTTCGTATATGAGAAGTACGACGTCCCCGCAATCTGTCTTCATGCGACCTTCCTCATCCTCGAGAGCGAAGTCAACAAGACGATTTTCCAACGGAACCAGGTCGCGCTTCGCCTTCGCGACTTCGTCGGAGCTGAACACCCGCGGCGGTTCGTCAACAGGATGATGGACGGGAATTACCATGTAGTTCGAGCGCCGCGGCTCCAACTTCAAGAAAGCCAACCGCTTTATGCCGTATTTTGCACATTCATATCTCGAAAGCCGAAACGCCTTGGCAGCCGAGTCCGGCACGCCATTGCTTAGTGCAGTGTCCTGGAAAAAGGCGTCAAGAATGTCGTTTCGAGCCCTTTCGAGATCGCTTAGAAAATCTGAGCGGGACAAGTTCTCCTGATGACGCTTCTTTCGGCGCACAAGCGCACGCGTAGGGTAGCGTAAATCGAGAATGTGCTCCATGTGCGGCGCAACATAGACGCCTGGCTGTCGTTCGCCAAGACATTCGTTCAGAAAGTTCACCGCCGCGACAAGGTTGGTGTCCGCGGCAAAGTCGACATCAACGAGGTGTCGTGAATATACGTACATCGTATTTCTTATCTTGTAGCTCCTTCTGCCGATTTCCTCGTGACGACGCCGAAACTCTTCCGTCAGGGGCGTTGGCCTCCAGTCTTCTTCCGTGGCCTTCTCCAGGGTTTCTACGTCCTTCATGGTCTTCTTGATGCAATCCCAGTATTCCCCTCCTTCACCATCTTCGCAGACAGTCCCGGTCTTACGGCTCCTGTCGGTGTACCATGTCACGCGGTCGCCAGGGATCAAGTCGCAGTATATTTGCCCGACAGTGAAGACGCCCGTCTTGCCCTTCTCGCGGCGGCGGAACATATCTGGATTGCAGCGTTTTAAATAGAGACGCTGTTTCGTTTCTGGATCGCATATCTTGACGAACGACCTAACAAACGCCAAGAAAAGGTCCGCCTCCCATTCCTGACACATGTATCCCTCGTTTTCCCCGCCGGGTTGCTGCGCGAAATATCCAGAAGCGGACCCGCCGCGAGACCAGCCGACGGGCGTGCCGAGCTCGCCGCCTCCAAGCTCAAGGATCTTGCGGTCTCCAGTTCGGATGAATTCGTCAATCAGCTCTTCGGTCGACCGCCCCTTGACCACAAGATAGGCCCAGGCCGATTCGTCGTTTCGCATTGCCTGAGGGACGGTCGTCACATGGAGGACATTGTGCCAATTGCACGCAGGGTCTTGCATCCGCCTGGCAACCAGAGGAAGGACTTGCTCGTTCACGACTTCAAACCCAAGTGTATATTCGATTTGCGCGTCGTCACCGACCTTGACGAGGGCATTTGTCACGAACAGCCCAACGCGATACCCTGGTTGCGCATAGGCCTCGGCAAAGTAATCCTCGCCTCTGCGTTCTTCTGCAAAGTCAAGGCCATAGCGACCGTGAAACACATCCCGAATGCGAAGCATGCGGCGGAAAGGAACCTCAGACAATCCTGTTGTCCTGAAAGTCAGTCGCGCATCGCACCTGGACACCTTCTGGCAGGTTCGGCAAGTGTCATAGCGAACCCATGGGAAGCCTTCGAATGGCTGATCAAGTCGGACATAGTGCTCTTTGTCAATGGATCGTTCTCCGAATGGACAACCGAGAAAGCCATGCAGTGCGGAATTAGTGTCAACGGCTATGTCATTGTCGCAATAATCAGGCAACGAGAATCTGCTCCGCCGATCATCGGGAGCCGGGAACAGGTACTTCCTTCTCGGACTTTCCTTGCGAAGATGGATTTGCTCAAGACGGTCTTCCCAGCGGTCATTCCAGTCACGGCGTTGGCGCTCGGCTTGAGCGACGGCACGCTTTTCGGCTTTCTGGCACAGTTTCCTGGCTTCCGATTCCACTTGTTCTGGCGGGCGTGCCGGGCCTAGCACGAATGCCACAAACCTATCCAGTTCCAACGTCCGCGTCTTGTCTTTTTCCTGATTGACCAGCTTGTTGTATTCCGGGATGATCGTTTCGCTCAAGAGCCGACTCTGCCGAACGTATTCCGCCGGCTGGGCAAGGCCTTCGCCCTTTCCCACCTCGCGGTTTTTTTCAATCGCTCCTTTCAAATCGTTACGTACCTTCTCTTTCGCCTTGACCTGTTCGCGCAGTGGCGCAAGGTCGCGCGCCGCATCTCGCGAACTCTTCTCGCCGACAAGGTTCGCAAGAGAACGCGCGAACGTTCCTGCGAGGCGTTCGCTAAAACACTGATCTCCGGAAGTGGCCTTCACGGTCAATATCCTCGTGCCTGACTCATGCTGGATCCAGATTGACTGCAATGCGGCGCGAAGCGCCTTGTCGGAGACGTCTTCTTCGGGATATTCGGCTCGAAACCGCCGGAACGCATGCGACTTTAGCTCGTCCCAACAAGAATAAAAGTCCTCTATGAGCGCCTCAATTTCCCTGCGTTCGTCAGGAGATTCCACGCGCTCGAAAAAGCTTTCCCGAATCCTCGGGAAAACGGCGTCGTATTGACGATAGTTGCGGTCGAATCCGACTTCGCATGACGCCGAGATGCCTTCAGCGGCAGATAGCGTCACGTAGATCATGTCGGCGGCAATCATAATCGCGCCGATCACACAGACGATGAAAAACAACCTCAACTTTGTGGACATCGCGGCCAAGCGGGGGTGCGTCCCGTTAGGGCCGAATATGCTGTCCTCAAAACTTGACTGTGGATTGTTCAATGGCATTTCAACCTTTGTTCTTAGTGGAAAATGTTAACCGCCGAAGACTCATTGCAGCACCTCCCAATGGCCGAGTTTTTTGCCTCCGACCTTCCGAAGGCGCTCCTCCCTCTTCAAAACCCCTATCGCATACTCTATGCCTCGCACAGAAAGTCCCAATACTCTTGCAAGTTCTTCTTGCGTCGCACGTGGATTCGTCGTAAGCAAATCTAAAATACGATCATTGGTGCTGCTGTCCGGTTTCTTATCCACAGTCTTATCCACAGTTTTATACACAGTCTTAACCGAACTCTTATGTCATTCCGCATCATCCTTCCACTTTAGCACGAATCCACACACTCCAATGCATATTCGCGGCGGTTCTCGTCGCTTGGCTATCGCGTCCGCGGCATTCCTGCGCAGACATGGATATTATAGCAAATCCGCGGCAAAATTTGGCGAAAATGAAGCGAAGTCGGATTGCGGGTATCGGTTTGGCCGCAAAGAACAGGAGATGCAGGAGTATTTCCTATCTCTACTGTTTCTTCTGCCCTTTGTGGCTGAAACAAAATCTTCGCACCGTGAGCAGATGCATAGCCGCGCAGCGTTCTGCCCTGTACGAGGGTTTGGGTTTGACTGTACGGGCGGCGGGACGGACTACTCAATACAGGAAACCAAACAGCCATAGTGGAATCTTGTTGCCACGCCCGACGGAAACGCCGTCGTTCACGACATAGCTGTCCGGCAAGTCGGCGATCTGGTCAAACCCCTTTCCTTTACCGCCGACTTCAAATGTCCACTTCCCGTCAATGACGAAATCTCCCACGCCTGTGTAAGTGACCGCATGGCCCATCTTCGTCTGGTTGAAGAAAAACGTCTCTCTCGCAACGCCAGAATCCACGTGCGGAACAAGCGCATGCATGAGGTTGGTGTTGCTTACGTATATCTTCTCCGGCTTGGAAAGGTCGTCCAGCTTCCGCCCCTTGGAATCAACCAGCGCGAGAAGTCCCGCGCGATGAAGCGCCTTGAGCATCTTTAGTCCCTGGTCGCGTCCGGTTTCCAGCTCGCGGTAGAGCGCGCTCATGTTCGGCGTCTGCGGACAACTCTCTGCAAGCACCATCAACATCTTGCGGGTCTTCCTAATCGTATCCTGCGATACATCGTCAATCGCGGGATAATCCGTTTCTAGTACCTTGTTGACTGTCTCGACAAGGCGTTCCCGGAACTTTGCATGGCTCTCGCGGTAGAATGGATAGTATCCGCACTTCAAATACGCCTCGAAATACGGCAGCACCTTCAGCTTCTTGTCGATCTGCCCTGCTATGGCGACATGATTAGAAAGAATATCCTCAAGCGCCAACACCTTGAAATCAAGAACCCCTTCCAACTTTAGATACTCTCGGAAGCTCATGCCCTCCAGCATATATGTCGCCTGCCTTCGCGAAAGATCACCCTGCGCTTTCTCCAACTGAAGAAGAGACGACCCGCTATAGACGATGTTCATCTTGCGGAACTGATCCGCCAGGTTCTTGATCTGCAAAGACCACTCCCGGCCAAGGTGGTGTGCCTCGTCTAGAAATACATGCGTAAAGCCATGTTCGTATAGATAAGTCACTAGGTCCTTCACGCCATGCCGTGCAAACCAAAGATCGTCCAAACTTGCGTAAACGGCCTTTTTGGAATCCTCGCCAAACTTCTCCTTGACATGCTGGCGCATCAATGTCGTCTTCCCGACACCCCTTGGCCCTTTGATGCAGATAAGCCTGTCGCGCCAGTCGATCTCGTCCATCAAATAGCGATGGAACACCGACGACTCATCACGAATCTGGCGATTGGAAGCTTCGAAAAGCTCATCAACGTCTTCAGATGTCAGCTTGTGCGCCATTTTAGCAACTCAACTTGTTGTTTTTACATGCCTTTTAGCATTTCGACTTGCTAATTATACCATTTCGCCTTGCCACAATGCAAGTGGCACTGTCAAACAGGGCGTTCTGCCCTGTACGGGGGTTTGACTGTACGAGATTTTGGTAGTTGGTGAATGGGTACTTGGTGATTTGTGGTTGGTTGAGTTGGAGTTGGGAGTTGGAGTTGGAGGGTGGATGGTTTCTGGTTTAGAGGTGCGGGTATCGGTTTGGCCACAAAGAACAGGAGATGCAGGAGTATTTCCTATCTCTACTGTTTCTTCTGCCCTTTGTGGCTAAAACAAAATCTTCGCACCGTGAGCAGATGCATAGCCACGCAGCTTTGCAAGGATTTGTACGGGGGTTTGACTGTACGGGCGGCAGCCCTGCCCCATGCGGTCGGGCGGGGTACGCGGCATTATGGGCGGCGGAAGGAACGTCGCGACGGCGATGTTTGCGTGCGGGCGGACGAGAAGAAAGTATCCGACGCCGTGCGCTTCTCTTCACCACTAGCGAAACCGGCGGCATAAGACTCTTCTATCATGCGATACCGATCTTCTGACATTCCTTCGCCCCTCACCGGCTTTGCCGAGCCGAACGGCCATCCTGTCAGAGCATCTGCTTCGCCCGCCGCGAACGCGCTCATCTGAAGCTCGTCCGGCATCTCCGAGACATGGACGCCGCCTTCGTTGTTCAGCGGCTCCCAGTCGACGACTGACCCGCCCGAGCTTGCGAAATACGGACTAACGAGAAGGACGTAGTCGCCCTGCTGCACCACCTTGAAGTCCTTCACGACAAACGCCTTGTGTTCGTGGATGTCCATGAGCGTCTGCGTCATAGCGGGCGGTCTGCCGAAAGGATAAAGCTTTTTGAGTATCTCTTCCTTCTGCCCGTCGGGAACAAGGTACTCGACCGTGTCGCCGTAAAGCGTGGAGATTGGTTGCGTGGGGAAAGGCAGTGTCTTGGGCGCGGGATGCGTCCCGTTGGGACCGAATATGCTGTCCTCAAAACTTGACTGTGGATTGTTCAAAGACATTTCAACCCCTCTTTCTTAGTGACACATGTTTACCGCCGAAGCCTCATTGCAACACCTCCCAGTGCCCGAGTTTCTTGCCGCCAACCTTACGGGGACATACCCCACGGAAGTAGCTATTTTAGCGGACGGGAAGGCCGCGGGAGGCGAGGAACGCCTTGAGCTCCGGGATGCCGATCACGTGGAAGTGAAACACCGAAGCCGCGAGAAGGACATCGGCACCAGCCTCAGCCGCCTCTGCAAAATGCTCCATCGTGCCCGCGCCGCCGGACGCGACCACTGAGGCGTCCGTGATCTCGCGGATCTTCCTGATGAGCGGGAGGTCGTAGCCCGTGCGCACGCCGTCCGTTGACTTGGACGTCGGCAGGATGCAGGCAACGCCATAGTCGTTCACCTGCTTCGCCCACTCTATAGCGTCCTTGCCGGTAGCGGTGCGTCCGCCGTCAATGAACACCTCGTAGCCGGACGGCATCTTGGCGTTCTGCGCTACGTCAATCGCGACGGTCACCTTGTCGGCGCCAAGCTCCTTGACCATCTCGCCGATCATCTCCGGACGGCGGAAGACTGCGGACGAAGTGGAAACCTTGTTCGCGCCTGCCTTGAGCACCTCCTCGGCGGAGGCGACGGACGAAATGCCTCCGCCCATCGTGAACGGCACCGTAACGGCATCCGCAACCTTGCGGACTACCTCGAGCATCGTCTTGCGGCCTTCCACGGTCGCCGTGATGTCAAGCATCGCGAGCTCATCCGCCCCAGCCTCGCAGTACGCCTTGCAGCACTCCACGGGATCGCCGGCATCCTTGATGTTAACGAAATTCACGCCCTTCACAACACGTCCGTTGATCATGTCGAGGCACGGCATAATCGTAAGCTTCCTGTTCATCTTCAATCGCTCCCTTCTTAGTTTAGTTTCCCTCGCCGACCCTTCCGTCCGGCAAAGCTCGTTAATTATACCAAAAAGACAGAGCCTGCGGGAAAACAACGGAAAGATCGGACAGCTATGTCTATCTTCCGGCGAAGAATTTTATGAGTCGCTGCACATGCGCAGCACAAGTGTCAATGATCGGGTCGGCGAGCTTGTCCGGCGGAACGAACGCGCCATTGAGATCGCCGAAGACCTTGAGCGTTGCCTTGATGTACGTGTCAAGGAACTCCGTGGCAATGTTAACCTTCGCAATGCCGGATTCAATCGCACGGCGCACATCCGCAAGAGGCGTGCCGCTGCCGCCATGCAGGACGAGCGGCGTGTCCGGAAGGGCTTCCGCAATCGCCGCGCAACGCGGAATGTCGAGCTTTGGCTCGGCCTTGTAGTAGCCGTGCGCAGTGCCGATAGAAACGGCGAGCGCATCTACGCCCGTATCCTTCGCGAAGCGGACGGCCTCGTCGACGTCTGTAAGCGCAGTCTCGTCGCCCTGCGCGACGTGTCCGATCTCCCCTTCGCAAGTTGCGCCAAGCGCGTGCGCGTAGTCGGCAACGTGCTTCGTCCACTTCACGTTCTCGTCGTACGTCGAGCGCGAACCGTCGTACATGACGGACGTATAGCCCCACGCAAGCGCGTCGGTCGCCTGCTTCACGGTCGAGCCGTGGTCGAGGTGGAGCGCGACCGGCACCTTGCCGCGGTAGGCGAGACGCTGGAGCGTGCCCGCGAGGTCATACGCCTTCCCCGTGTCGAAAAGGCGCATGTAGAGCTGGATGATTACCGGCTCGTTCTCGGCCTCGGCTGCCTTGAGCACCGCCGCGGCGGTTTCATAGTTCGTGATGTTGAAAGCCCCGACGGCCTTCTTGGCCTTGCGGGCGGCGCACAACATCTCCTTCATGTTGACAAGTGCCATTGAAAACTCCTTGCTCCAGTAATCACTCTTCCGCCGGCGACTCGCCGGCGGCCTTGCGGGCGAAGCCGTCGCGGACGACCTGGGTTACGGTCTTTGCCCTGCGGTATCCGTCGTACAGGCCTGCCATGTTCTCGGCAAGAAGCTTTGCGCGGATCGCAGACCCTCCACGGTGGAAAGTGCGCGCGTCGGCGAAATGCCAGAACGTGAGCCCCGCCAGCTCTGGATCGGAGAATATGCGGTCCAGAACGTCCTTGTCGTAGTAGTACTGAAACTCCTCCGTGCCCTGGCCTGCCGCCGGATCGTGGTAGCCGTAGATCGCCGTCGTGCCCATCTCAGAGACTATGATCGGCTTCTCTGGATAGAGCTTGCGGTACCTGGACACGATCTGCGTGACATTCTCGTCTATGAGGCGCTTTTGATTCTCGAACGTGCCCGCGTCGGTGCCAATCCAGCCCGGATAGGTGTTGAACGAGATTATGTCGGTATTTTCGTTCGAGAGGTCATCCATGTTGTGGTTGCACGCGAATGTGACGAGCCGCCCCGAATCCTGCGACTTTATCGCCTCTATAAGCGCATCGTTCAGCTTCTTGCCCTCCTTCGTATGCGAGTGGTTCTCGTTCATGTAGGCGAAGATTACGACCGAAGGATGGTTGAAGCTCGCCCGCACCATCTCGCGCGTCTCCTCGACCTGCAGGCGGAAGAACTCAGGATCGGACATCTCGCTGGGCTTGTTGCCCCAGCCGAGGGACTCCTCCCATACGAGGACGCCCATCTCGTCGCAGTAGTCGAGGAATCGCTGGCTCTGCTGGTAGTGGCTGCCCCGGAAGAAGTTTCCGTTGAGCGACTTGAGCAGCTGGATATCCTGCACCATGAGCGCATCAGGCGTCGCCGCGCCAAACTGCGGATGCGCCTCGTGCCTGTTCGCGCCCTTCAGAAAGAGTATTTCGCCGTTGAGCCACAGGCGCTTCTTCTCCGCCTTTATCTCGCGTATGCCGAAGCGAGCCGACACGGCGCCGTCCAGCGAAACCACATGAAGGTTGGGCGACTTCGGCGACCAAAGCCTGAAGTCTGGCACATTCACCGCGGCGTGGCCGTTCCTGAATGTCGCCTTGACCTTGTTCTTCCCGTCGAAGACGAGAGTCGCGTCGAAGTCCCCCTCCGCGAAGTTCACGGCCTCGACCTCCACCTTGCCCGTCTTGTAGTCGCGGGTGCGGACAAACAGCTTCCTGTTGTCGAAGGAGAGCGACACGCCGTGGTAGAAGCCGCCGTACAGGTAGAAGTCGTAATACGGACGAGCCAGCTTCTGCGTCGACCAGTCGAGCACATTGTCGAGCGCGGCAAAGATCGTATGCTCGCCGGCGGCGAGAGGCCCGGTCGGTATCTCCAGCCTCGCCCAAGGGTACGGCTGCACGCCGCCGAAGGTCCTGCCGTCAAGCGCGAACTTGGCGCGGAGCCCCATTCCGTCCACCACGAGCCAGGCATTGTCCACCGCCTTGTCCAAAGTGAACGTTCGGCGGTAGAGCCCCGTGCCGCGCTTGCAGAGCCACTTCGGAAGCATATCGTAGCAACCGGGGACGGACATCATGTCCGTCGCGGCGAAATCTGGTCCGCCGCACGTCTCGAGCGTCTTGCCCTCATCGAAGCGGAACTCCCATGATCCGTTGAGGTCAATCGCTCCAAGGCAGGCGGCGGCGCACATGGCGACCGCCGCGCACAACATCACCCTTATGCTCACAGACATGACGCAGCAAGTTCTTCCATAGTGACGACGTTCAGCTTCCCGTACTTGACGAGCGCTCGCTTGGTGTAGGCCGAGAGGACGACTATCTTGTCCTTCTTCGGATCGTCCGCACGCGCGGCGACGTATTCGGCGAGCGCCTTGACAAGTTCCGGATGGAGCCTGTCGAGAACGACGGCGCCTTCACCGCAGCAGTACGTTTCCTCGTCGTTAGTGCCGAACGGCTTGTTGACGGCCTTAAGAGCCTTAAGCAGCTTCTCCGGACATTCGCATCCGTCGTAGTTGCGCATGAAGTCGTCCGCAAGATAATATACATCGCCTGCCGCCTTCGCGAACTTCACCTTGGCGTCGAGAAGGAATCCGCCGAAGCAGAAAACCTTGCAGGGCAGCTTAACGCCGAATTCATCGTAATCCTTCTTGAGGGCGTCGAATGCAGCGGGGTTAGAGACGACGAGCGTCTTCACGCCCTCTGCCTTCAAGAACGCGGCGAACTTCTCCGCGGCGGCCTTCGCCTCGGGAAGATAGCCGAGAACCTTGAGCGCCTTGCCGATGGAGCCGCCCGTGATGATCTTAGGCGCAACCTTCGCGGCGGCGAAGAGCTTCTTCGCGGCAGCGACCACGTCCTTGTCGGCGGCGGTAGTATCGTCGAGGAACCACGCGACATCACCCTTCCCTGTCGCCTTCCACTCGGAGGACTTGGCGAACTTCGCAGCAAGCTTCTTCACGGACTCTGGCGCCTTGCCTGCCTCCACGACATCGGCACGCGCCGCGAGGGCGAGCCCGTTCTCGTCGTAGTGATTCACGCAGTGGCGCACGCAGCAAGCCGAAAGATCCTGGCGATAGAGGGCGTCGACAAAATCCTCGTCGTCGAACGAGTTCGTGCCGGTTCTCAGTCCGTAGATCATCGCCGCGCGAATGCGTGGCGTATCGACTTCGGTGAAGCGTACGTTCCCGATCGCCGAGAGATGCCGGCACATGAAGCAGAACCGGCAGTTCATTATCGCGTCTTCAAATTTATCGATATGCATTTTAAAGATCTCCTTTCTTGCGGCGGCCTGGGGACAGGCCGCCCTACCATTAGCAACCGGCGAAGCCGAGCTTTCCGGGGTTCATGATTCCGTTCGGGTCAAGATGCTTCTTGATGCCCTCCAGCACCGGCATTGCCGTGCCGTAGAGATCCTTCACGTAGCGGCCGAGCTTGAGGCCGACGCCGTGGTGCTCGTTGATGACGCCGCCGTTCGCAATAGCGGCGCGGATCGCCTTGTCCCACACCGCGTTGTAAAGCGCGGCGGCCTCGCGCTCGTTCGGCGGAACCTTGTCCCCGGGGAATATGAAGCGAGCGTAGAGCATGCAGCCCCACTCGTACCAGTGCGAGAAGTGCCCTATGAAGCGAGCGTCTGGGAATTCCTTGTTGACGACATTCTTCATCGCCCAATAGACCTTCTCGATATGCGCGAAGTCCGCGACGGTGTCGAGCGTCCCGAACGCCTGCGGCACGTGGAACATGTAGCCTGGATAGAAGAACTTGTACTTGTTCTCCCACCACCACTCGCCGCCCTTCGCGCCGAGGTCCTTGCCCTTGAACTCCTTCTCCATTATCTCGCGGGCATACTTCATCTGGTTCGCGACGATGTCCTTGCGGCCATCGAAGCCGAACACCAGGTACGCGCCCTTGTCGAGGTTGATGCCGAACACCTTGGAGACGTGAGTCTTGGTCTCCGTCTCGTCGTAGAGGCGCATGGCGCACGGACCGAGACGGCTGCGCATGAGCGTCGCGCCGGCCTGCATGGCGGTGTGGAAGTCCTTGAATATGTACGCGCGGAACTCGCGGGCCTCCGGCTGCGGATGCACCTTTAGCGTCACCTCGGTGATCACGCCGAGCGTGCCCTCGCTGCCGAGGAAGAGCATCGTCAGATCTGGCCCGGACGCATGGCGCGGCACTGGAAGCGTGCGGATGATCTCGCCCGTCGGGGTCACGACCTCGAGCGACATCACCATATCCTCTATCTTGCCGTACTTCGTGGAAAGGACGCCCGTTCCGCGATGCGCGAGGAAGCCGCCGATCGTCGCGCAGGCGATGGACGCTGGAAGATGCATCGTAGAGAAGCCAGCCTTGTTGCAGTTCCATTCCAGGTGACGAGCGATGATGCCCGTCTGGCAGCGGACGGTGTAGCTTTCCTTGTCGACGCCATAGAACTTGTTCATCCTCTTCATGTCGAGGACGATTCCGCCATAGATCGGGAGAGCGCCGCCCTGCGAGCCAGAGCCTCCGCCCCACGGCACTACGGGGATCTTGTACTGGTTCGCGATCTTCATCACCTTGGAGACTTCCTCGGTCGAGCCGGGATGGACGATGAAGTCGGCCTTTGGGCACTCCTTGCCGCGGTCGTGCCACATCTCAGGAATCCAATAGTAGTCAATGGAATGCCCGAACTTGTCGGCGAACTTCACATCGACGTTTGTGTCGCCCACGGCGTCCGTGAGCTCCGTTCGAATCATCTCGAACATGTAGCTGTCAGGTTTGATCTTCATTTGATTTCCTTCCGTAACCTTTTGTGGGCAACATTATACAAAACTTGGCGTGACATTTGGACGGCAAGTTTTGATATGAAATGAGAACATTTGAGAAACACCAAGATGGCACCGCGCGTCAAGGCAAACCGGCTTGGGCGTTGTTTTTCGCCCAGATCGCCTGACGGGCAACGCCTAGCAATAGCGCGGCATCGTCCTTAGTCACAACGCCTCGCGAGAAGACGCGGTGGAACCCCTGCATGAAATGATCCGTCTGCTCTGGTTTCATGAAGCCGATTTCAACGAGCATGTTCGCCCAATTCTTCATAAGCTGCATCTTCTGCGCCTGCGGCGCGGGCGGCGCCTTCTCGTGCGGCGGAACATAGCGGCCCGTCGCCGTAAAAAGCTCGTAGCATGTAATCAGCACGGCCTGCGAAAGGTTTATCGACGTATAGCCCTCGTCAACCGGGATGCGCACGAGATGCGTACACTGGGCGACCTCTTCGTTGAGAAGACCCTTGTCCTCGCGTCCAAACACGACGGCTACTGGACCCGTCTCGGCGATGGAAAGGATATCGGCTGCGCAGTCGCGCGGCGCTTTCACGTGCTGACGGTAGAGTCCGCCGCGCGCAGTGGTTCCAACGACGGCTACACAGTCCGCGACGGCATCCTCGAACGTCGCGAACTCTTCGCGTGCCGCAAGGATGTCCGTCGCGTGGACGGCCATGCGCTCGGCCTCGTCCCATCCGCTCTGCAGATTCGGCGCGGCGAGTCTGAGATGGCGGATGCCCATGTTGGCCATCGCACGGCATGACGAGCCAACGTTCCCTGCGTAGAGAGTGCCTACGAGCACCACTCGAATGTTATCTAGAGGATTCAAAATTTCTCCCATCTCCTTTTAAGGTGACATGATACAACTTAAAGCCATTCAAGATCAAGTCCGCAAGGCGCCTCATGCCGAGGTCGCCAGGATGATTGGCGACGCCGCCATGCGAAAAGAGCCCTATGGCCTTGTTCTCGGCCTTTTCGCCTAGGGGCCCTGCGTCGACATACACCGCGCCGACCTCGGCGGCAGCCCTTGCGGTACAACTTGCCTTCGCGGCATTTCTCCAGAAAGGCGAGCGCATGACGACCTTTGCGCGGTTCCTTGCGAATGGACGCGCAATGTCGGCAAGGAACTTGCTGTATGTAGCGGCGTTCGCTTCGTCCACCCCACTTGCATTCTCGCCGATGGCGATTACCACGTAGTCGGGCTTCCACTCGGCGTCGGCGGCGATCTCGGCGACCGTTGCGACATTCGTCGTGAAGTTCCGCTCGAGCGCGGCGAGGTTGCGAATGCGGAAGACGGCCTTTTTGCCTAGCCGCTTTTCAAGCCCCGCTACGACGAGATGGGCGAAGTCCTTCTCTGGCGCGCTCGCCGCCATGCCCCAGTTGTTAGTCCAGCCGATCTTTGCGAGAGGTGCGTGCAGCGCGATGGAGTTGCCGTATATAAGGACCTTGAACTCGCCGCCGATGCGCTCGGCGGTCCGTATGGCGCTTCCGGGGTTCATCTTCTCAGCGCCCATCTTCGCCGCGTCGTCCGCCGCGCCGAACGACAGGGCAGATGCAAGCGCCACAGCCAGAAAAGGTATTGCAGGTTTCATGCGCGGATTATAGCAAAAAGCGCGCCGCCGTTTCAACAATGCCGTTTCAACATTCTTGAAATAAGATTGGCCGCCGCCGCAAGAATTGTTCCGCATTGAATTCTCATTTCGCCATTCCACAAAGGCATCGCACCCACTAGTCTTCACAGCGATGAAATGGGTCTATCTCCAA
>Ga0310696_10002654_pt1 | contig 23349 bp, 18 predicted proteins | sample AusTroGonzalo_MG_4_FD_203885 | JGI IMG/M metagenome (GOLD analysis project Ga0310696, IMG submission 203885) | Bovine rumen microbial communities from tropical cattle in Woodstock, Queensland, Australia - Gonzalo_02 (v2) (version 2) | ecosystem: Host-associated > Mammals > Digestive system >...
TCCATATCAGCAACAGTTCCCTTGGCACGATAGACCATAGCGATGCCGTCGCCCGTGGCAATGACGGGGTTCGAGGTGGTCAGATAGACAGCCCCACAACCACCCGTACACATCACGGTCATCTTCGAGAGGTAGGTATCCACTTTCTGCGTCACAGGGTTCAGCACGTAGGCACCGTAGCACTGGATATTCGGTGAGCGACGGGTGACTCGAACGCCTAAATGGTGTTGGGTGATAATCTCTACGGCGAAGTGGTTCTCCTTGACCTCGATATCGGGACAGTTGCGTACGGCCTCCATCAGTCCACGCTGGATCTCAGCACCCGTATCGTCGGCGTGGTGCAGGATACGGAACTCGGAGTGGCCGCCCTCACGGTGCAGGTCGAATTCTCCGTCTTCCTTGCGGTCGAAGTTCACACCCCAGTTCACTAGTTCCTGGATTTGCTCAGGCGCCTTTGTCACCACCTGCTCTACGGCCTTGGGGTCGCTGATGTAGTCGCCGGCAATCACCGTGTCCTCGATGTGCTTCTCGAAGTTATCGACGGCGAGGTTCGTCACTGAGGCGACACCGCCCTGGGCGAATGACGTATTTGCCTCGTCGAGCGAGGTCTTGCAGATCATACAGATTTTGCCTTTCTTGGCTCTCGCCACCTTCAGGGCGTAACTCATACCGGCCACGCCGGCACCGATAATCAGGAAGTCGTACTTGTAAACCATAATCGAAATCAATAATCTGCTGCAAAGATACAAAATAATTCATAATTCATAATTCATAATTCATAATTATTTTGTATTTTTGCCGATGAATATGAAGAAATTACTGTTTTTATCCTATATTCTGTGTCTCACGGCTGGGCTGCGAGCACAGACAGAGCCGCAAGAGGTGGGCAACTACAAGGTGGCCTTCACCGAACCTATCGACTCGCTGACTCCCGATTCCAGTCTCCTGTCGTCCGACCCGATGGCCCTCCCTTGGCCGGAGAATGTCATCACCCGACTCGACAAACTGCTCGACGAACCTTTGCTGAAACGTTCGCAAGTAGGACTGATGGTCTATGACCTTACCGCCGACACCATCATCTTCCGTTATGGCGAGCGTCAGACCTTGCGTCCTGCCTCTGTGATGAAACTGGTGACGGCCATTACGGCTCTCGACAAACTGGGCAGCAACTACCAGTTCCGTACCTCTCTCTATTATACGGGGCAGTTGATCGGCAATGTGCTCCATGGCGACCTCTACTGTGTGGGCGGCATGGATCCACGTTTCAACAACGACGATATGGGCGCTTTCGTCGATCGTGTCATCGGCATGGGCGTCGATACCATCCGGGGCCGTATCATTGGTGACTACTCGATGAAGGACGAGACACGACTGGGTGAGGGTTGGTGCTGGGACGACGACAATCCCATCCTCTCGCCACTGCTCATTTCGAAGAAAGCTGATTTCCTGCGCAACTTCGTCGATGAGATGCGTAACAAGAACATTGTGGTGGCCGACAATTTCGCCGAGGGGACGCTACCCAACGGTGCCTACGTCGTGGGCTCCCGTTTCCACGCCATCGACCAGATCCTGACACGTATGCTCAAGGAGAGCGACAATCTTTATGCCGAGTCGATGTTCTATCAGATTGCTGCCTCAGGTGGCATCAAACACGCCTCTGCAGCAAACGCCAGGACGCACATTAAGAAACTCATCAGCAAGATCGGACTCAACCCCGACAACTATAAGATTGCCGACGGCAGTGGACTTTCGCTCTACAACTACGTCAGTCCGGAACTGATGGTACGTCTGCTGTGCTACGCCTACCGCAATTCCGAAATTTACAGCAGCCTCTATCCCTGTCTGCCCATTGCCGGCGAGGATGGTACGCTCGAAAAACGTATGAAGGGAGAATACACCAAAGGAAACGTCCGTGCCAAGACGGGTACGCTGACGGGTGTCTCTTCACTGGCAGGCTATTGTCGCACGGCCAACAACCACTTGCTTGCCTTCTGCATCATCAACCAAGGGGTGATGAAGAATGCCGATGGTAAGGCTTTCCAAGACAAAGTCTGTACCGCCCTCTGCCAACCATAAAAGAAGCCCGCCAACCGGCGGGCTTTCTTCATTTTTATTCGTTGACGCTTTACTTCAGGATTAAATACTGGAACGGTTCGAGTTCGAGGGTTGCGTCGAGTTGATACTCCTTCTCTGTCATGAGTTCTTTCGCCTTACGTCCCTTCCAATTATCTGGAATCTTGATGCTCTTTGCCTTGTTGCGGACATTGACGATGACGAGGATCGTCTCTTTTTTGTCATGCTTCTCGAAAATAAACACATCCTTGTCTGGCCAGGCTTTAATCGTACCTTTGCGCAGGGCGGAGTGTTTGTTATAGATCTCTATCAGTTTCTTGTATTCCTGGTAGATCTCAGGCTTGGCAGTCCAATCGACAGGTACATATTTGAAGAAGTTGATAGGATTAGGATAGCCTACTTCCTGTGAACCGTAGATAAGGGCTCCGCCGTGTGGGAAGATGCTGGCTACGTAGGCCGCCATAGCACCACGGTCGTTAGTAAACTCCACGCAGGGAGTTGCCTCAGTAGAGTGGTCGTGGTTGGTGGTGAAGCGCAACTTGACCTTGCCGGCAGGCAGATCGTGATATTCCAACATGTCGGCATTGATGAGGTCTTGGGCTGGAGCACCCTTGAATACCTTCACGAGACCGTCCTTATAGTCCCAGCCGTAGTTCATGTCAAAGCCGCCAACGGTGAAATTGTCGGCGTTCTTGCCCTCTGCCAGCATCACAATCTTACGTGGGGCTGCAGCCTTGCGCAACTGTGCGATGGCGTCTTTCCAAAAATCGGCAGGTACCCCGTCTGCCACATCGCAACGGAAGCCGTCGATACCCACATCTACAATCCAGAATTTCATGGCATCGATCATGGCGGCGCGCATGTCTTTGTTGTCATAGTTTAAGTCAGCCACATCGAACCAGTCCCAGGGACGCGGATGAATGATGGTGTCGGCCTTCTCGTCGTGGGTGTACCAGTCAGGATGTTCCTTCACCCAGGGATGATCCCATGCCGTATGGTTAGCCACCCAGTCGAGGATGAGACCCATGCCGTGCTCATGACAGACATTGACGAGGTTCTTGAGGTCGTCGATGGTACCAAACTCAGGGGCGATAGCCTTGTAATCACGGATACAGTAAGGAGAATTCTTGCCCTTCTCAATACCGATGGGATAGATGGGCATCACCCACATCATGTTGACACCCAGATCGCTGATAGAGTCGATGCGTGCTGCCACAGCATTTAGGGATTTCTCAGGTGCAAACACACGGGGATTGACCTGATACATGGCGATGTCTTCTACTGCTGGCATCTTGTATGCCACTTGCTTTTGTGCTGGCTCGCAGGCAATAAAGACTGCAGCCACGATGCTGATGGATAGAATCAGTTTTTTCATAAACGGTTGTTGTCGAAAATGCGGATACCCTCAACTGAGGATATCCGCTTTGTTTGTTGTTTGTTGACGATTAGTACGTCATCTTCGGCTCAAGTTCCTTGGCCTGGTCAATCATCTTCTGTACTTCGCTGACGGCGGGCACACGGCCGCAGATGTGATACTGGGCGTTGATCTCCTCCAGTTTCGGCTGCAGGTTCTCGGCGATACGGTGACGGAACTCCTTGACGGTGTCAACACCAGCCTTCTCCAAGAGTTCGGAGAACTGAGGACCTACGCCGGCGATGCGGAACAGGTCGGCATGATTGGTCCAGCGCAGAATCAGTTTCTCGCTGATACCTGTGGCCTCGGCCAGTTCCTTGCGGCCCTTGGGGGCTGCACACTTCTCGAGCAGTTCGCTCACTTTGTTGATACCTGCGGCAACCAGTTTCTCTGCGTAAACGTCGCCTACACCTTCAATGTCGATAATTTTGTAATCCATAATGTTGGTCTTATTAAGTTGATAACTAAAAAATATGCTGCAAATATAGACAATTTATTTGAGAAATGCAATTATTTGAGCGTTTTTTTGTATTTTTGCATCAAAATTAGTCAAAAGATGATGATTGCACTATATATAATAATAGGTATAGCGGTGGGAGCGGTGGTGCTCTATCTGCTGATGGACCGCCGGATGGACACGCTCCGTATCGAGGGCGGCAAGAAGGATATCGAACTCTCGATGCGATCGGAACTGCTCAATGCTGCCAACAGCAGGGTGCAGCATCTGGAGATGGAGAATAAGGACCTGCATGCGAAATCCGAGAGTCAGTCGAGGGAACTGGAACTGGTGCGTCAGCAGATGGACGAAGAACTGAAACGGCATGAGGAGCGGTTCAAGAATATGGCCCAGCAGTTGTTGGAGACCAGCGCCTCGAAACTGAAGGAGCAGAACACGGAGGCGATGACGGGCATCACCCAGCCGCTTCGTGAGGCCATCAGCAATATGCAGAAGGCCATCAACGACACGCAGAAGGAAAGTGCCGCCCACTCGGCCTCGTTCCGTGAACAGATGTTGCAGATGATGCAGCAGACACAGCAGTTGGGTGAGAAAACGGACAGTCTGACAAACGTGCTGCGTCGCGACAATAAGGTGAGTGGCAACATGGGCGAGATTATCCTTGGTGACCTGCTGGCCAGTCAGGGACTGACGGAGGGCATCCACTATGAGGTGCAGGCTCGACTCCGTGATGAGTTGGGTCGTCCACTGAAGAACGACGAGACGGGACGTGAGATGCAGCCCGACGTGATCCTCCACTATCCCCAGGGACAGGATGCCATCGTCGATTCGAAGGTGTCGCTCGTGGCCTACGAGAAATACGTGAATGCCGAGACGCCCGAGGAGAAGGAACGTTACCTGCAGGACCATATCAAGAGTGTCCGGCAGCACGTCAACGAACTGGCCCGTAAGGACTATTCGAAGTATATCAAGAACGGTCGCGACGCCGTAGATTTCGTGATTATGTTTGTACCCTTCGAGTCGTCGTTGCAGTTGGCTTTGGCCAACGACCCGACACTCTGGCGCGAGGCTTTTGAGAAGAAGGTCTTCGTGACGGGCGAACAGAATCTCTTGGGTATCCTCCACATGATCCATATTGCCTGGGTACAGAACCAACAGGCAGAGAATCAGGAGAAAGTCTTCGGACTGGCGGAGCAGTTACTCGACCGTCTGGGCGACTTCATCCAGCGGTATAACGACCTGGGCGAGAAACTACACAAGGTGCAGGAGGCTTATGACAGCACGAACAATAAACTGATTACGGGTCGGCAGAGTGTGGTGCAGAAGGGTCGCGAATTGGTCGATTTGGGTGCGAAGGAGAATGCGAACCGTAAGATACCCATGCCGGAAGTGGGAATAGAATAGAAGTGAAAAGTTTAGAAGTGAAAAGTGAAGACCGCGATTAAGCGAGAACAATGCCAAATTGCATTTGAGCATTGTCGAGCGTGAGCGGGCTCGATGTGAAACATCAAAAAAGATGAAGATTTGGGTGAGTGAGGATATATGGACGTTTGACCTGGAGGCGGCGCTGGGGGAGATCTCGGCGCAGCGACGGGAGCAGGCACTCCGGTTCAGACACGAACAGGGCCAGCGGCTCTGTGTGCTCGCCTACCAGTTGCTGAAGCAGGGCCTGCTTGAGACATACGGCATCACGGAGAACCCCATCTTCGAATACAACGAACACGGCAAGCCCTCGATTGTTGGCCATCCGGACATCTTTTTCAACCTGAGCCATTGCAAGGAGGCAGCAGTCTGCGTCATCAGCGATCACCCCGTAGGCATCGACGTGGAGTCGATACGCGAATACAAGGAGTCGCTCGTCCGCTACACGATGAACGACGACGAGGTTCAACAGATAGAGTCATCAGAAAACCCTGCCTCAACCTTTATCCGTCTCTGGACGATGAAAGAAGCCACGATGAAACTCATCGGCACGGGCATCAGCAACGACATGAAAAACGTCATCGATACTGCCACCTATCAATATACCACCGTCGATCGGCAGCAGTATATCTATACGGTGTGCGAATAAACAAATCAGAAACTAACTTTTGTGGTAAACTCGAAGGTGAAGGGACGGATGAACGTGCCCGACATCACATAGTTCCTATAGCGTGAGGGATCCGTGATCAGGTCGGCGGCAGGGATGGAGCCGCTGGCACCCTTCTGGTTCAGGATGTTCACCACGCTTGCAGAGAAACTCAGATAACGGTTCAGTTTGAAATCCACGCCTCCGAAGGTCTCCCAGCGCCCGTTGAAATAGAGCGAGTTGGTCTTGTTGATGTACTGCTTGCTGAAATACCTGGCACTCAGCCACACACGCCAGTTGCCGAAACGGTAGGAAGGCTCGATCTCCAGTTCCGTCTTCGAGAGGGCAGTGATGGTCTTGTCGGTGAAGTCGTATTCCTCCGTCACGCCGTCGCTGAAGGTGGGGGTGATCTTGAAGTTCTTATACCTCGGGTCACGGATGGTGAACATCACGTGGATGCTCAGTCCGTCGATGGGGGTGATCATGGCGTCGGTGAGCCATCCGAGCGTCGCCATATCGTAGAAGAACGGCGTGGTGAACGACTCGCTCATACCTGCCCTCATATCGCCGACATCCTTGGTCAGCACGTGGCTGAAGTTGGGACGCTCCTGCGAGTTCTTCATGCTGATGTAGGTCATCTGCGAGGTCAGGTCGATCCACTTGTTCTTCCAGTAGATACCCCCTCGGAAATAGTTCGTGGGCATGCTCTCCTGCGTGGGATAATTGTAGGTGCCGTAGTGGAACAACTGCGAGTGGATGGTGGCTGAGGAGAACTCTGCCTGCAGGCCGAACCCGGGGAGTAGGGCATAGCGTGCGCTGGCGATGAAGGCGTAGTTGAAGTGGTTGTTGTTGAAGTGATTCTTCTTGATATCCTCGTCCGCCAGACTGAACCACGGGTGACGGGTATTACCCCTCCACGGCTCGTTGGCGGCCCAGCCTCTTACATTCAGGTATTCCAATCTGACGCCTCCATAGAGCCACAGCCGGTTGGAGACATTCCACTCGTCGGAAACCAAACCAAACAGTTTATGCTCATGGCCGTCGTAATACTCGGCATAGGAGTTGTAGGAATAGCCCTCGTGACCGTTGAGCAGCAGCAGTTTCGGGTCTTTCTTCGCCTCGTGCCCATAGAGATACATCGAGGTCTCTGTGCCGCCGGCGTTGAGCCAGTAATCGACTTCTGCCCGCCAACTATGCCGGTGGTCCTTCGACTTGCCCGTCAGTTCGGCGTTGGTCATCCAGGAATGTTCGAACCCGTCGAAATGCAGCATCCTTCTTGTCTGTACCTTTCCTGTATAGGGGGTGCCGTCCTCATAGGTGTATCCGTTTTCAGGGGTGACGTCGCTCACACCCATCATGTTGGGGTTGGCACGGAACGAGTGCCCGTGCTTGAACTTACTGTGGACGGCCAGTCTGAGACCATTGTCCCAACGGTAGTTCAACAGGAAGTTCACGTTATGAACCTTATTGATGTTCGCATCGTCGATGTTCTGTTCCGTCATCTTTCCTGTGGCGACATCCAGATACTTCACCATCCTGTTGGCAGGCCGGTATTGGTCTATACCCAGTTTAAAGCCGTCGTATTCCTCCACACTGCCGTCGCCCACGAAGATGAAGGGACCGTAGTTCTCCGTGATCTCTTTGTTATGCGAGAACTGATAGATGAGACCCGCCTTGCCCCTGCCTTCGTTCCAGGTCTTCGAGACGGCTGCCTTGTAGAAGTGGATACTCTCCTGCAGGGTCGTCATGTCGAGATGGTTACTCCCGGGGTCCATATTGTGATAGGTACTGATGCTGAGGCCCCAGCCCTTTCCCACGGGCGTTGAGACATTCGCATCGATGGCGTGACGGCCGAAGTGATTGAACGTGTAGTTCACCTTCCCCTCGAACTTGTCGCCGGCCAGTTTCGAATAACTATCGACGCTGTAGGTGATCACACCATACTTCAGTGCCATATCCTGCGGACCCGTCGTCTGGACCGACTCATGACCGACGCCACTGTGCCACGACTTATAGGGATAGACCTGATAGTTGTAGTAGGAAACCGGCAGACCGTCTTCATAAATATAGGCGTGGCCGGAGATGGGCAGACCCAAGGATATCTGACGGGGCTGCGAGACGGAAGCTGCATTCATGAGCACATTCCTGTTGCTGTCGCCCGACGTGCTGACTATGCTGTCGGCCACAGCATCCTGAGCCATTGCTGCAATGGCTGTCGTGATGCTGAGAAGCGTAGCAGTTAAGGCTCTGAATAGATGCATGGGCTAATGATTGTCTCGGCAACTAAGGGGCCTATTTGATGAGGTTGCCGAGAATGTCACGTGTCAGTTCCCTGGTGATGGTACGGGTGGCGGCACTGGTGGCATTCTTCACGACTTTCTCTTTAGCCGAGGTCTTCGACTTTGTCTTCTTGCCGGAAATCTTATCGCTGACCCAGGTACCGAGGAGCGCAGCCAGGGTGGAGGTCAGGGCCGTCATAATCGCCTTGCCCACCTTACCCATCATACCGGTCTTCTTCTTTTCGGCTTTCTCGGCCTTGGCGACCTTGCCTGAGGGCTTCGGAATCTCAATCTCTGCCTGCTGCTCCTGCTCTGCCAGTTGGCGCTCAGCGTCGGCCATCAGCACCTCGAAGGCACTCTCCCGATCCACAGGCGTATCGTATTTGCCGTAGATACGGCTCTGCTTGATGATGTCAAGACGCTGTCCTTCGGTGACGGCACCGATCTGCGAGAGTGGGAAGAGGATCTTGGCACGCTCCACCACCGAGGGGGCACCCTTCTCGTCGAGGAAACTGACGAGCGCCTCACCGGTCTCGAGGTTCATAATTGCCTCGTCGGTCTTGAAGGCGGGGTTGGTGCGGAAGGTGTCGGCAGCGGTCTTCACGGCCTTCTGGTCCTTCGGCGTATAGGCTCTTAAGGCATGCTGCACACGGTTACCGAGTTGTCCGAGAATATTTTCAGGGATATCCGCCGGACTCTGGGTGATGAAGTAGATACCCACACCCTTCGAACGGATCAGGCGGATCACCTGTTCAATCTTGTCGAGCAGGGCCTTCGACGTGTCCGTGAAGAGCATGTGTGCCTCGTCGAAGAAGAACACGAGTTTCGGCAACTCCAGATCACCTACTTCCGGCAGGGTGGAGTAGAGTTCGCTCATCAGCCACAGCAGGAAGGTGGAGTAGAGTTTCGGCTGCTCCATCAGTTTGTCGGCGGCCAGCACGTTCATCACACCCTTGCCACCCTCGCTCTGCATCAGGTCGTAGATATCGAACGATGGCTCACCGAAGAACTTGTCGGCACCCTGGGCTTCCAACTGCAACAGTGCACGCTGGATGGAACCCACGGTCATACTTGTCACCGTTCCGTATTTGGTCCTGTATTCCTTGGCATGCTGCGACACCCAGTCGAGCATCGCCCTGAGGTCCTTGACATCGATGAGTTGCAGGCCGCGCTCGTCGGCAATGCGGAACACGATGGTGAGCACACCTGCCTGCGTCTCGTTGAGTTGCATCAGGCGCGACAGCAACAGCGGTCCCATCTGCGAGATAGTGGCACGCATGGGATGTCCCTGTTCGCCGAACACGTCGAAGAATCTCACGGGACAAGCCTGGAACTCGGGGTTCTCAATGCCGAACTCCGGCAGACGCTTCTCGATGAATCCACTGAGCCGTCCCACCTGCGAGATACCGCTGAGGTCGCCCTTCATGTCGGCCATGAAACAGGGCACGCCAGCCTGGCAGAACGTCTCTGCCATCACTTGCAGGGTGACGGTCTTACCTGTACCTGTGGCTCCCGCAATGAGTCCGTGGCGGTTGGCCATCTTACCTGTAATACTGAGCGCTCCGTTGGCGCAATGGGCGATATACAGCCCCCTCTCTTTGTCAAGCATAACTTATTCTTGTCCGATTAGTTTCGCAATGGTTTTAAGGCAGGTGTCGCTGCTGATGGGCTTCGGCAGAAACTCGTTGCATCCGGCCTCGAACGCCAACTGGCGGTCGCTGTCGAAAGCATTGGCGGTCAGGGCGATGATGGGGAGGTCGGGATGCTTCTCCTTGATCAGTTTGGTGGCTTCCATACCGTCCATCACGGGCATCTTGATGTCCATCAGGATAAGGTCATAGTCGCTTTTATCTACCATTTCAACAGCCTCTTTCCCGTTGTGGGCACGATCATACTCGTAGAACTTCTTCAAGATATACGTCATCAGGATGAAGTTGCTGTCATTGTCCTCTGCAATTAAAATCTTCTTCATATCTTACCAAAATATTAATAATTCACAAAATTACATCTTTTCTCCGAAAAAACAAATGATTCAGCGTTTTTTTAACTAATTTTGCATCAGATTGAAAGAAATCGAATAACTTCTAAACTAAATAACGATGAAATTGAAACATTTTGTAGGTGCTTTGGCACTGTTTTCGAGCCTCACTATGTCGGCTCAGAGTCACATGATGGAGGTGAACACGAAGAAACTCGGCGCCCCCATCCAACCCACGATGTACGGCCTCTTCTTCGAGGACATCAACTACGCTGCCGACGGCGGCCTGTATGGCGAATTAATCAAGAACCGCTCCTTCGAATTCCCCGACCGTTTGATGGGCTGGGAGGCCTTCGGCAACTTCGAGGTCGAGGACGACGGCCCCTTCGAACGCTGTCCCCACTACGTTCAGTTGCGCTATCCCGGCCACAAGGAGCGCCGTTCCGGCCTGAGCAACAACGGCTACTTCGGCATCGGCCTGCATCAGGGCGAGGACTACCGCTTTTCCGTCTGGGCCCGTGCGCCCCACGGCACAGCGCAGATCATCGTGCAGTTCATCGACCGTGCTACGATGGAGGAACATCAGGAGTTTGCCGAAACCAAACTCACCATTAACTCGCCCGTGTGGAAACAGTACGAGGTCGTGATGAAGTCGCCCCGTACCATCGCCAAGGCACAGTTGCGCATCTTCCTCGATGGTAAGAACGGCGTCGATCTCGAGCATGTCAGCCTCTTCCCCGTCAACACCTTCAAGAACCGCAAGAACGGCATGCGTCGCGACCTGGCTCAGGCCTTGGCCGACGAGCACCCGGGCCTGCTCCGCTTCCCCGGTGGCTGTATCGTCGAGGGTGTCGATCTGGCTACTCGCTATCAGTGGAAGAATACCATCGGCCCCGTCGAGAACCGTCCGCTGAACGAGAACCGCTGGGAATACACCTTCCCTCACCGTTTCTATCCCGACTATTTCCAGTCCTACGGCCTCGGCTTCTTCGAGTTCTTCCAACTCGCTGAGGATATCGGTGCCGAGCCCCTGCCCGTGCTCAACGTCGGTATGGCCTGCCAGTTCCAGAACTGGGACGACGACACGGCCCACGTACCCTACGACCAGTTGCAGCCCTACATCCAGGACTGCCTCGACCTTATCGAGTTTGCCAATGGCCCTGCCGACAGCGAGTGGGGTAGCAAACGAGCCGAGATGGGTCATCCCGACCCCTTCAACATGAAGTTTATCGGTGTGGGCAACGAGCAGTGGGACGACCTCTTTTTCCGTCGCCTGGAACCCTTCGTGGCAGCCATCAAGGCCAAGTATCCCAACATCCAGATTGTCGGCACCAGCGGCCCCGACTCCGAAGGCGCCATGTTCGAGAAGGGCTGGGAGGCGATGAAGCGCCTGAAGGCCGACCTCGTCGATGAGCACTTCTACCGTCCTGAGTCGTGGTTCCTCGGCAATGCCGCCGGTAAGGAGAAGTACGGTGAGTATTGCGGAGCCCTCCGTTATGAGCATTACGACCGCAAGGGCCCGAAGGTCTTTGCCGGCGAGTACGCCTGTCACGGTGCCAACGGCAAGAAGTGGAACCACTACGAGGCCTCCATCCTCGAAGCCGCCTTCATGACCGATCTGGAGCGCAATGCCGACGTGGTCTATATGACCGCCTATGCGCCCCTCTTCGCCCATGTCGAGGGCTGGCAGTGGCGTCCCGACCTCATCTGGTACGACAACCTCCGTATGTTCAAGTCGTGCAGTTACTATGTCCAGCAGATGTACGCCGCCAACAAGGGTACCAACGTCCTGAAGATGACGATGGACAAGCAGCCCGTTGCCGGTCAGGAGGGACAGGATGGCCTTTTCGCCTCCGCCGTCTTCGATGCAAATACAAGCGAGGTCATCATCAAGGTCATCAACACCTCCCGCCAGCCGCAGCCCGTCAGCATCCAGTTGACAGGCATGAAGGGCTCTCGTACTGCTGAGACCATCACCCTCAGCCACAACGGCATGGACGATGAGAACACCCTCGACCGCCCCGATCGCATCACGCCTCAGAACGGCACCCTTCTCCTCGATGCCGGCAAGGGCGCCACCCTGCTCCTCGACGACATCCCCCCAATGACCTTCCGACTCTATAAGGTCAAGAAATAACACCAAATAGGGCTGGCTCGATTGCCAGCCCTACTTCTTTTCTCCAAGTCTTCTTCACTCGTACTCCACTCGTACTCCATTCGTACTCCATTCGTACTCCATTCGTAATCTGATTCTCATCCAATCCTAATCCAATCCTTATCCAATCGTGCTCCAATTATACTCCGAGCATAATCCAAGGATGCTCAAGGAATACTCATACTCTTCTCTATCACTTATTCAGTAGATATTCAGTAGATGTTCAGTAGATGTTCAGTCATTCACCGAACATCTACCGAAAATATACCGGACATCTACCGAACATCTCATAGAAAAACATTAGAGAATCATAGGAGGATTGTTGCCGGACGATTGGAGTACGATTGGAGTACGCTCGGAGCTCGATTGGGGCACGTTTGGAGCACGATTGGATGAGCCTCGGAGCGGACTTGGATGATAATTGGAGAGGGATATGAGAGGTCATATAGATGCGCTGGATGTAAGTTTGATTAAACTTTTCGTCAAAAACGAGATTTTCCTGTTTATCCGTATTGTATTTCATAAATAATGTGTACCTTTGCATCATGAAGGATAAAATCATAACTTTAACATTATTTTAGACTAATTTCTGAAAGGAATCCGAAATTTTGGGTACTAAGTGGTTGAACAAACTCTTGAAAAAATGAAAGAAATTGAATTAGAATTTACCAAACTGGTTCGAGAATACCGTAAGACAGTATATACGGTATGCTACTTCTTCTCGAACAACCCCCAAGACGTGGATGACCTTTTCCAGGAAGTGTTGGTCAACCTCTGGAAGAGTTTTCCGAAGTTCCGTGGCGACAGCAGCCCCAAGACGTGGATATGGCGCGTCAGCCTGAACACCTGCTGCAATATGGAACGAGGCAAGAAGCGGAATGTACCAACCGTGCCGCTGGTCATCGACAAGGAGGTGATGAGTGATTCCGATGAGGGCGGTAAGCAGATCAAGATGCTGTACGACAGGATCAACCGCCTTGAATTGTTCGACCGTGCTATCATTCTGCTGTGGCTGGAGAGTATGAGGTATGACGAGATTGCCGCCATCGTGGGGCTCACGCCTGCCGCCGTCACCAGCCGTCTGTTCCGCATCAAGGAACAACTTAAATCAATGTCTCACTAAATTAAAAATGTAAAAGTTATGAACGAGAATATTTTAGAACTCCATGAGTTGGATGAACTGAAGGCCGCTTACAACCAGATGGACGAGCGCCTGGAAGGTCAGGAGATTGTGTCGGACGAGCAACTCCGTGTGGTGATGGGTCGTAGGATGGATTTCATCAGAAAGGATGCCAAGCAACTGGTGGTGATGATGAATCTGGTGTTGTTGCCGTTGATCGCATTCGTAGAGTACTACAATGGCCAACTGCACTTGCTGGGCGGTATCGTGCTCGCCGTGGATTGGATTGTGACAATGCTCTTCGGCCTGTATCTGATGAAGCTGGCAAGTACTGACGATTATTCCACATCGGACGTGAAGACGCTGTGCGAGAAGAATGCGCTCTACCAGAAGTTGACGAAGTGGTTCGTGCCGATCATCATCATGTTTATCCCCGTCTATTTCTTTGTGAATTATATGGCAGAGGGCCGATGGGGCGTGGGAACCATCCTGTTCTGTCTGTTGACCATTCCTTTGGTGATAGGTTATTTCGCAGGTAAGTCGTACCGAAATAGCATCATTAAGAGGGAGCACAACGGCATCGATATGGATCCGGCAACGGGCGGACCTGTCAGGATTGGGAAGAAGCACAAGGGCGTGTTTATCGTGCTGATATGCGCGTATAGTATTCTGACACTGCTTGGTAACATCCCCGCTCTCTTCGGGTTTGCCTACATCGATAATATGACAGACTTGCTGGTTGTGCTGTACCATGCTGCAGACGTTGCCGTCGCATTTGTCCTGATACTGGCGCTGCTCCACGTGATCGATGTCATCAGGATCCCCCAGGGACTGTTTTATGCCATCCTCGCCATCGTGGTGCTCATGGCAGTGGTCGTGGTCGTGGCCTCGATGTATCTGAACATTGCTGCATCCGGCAATCCCAACGTGCTGGTAAGAGTCGTCGGTATGTCGTTCCTGGCCTATTATTTCTACAAGAATGCCTGAGGTGCGAACTATTGCGAACAGCGAGCAAACTATTGAGAATTGAAATGTTTGGAGGCTTGGGAAATAAGTCTTAATTTTGCAACCGAATTTAAAACCCAACAGATATGAAAAAGTATTTTATGATGGCAGCCCTGATGCTGGCTGTGCTGCCCACAGAGGCACAAGAGAATGTGAAGTATTCCATCGACGGAATCAGTAAGGACAACGGTAAGACGGTGGTGCTCCGTAACCGTAGGACCAACCTGGTCGTGGATAGTGCGATCGTTGCCAACGGCAAGTTTAAGATGAGCGGCAATGCGGAGAAGGATGCCTTGATGGGCGTGTCAGTTAAAAACGCCAAGTGGAGCGTGCTGCTCTTTAATGACGGTACGCCCCTGACGATCAACCTGAACGACAGTACGCTGAAGGGCTCGCCCATGAACGAGCGCCTGACACGCTACGACATCGATATCAATGCGCCCTATGCCGACTTCATCCTGAAGGTGGCGAGCATGTCGGAAGAGGAGCGTAAGGCCAAGGAGATAGAACTGGTCGGCGGACTGATGATAGCCACCCTGAAAATGCAGGAGGGTGTGAAGAAGGTGTTTAAGGATGAGCGCGAGACGCTGATTCCCGTGGCGTTCTTCAGCGATTACCAGAGTATGCTCGGTCAGGAGTTTATGGATAGTGTCCTCGCGACGAAGCCGGCCTGGGCCAGCCATCCCATCGTGAAGAGCGTGCTGGATGTTGCTGCCTATCGGAAGGCTGAGGAGGCGAAGAAACAGGAAATCGTGGGTCAGCAGTTCATCGACCTGGAGGAGGCTGATCCGGACGGCAAGATGCACAAGTTGAGTGAGTATGTAGGCAATGGCAAATGGGTGCTCGTGGATTTCTGGGCCTCGTGGTGCGGACCCTGCAAGGCCGAGATGCCGAACGTGGTGGCTGCCTATGAGACGTATCACGACAAGGGCTTTGACATCGTGGGCCTGTCGTTCGACAATAAGAAGGAGCCGTGGGTGAAGGATATCGACAATCTGAAGATGCCCTGGACGCACCTCTCCGACCTGAAGGGCTGGGAGACTGTGGCCGCCAAGGTGTATGGGGTGAACAGTATCCCCGACAACCTGCTGATCGACCCACAGGGTAAGATCGTGGCCCGTGGGCTGCGTGGGCAAGGCTTGCAAGATAAACTCAAAGAAATCTTTGAAAGGTAAGAAGGTAAAAAGGTAAAAAAGTAAAAAACAGCCGAAAGTCTTGGTACTTTCGGCTATTTTTCGTACCTTCGCGCCGTAATTATGAGTATATTGAACTTAGATAAAGACCGCAGGCGGTTCTCCTTTGAGGTGCTGCCCCCATTGAAGGGGACGGGTACCGACAGGCTCTTTGCCGACATCGACAAGTTGAAGGAGTTCGATCCTGCATACATCAATATCACGACCCATCACTCCGAGTTTGTGTATAAGGAACTGGCCAACGGACAGTTTGAGCGGAGCAGAATCCGTCGTCGTCCTGGCACGATAGCCATCGCTGCCGCCATCCAGAACAAGTATCATATCCCTGTGCAGCCCCACGTGATTTGCAGTGGCGCTACCGTCGAGGATATCGAGTATGAGTTGCTCGACCTGCAGTTTCTGGGTATCAGTGACCTGTTGCTGTTGCGTGGCGACAAGGCGAAGGAGGACAGCCGATTTGTGCCGACCGTAGGTGGTCATGCCCATACGACGGACCTGATGAGGCAGGTGAAGCGCTTCAACGAGGGTTTCTTTGCCGACGGTACGCCCATCAAGAATCCGGGCCGTCCGTTCGACTACGGGGTGGCCTGCTATCCTGAGAAGCACGAGGAGGCGCCGAATCTGGAGATGGATATGGAGTACCTGAAGCAGAAGCAGGAACTGGGGGCGCAGTATGCCGTGACGCAGTTGTTCTTCGACAATGAGAAATACTTTTCCTTCGTGGAGAAGGCCCGAGGGATGGGGATCACCATTCCCATCATCCCTGGTATCAAACCACTGGCGAAACTGACGCAGTTGACGGTGGTGCCGAAGACGTTCCATTGTGATATCCCTGAGCCGCTGGCGAAGGAGATCGTGAAGTGCAGGACGGATGAGGACGCCCGACAGTTGGGTATCGAGTGGACGACGGAGCAGTGTCGCGACTTGTATCAGCATGGGGTGAACAATATTCATTTCTATACGGTTTCGGCCGTTGATTCGGTCGTCGCAGTCGCACAGCGGCTGCTGTAGTGATAAGTGATAAGTGATGAGTGATAAGTGAAGGCCGCGATTAAGTGAGAGCCATGATGCTTGTATCAATGGCCGAGCGTGAGCGGGCTCGATGTGAAACATCAATTGTGCATTGTGCATTGTGAATTGGAATAGCGTGATAGGGCAGAGGGAGGTGCAGAAGCGCCTGTTGCAGATGGTCGGGGAGGACCGGCTGCCGCATGCCCTGATGCTCTGTGGACCGCAAGGCGTCGGTAAGATGGCGCTGGCGATGGCTTTCGGCTGTGAGTTGCTCGACGACGGCAGTGCTTCGTCGAAGGCGATGCTCAGCAAACTGGAGCACCCTGACCTGCACTTCACTTATCCAACCATCAAACTGCCCTCGATGTCGAGCGACCACAAGCCCGTGAGCGATGACTTCGCCAGAGAGTGGCACGATCTGATCATGGGAGGGCCGTACTTCACGATGGACGACTGGATGCAGGCGATGGGGGGCGAGAACCAACAGGCCATCATCACTGCCGGCGAGAGCGACGACCTGGTCAGAAAACTCTCATTGAAGTCGAGCCAGGGGGGCTATAAGGTCAGCATCGTCTGGCTGCCTGAACGCATGAATATCGAGTGCGCCAACAAACTGCTGAAACTCATCGAGGAACCGCCCCAGCAGACGGTGTTTATCATGGTATGCGAGGAGCCCGACAAACTGTTGGAAACCATCCGTAGCAGGGTGCAGCGCATCGATGTGAAGAAGATAGAGGATGCAGCGATAGAAGAGGCCCTCGTGGAGCGAAGGGGCATCAGTGAGGGTGCCGCCTACCGGATAGCCCGACTCGCCAACGGCAGTTGGTTGAAGGCGCTGGAGGAGTTGCAAGTAGGCTCGGAGAACGAGCAGTTCCTGGATCTGTTTATCTCGCTGATGCGACTGGCGTACCAAAGGAAGATCAAGGACCTGCGCAAGTGGAGTGAGGTGATGGCCGGCTTCGGCCGTGAGAAGCAGAAGCGCTGGCTGACCTATTTCCTCAAGATGATCCGTGAGAACTTCATGTACAACTTCCAACAGGAGGAACTGGTGTATATGACGGAGAAGGAGGAGGGTTTTGCCCGTAACTTCGCAAGGTTCGTGAACGAGGCGAACATCCTGCCGATCAGCGACCTTGCCAACAGGGCCGTCCGTGATATCGGACAGAATGCCAATGCGAGGATCGTGTTCTTCGATTTCGCCTTACAGATGATAGTATTGTTGATACAGAAGTGAAAAGTGAGAAGTGAAAAGTGAAAAATTGAAATATATAGTATGACAGAGAAAACGAAAGAATTGCCCAGTGTGGTAGGCTGCGACAGAGGGTTCTGTCATCAGGCCGTAGGTCGTCAGGACCGTCAGTTGAATACGTACGACTGGCTGGCCGATGTGCCTGGTAATGCCGAAGATACCGACTTGGTGGAGGTGCAGTTCAAGCATACCCGCAAGGGCTATTATCACAATGTGAATAATCTGCCGCTGAAGAAGGGAGATATCGTGGCGGTGGAGGCGAGTCCGGGCCATGATATAGGCGTGGTGACACTGACGGGTCGTCTGGTGAAACTGCAAATCAAGAAGGCCAACCTGAAGTCGGATGAGGACATCAAGCGCATCTATCGTATCGCCCGCGAGAGCGATATGCAGAAGTTCCGTGAGGCGAAGGCCCGTGAGCATTCGACGATGATTGAGAGTCGTATGATTGCCAAGGGACTGGGCTTGCAGATGAAGATAGGCGACGTGGAGTATCAGGGCGACGGCAACAAGGCCATCTTCTATTATATCGCCGACGAGCGTGTGGACTTCCGACAGTTGATCAAGGACTTGGCTGTGGCTTTCCACGTGCGTATCGAGATGAAGCAGATCGGTGCGCGTCAGGAAGCTGGGCGTATCGGTGGTACGGGTCCTTGTGGACGCGAACTCTGCTGTGCCACGTGGATGAAGAATTTCTCGAGCGTCAGCACCAATGCCGCCCGATTCCAGGATATCTCGCTGAACCCCCAGAAGTTGGCCGGCATGTGCGCCAAGTTGAAGTGCTGTCTGAACTATGAGGTCGATGACTACGTGGAGGCTAGCAAGCGTTTGCCCGGCAAGGATGTTGTGCTCCAGACACAGGATGCCGACTATTATCTTTTCAAGAGTGATATCCTGGCTGGGCTCGTGTCATATTCTACGGACAAGAATATCGCTGCGAACGTGGAGACCATCACGGCTGCGAGGGCCAAGGAGATCATCGAGATGAACAAGCAGGGCGAAAAGCCGCTCTCGCTTCAGGAGGACGGTCACCAGAAGCCTGTCAAGCAGCATGTGGATCTGGCGGGCGGCGATATCAGCCGATTCGACAAGTCGAAGAAAAAGAAGAAAAAGAAGAAGAAACAGTCGGATGCGCCTCAGGACAACCATGCGAAGGAATAACAGATGGATCTGTCTCGGTATGATGCTTGCGGTTGCAATAGGCCTGGCCTCTTGCGACCGTAAGACGATTTATTATCACTATGAGCATGCACCGGTGGCAGGCTGGGAGAAGAACGACACGCTGAGTTTCGATATTCCTCCCGTCAGTGCAGGCTTATACCGTGAGGAACTGGGACTGCGCATCGATTCCGACTATCCCTTTATGGGGCTGAGTGTCGTCATCAAACAGACCATCCTGCCGTCGGGCTATGTACATACCGACACGCTGAACTGCAGTCTGGTTGACAAGGACGGCAACCATAAGGGGACAGGCATCAGTTTCTATCAGTACAACTTCCACGTCAATACGCTCAGACTGCACGAGGGCGACTCGCTGCACATCACCGTGAGGCACAATATGAAACGAGAGATTATGCCGGGCGTCTCAGACGTCGGCATCCGACTGGACAAGCAGTAAGGAAATCAGGAGCGTGCGAGGTTCCGGCCTGCGTCGATTCTCAAGAAGATGAAGAGCAGGATGGTGAATCCCCAGAGTGAGGAACCGCCGTAACTGAAGAACGGCAAGGGGATACCGATGACAGGCGTCAGACCTAATACCATGCCGACATTGATAAACACATGGAATAGGAAGATACTCAATACGGAATAGCCATAGACCCGCCCAAAGCGGTAGGGTTGTCGTTCTGCCAGATGGATGAGTCGCAGGATGAGGCACAGGAACAGCAGCAGGACTGACGCTGAGCCGATGAATCCCTCTTCCTCGCCGACGGTGCAGAAGATGAAGTCGGTATCCTGTTCAGGCACATATTTCAACTTGGTCTGCGTACCGTTCAGGAAGCCCTTTCCCTCAATACCTCCTGAGCCGATGGCAATCTGACTTTGATGCACGTTGTAGCCGGCTCCCTTCAGGTCTTCCTCCAGACCGAGAAGCACGTTGATACGTACCCGTTGGTGGGGCTCCATCAGATGGTTCAGCACGTAGTCGGCAGCATTGAAGAACACGACGGAACCCAGGGCGAAGAGGGCGATCCACATATAGTTCCTGATGCGGCTCGCTACAGCCTGCCAAATCAGATAGCCTATCAGAAGGGCCGTCACTACCAGTTGTACGAAGACCACATCGAATGGGATGACGTAGAGGGCGAACAGCAGGAAGATGAGCGTGATACCAATGGTGGCCAGGAGGATACGGATGGCATCCCTCTTGTTGTTGCAATAGGCCAGGACCATGATGCCTGAGAAAATGTGTATCATCAGCAGGACGACGAATTTACCCACAGAGGTGGGCGTATAGAGGAGCATGGTGTCGGCAAAGCGGATGCCCACTACGAAATAGAGCACCATAGCCACACCCGTGAACAGGATACTGCCAGGCATTCCTTCGCGATAGAGCATGAGGAAAAAGGCCGTATAGACGAGGGCGGAACCCGTCTCCCGTTGCAGCACGATGAAGAGCATCGGGAAGAGGATGATGCCCAGTGTGGTGCCGAAATACTTCCACTGGTGGATGTTATAGCCGTAGATGCTCATAAACTTCGCCAGCGCCAAGGCTGTGGCGAATTTCGCGAACTCGGCAGGCTGGAGGCGCAGAGGCCCTAACACCAGCCACGATCGGGAGCCCTTGATGGTGTGGGTGTTGAAGATGGTCGCAAACAACAGTATCAGCATCACACCGAAGATGACGTAGGCAAAGGTGTCGTAGAAACGGTCGTCGAGCAACAGGATGACCAGTCCCAGAACGATCGAGGTGCCTATCCAGACAATCTGCATACCAGAACGGCTGTCGAGGCTGAAAATGTCCGTCTCGCCGTAGGTGTAACTCGCACCACAGACACTCATCCATCCCAGACTCAGCAGAGCCAGGTAGATGAGGATCGTCCACCAGTCGATGGAACGAAGCACGCTGGGTTGTTTATCTGTCTGACGAACCATAAGCGATTCTCTTGTTTTGGAAAGCCAGCGCCTTAGCCTCTGAAGCCGGTGAGAGTTTTCCGTTGATATACTGTTCCATGATCAGACCACCGATAGGTACGCCGTAGGTGGCACCCCATCCGCCGTTCTCCACATAGACGGCGACGGCAATCTTCGGCTTGTCCATAGGGGCGAAACCCATAAAGACAGAGTGGTCGTGACCTCGGTTCTGGGCGGTACCCGTCTTTCCGCAGGCCTGAAAACTGTGTCTCGCGAGTTCCTTACAGGTTCCACCCATCGCCGACGAGCGCATGCCCTTCACGATATACTCGTAGGCATCCTGCTTGGCCTTGGTGAAATGCCGACGTGTAAAGGTTGTGTCGAGCGGTTCACCCTGTACTTTCCTCACCACGTGAGGTACATAGTAATAGCCTCTGTTTGCGATGGTGGCGCCCAGATTGGCTATCTGGAGTGGGGTGAGCAGCACCTCGCCCTGTCCGATGGCGATGGAGATAACCGTCAGACCGTTCCACGAACCCTTATAGGCCTTGTCGTAGAACTGGGCATTGGGAATCAGGCCTCGCTTCTCGCCTGGAAGGTCAATACCTAATTTATAGCCGAATCCCATGCTGACCATATAGTCGCGCCAGGTGTTCATGGCGTTCTGCACGGAGCCGTACTTGGATATGTTGGTATTGATCATGTGATAGAGTCCCCAGCAGAAGAAACCGTTGCAGGAGGTGCTCAGTGCAGGGACGAGGGGCAGGGGGGCAGCATGGCCGTGACAGCCTACGTGCAGGCCCTTGAAGTTGAAGCCGTGACCACAGGGGTAGGGGGTCGATGGTGTGATAATCCCTTCCGAGAGGAAGGTCAGTCCCTGAGAGGTCTTGAAGGTGGAGCCTGGGGGATAGAGTCCCATGATACTACGGTTCAACAGAGGCTTCCACACATCCTGACTCAGGATCTTATGGTTCTTGCTTCGCTCACGACCCACCATCAGTCTGGGGTCGTAGGAGGGAGAGGATACCATGCAGAGCACCTCGCCCGTAGAGGGTTCGATGGCCACGATACTGCCGATCTTTCCTTCCATCAACCGTTCGCCCAGGGCCTGCAGCTCGTAATCGATGCTCAGGGTCAGGTTCTTGCCAGGAATGGGGCGCTTGTCGAAGGCACCGTTCTGATAGCGGCCCTGGATGCGTCCGTGGGCATCGCGCAGCAGGATCTGCATACCTTTCTCGCCACGCAGTTGTTTCTCGTAGGAACGCTCCACACCGAGTTTTCCGATATAGTCGCCCGGCTGGTAGTAGTCGTCTTCCTCAATGTCGGCAGGCGACACCTCCGCCACATCGCCCAGGATGTGGGCACCCATATTATACTGGTACTGACGGACGCTGCGCTTCTGGACGTAGAAGCCTGGAAAACGGTACATCTTCTCCTGGAAGATGCTGAAGTCCTTATCCGACAACTGACTCATAAACAGTTGCTGGGTGAATCGTGAATAGCCAGGATTACGGTTACGGTCCTTGATGGTGCTCATGCGTCTGTCGAACTCCTCCTTGCTGATGCCCAAAGCCTGACAGAAGTCCAGCGTGTCCAGTCGTCCGTTGGCTTCGTTCATGACAACCATGATGTCGTATGAGGGCTGGTTATATACCAGCAACTTGCCATTGCGGTCGGAGATGACGCCTCGTGAGGGGAACTCCACTTTCTTCAGGAAAGCATTCGAGTCGGCACTCTTCTTATAGTCGTCGCTGGTAATCTGGAGTGTAAACAGACGGATAATATAGATGACTACAATCAATGTAGCCACCCCACCAATCACGTATTTCCTGTTTCCAAGATTATAGTCCTTCACTTTGTACGAACACTTTCAATGGCAAGAATCAATATCAAAGTCAGGACGGCGCTACTGCCTGCACAGATCAGCCAGTGTACCCAGTTGTAGAAAGTAAAGGCCTCTACGGCGAAGAATGCCAGACAGAAGACGAGGGTCAATACGGCACTGAAGATGGTGAAATTGCCCCAACCCAGTACCTTGACAGAGACATTGAGTTCGTCGATGGAATCCCGTGGGATAAACAGTTCCAGCAGATAGGGCTGTATGATAGCAATGAGCGTCAGACAGCCAGCCGCCAGACCTGGGGTGTTGGAGAAGACATCGATGGCCAGACCCAAGGCGAAACTCCAGAGCAGAATGGCCCATTTCGGCGTGTTGCGATGGAAGGTGATGACGAAATAGACATACAGCAGCGGAATGGCCACACCGAAGAGGTGC
>Ga0310696_10002655_pt1 | contig 23349 bp, 18 predicted proteins | sample AusTroGonzalo_MG_4_FD_203885 | JGI IMG/M metagenome (GOLD analysis project Ga0310696, IMG submission 203885) | Bovine rumen microbial communities from tropical cattle in Woodstock, Queensland, Australia - Gonzalo_02 (v2) (version 2) | ecosystem: Host-associated > Mammals > Digestive system >...
TGCCACGACGACGAACCCTTGCAGATAGCCTTCGATGCGGGTAAGATTGTGTCGTGGATAGTGACGGGACAGATGTACCCCCGCGACGGCCACGAGACGCTGAACGTCATATCCTCGATGTTCGTGAAGGACGGTGAGATGCTGCAGCACCTGATTAAGAAGTGGAGCGCCTACTATGCGCCCCACCGCCGCAAGAATCCAGAGGTGATATTCTACTACGACCACACATTCCTGTTCAAGCCGACGGGCGTGTATATCAACGATATCAAGGACACGATTATCGGGGAGCTGCGCAAGTATGGCTGGAATGTGACACCCGTGCCGATCGGACAGACCTGGGCGCATCACATACGTTACCGCGATGAGAATGAAGGCTTGGCGGGTCTCAGCTATCCGCAGGTGAGGTTTAATGCACAGAACAACGAGGCATTGTGTATAGCCATCGAAAATTGCGGCACCAAACTGGCCTACGGACGGGAGAACAGCCGCGTGACCAAGGATAAGGCAGGTGAAAAACTGGCGACCGACTCAGAGCGAAAGACCGCCGGAGCCACGCCCGAAGAACTCCGTACCGATGGCACCGACGCTTTTGACACTTTGTATATCGGCGTGCGACACTACCGCAACGGCGGCTCGTCGTTGCTGATGACGCCGGGCGGGCGTTAGGCGGGGCTGCGATGCAATCGCAGCATACGGGAAAGCGAAGGTGATTATAATAAATATATAAGGATTATGAAGAACTGGTTTAAGAATTTTAAGGAAAGGAGGGCGCAGCGGAGGAAACTGCGCGAGAATGGGAAACTGTTTGAGGCGTTTAGGACGCTGGAGCTGATGGAACAAGGAGGACAGCTGTGGTTCGACGAGGAACATAGGCGGCTGATGATTGGGAGCAAGCTGGCGGTACTAATGATGAAGAACGCTGATACTTGGACGAAATTCCTGGACGTTTGCTGGCAGTGGCAGTATCTGAGGGAGTCTTGGAAAGCTATGGAGGTGTATATGCAGAAGGAGGAACTGGCGGCGATACGGAAGGCTATGAAGCAGTGGCCGCAGATGAGCCGCAGGGATATTGAGCGGGTGAAGGAGGCGCGGCGGTTGGAGATAGCACAAAGCGATATAGAGCCGCCGAAGGTGAGGGAGTTTGAGTTCTTTGTGATTGGGGCTGATGTGCCCGCCGATGACTCGGCGGGAGTGGTGGCTGGTGCGGAAGCGGTGCCTGGGGGGAGGATATTCCTTGTGGGGAGCTATGGGCCTGGGATGGAATATCCTGAGATGGCTTCTTGGGAAGAGGTTAGGCCGTTGATTGATAAGCGGCAATAATGCGGAGCACGTGTCTTTTGTTGGCACGATGCCCCGCTACCATTCACGGCGATACGAATGGTTTTTTTGCGGCAAAACCGCAAAACACGCTAACGCTTGAACAGCTTGCCTAAGAGCCAGAAGGCGGAGGTTGTAAGGACATTGGCGGCAACGTCGGAGCCAAAGGCGGTGTACCAACGGTCGCGGTCGGCGTGTTCGACCAAATGTTCCAGATGCTGCTGGTTCTGCTGGATGGCCTGCAGAATGTCGTCGTTGCTCTTGTTTTGCATGGAGAGCATGACAAAGATGCGCTTTTCCTCGTCGGTCATCTTGTCGTAGATGCGTTCGAGGAGCATACGGCGGGCAAGGGCGTTGTTCATTGGCAGAGGATTGACCCAGCGACGGAATCGCTGGGAACACTATAGACCGAAATAGGATCGGATGTTGTAAATGCCGTCCTTGTCACGGAGCGTTTTTAGGGCCATCTTATAGCAGGCGGTGATGATGTCCTTGTCGGTGGGCGTGAGGGGCTTGCCAATCAAGGCGGCGATTTCGTCACCGAAGTCGGAGTACATCTTGTTCATTTCTACCCAGAGGGCGCAGCGGTTGTAGTGTGGGGCGGCCTCAATCGGCAGGCCGAAGGACTCCATTGTGTTCTTCCATACGTCGCGTTTCCACGGCCCTGCGGGATCCATGTTAGCGACAATTTTCTCGGCCTCCTTGGGTGTGAGATACTGGTGCCACTTGATTGCTTCCAGTTTGTCAACCATTTCTTCGGCTGTGTCTGGCATCTTAGCCAGCATGACATCCATCATTTCTGTCATTACACGGCCAAAGGCTTTCATGTTCTTTGGGTCACGGCTGTTTGCCATGTAGTCATAGAGACTTGTATAGCGGTCTTTTAATTCTGTTGAGTTCATCTTATTTTCTGTTTAAATGATACATTAAGCACACCGAAATCGGCTTATTTTTACGTTTTTGTCGAAATAAGCGAAAAACGGCGATTTTTATTTCTTATTTTGACGTTTAGGTGTCGATTTCGGCACCTTTTTGGATTGCTGATTCTTGGCGGCAGAACCGCCAAGCACACTATTGCCGCAGGCGGGGCACGGCGTCTGAGGGACGCTACGTGTCGGCGTCGGCGGGGTTCGTTGTTGGATAAATCTTGTCATATACTTTTATATAAAGGTGGTCAATGATTCCCATGAAGAGGTCGAGCCATACGGCAGACCATGCGGAGAGGAAGGCGATGGCAACGGTGGGCGGCAGTGCTGTGATGAGACCCGACGCTGACGCGACGGGAGTGGTGGATATGCCGTAGGCTAACACGCTCCAGAACGCCGCGCACTTCGGGCAGTTTATGACGGGCAGACGGTGGTGGAGAATGCCCTCCGCAGCGGCCACCAAGCCGAGATGGTTGGCGGCCACGACGGAGAACGTAATCATCAGCACGTTGAGCCAGTCCATACTACCGAGTTTTGGGTTGCGATACAATCGCAACATACTGTAAAACTATGCGCCGGCAGTCACCTCGATGCTGGTGGTGATGGCAACCTGGTTGGTGCAGGGGCGCGTACCCTGACAGCATCCACAGCCATTGTTGATGTAATACTTGATGGGCTTCGGACTGGCCTTCACCTCGCCGAGCGTGAGCGTGGGCTGGGTGGCCGACGTGCAGGGCAGGCAGCACTGGTAGCTGACGTACTCCGTGCGGGGTTCGCACGAGCCGCATGGGCAGTAGGTGACAGTGCCCGACACAAGGCACTCCTGACAGTACATCGAGTTGCCCACGTCGATGGGCTGGCCGACTGCGGCCACACTGAGGTTTGCGATGACGGGGCGGGAGGGGTCGCTCAAAGCCATCTTGCGGTTGCCACAGGTATTGTGGGTCAGACCGAGTACATACGTGCCCGCTGTGGGGCTTGACAGCAGGAAGTCCTGGACGTCCTGACCGTTCTTGCAATTACAATTACATGCCATAGTTGTTTTGTTTTTGTGTTGATTATATTGGGAGCCTTTGGATGCGCCGCTACCCGGATTGCGCTATGATTGCCCGCCGCTGATGCGACGGGAGTGGTGGCTACACGGTGGTGATAGGTTCAGGGGCGGCGGGCTCTTTGGGGAAGAGTTCGGGCTCGACGTTGGGGTCGAAGACGGCGGCCTCGCTGTTTTGGATGGCCTCGATTTTTGCGGCGAGTTCTTGTACCGTTCCCTGCATTGCCGCAATCTGGCTTTGCATAGCAACGAGGGTTTCCATTACTTTATCCAGCACAAGCATGTTGCTATAGGCGTGCTGTGATGCACAATACTGACGCTGTGCGGGTAGGCATTGCAGGCAGTTGCCGGGGCATCGGAACTGCGGCTGCTGGCCTTGTTGGTTTTGATTTGTCTGTTCCATAATTTTGCTATTTGAAATATTCGATAATCTTGTTTTTTACGAATGGGTTGCTGTCCCAATTGGCGAGAGCCTTGGCTATTTTCTCGCCCGTGACCGCCCTACCCTGCTGAGCGTGTAAGCCGATAAAAGCAATGATAGCCATGCGAGCGTCCTCAGCCTCTTGCGGGCTGTGCGCATAAATCTCGAAATTGATGGGGTATGCGCTGAGTTCTTGTTTCTTTTCATCCATAATGCCGTGAATTAGTTGTTACTGATTGATGGGAGGGAGGGGCGGCGTTGCAGCGGAAGAACCGCTGGCAGCGGGTAACGTGCCGTTTTTGTTGATGATGCCGCGCAGGAAGTCGTATGCCTGGGCCAATGTTCCTTGGTTCTCTTTTACCCATGCCATGATACCGTTCACCGTTTGCGCGGTGTTCTGTTGCCATGTCGGCGGCACGGGGTCTTGGTCGGGCAGGTCTGGCATATCGCTGGCAAAGAAGTCGTACAGCTCCTTGGCCTCCTTCAGGTCGCCCTTGGCGCAAAAGAGACATTGCAGTTTTAAGCTGCTTTTACTTGTTGCCCTTAGTCCTTGTTGTACCATTTGTAGCCTCCGTTTCTTTTTTCCATAGTTCCATATCATATTCGCCGTGATTTGAAGAGAGAAAGTAGGCGACGGCAGAGCCGCCGCCTACCGAGAAACTTTAGCCGTTGCAACCGCAACCGGGGCAGTTGCAGGGCTGGGGAGAGCTGTAAAGGCTCACGGGCGTCGGGTTGAGCGAAGCGCGACCTGTTACGAAGTCCGAATAGGTCTGCGTCATCACCTGCTGGGTAGCCTGAGAGGCAGCCAATTCGGCCTGCTGCTGTGCGGTAAGCGTTCCCTGCTGACTGCCAGATACCGTGTCGGTAATTGTCTGATTCAGGGTCACGTCACCACTCACACGAGCATCGGTCTCGCGCTCCAGACCACGGATAACGCGGTCGAGCGTGGCGTTCGTGTTGGCGTTTTGCTGGTTCATCAACTGCAGGGCTGCCTGGTACTGGGCGGCAGCAATCTCCTTGGCAGACTGTGCGGCCTCCTTGGCCTGACCAGCCTTGGCACTGGCCTGCATGCCACCAAAAATCCACGCGGTAGCACCAGCGACCACGCCTACTACGCCGACGGTCAGTCCGGCAATTGCCACACCACTCGGTTTCTTGGCCTGCTTGTAAGAGACCATGTACTGCTCATAGGGCGTCAGACCCTCCTTGGAGTCCATCCCTTTCAGCATCATCAAATCATTAGCGTCTAAAGCCATAATCTTGAAGTTTTTGTGTTGTTTAATAAATGGTTAACTGTAACGGTCGTCCCGAAGGACTTCCGCTTGCGAAGTTACCATAAATAACCCGCCGACACAAAGAATTTCAGACTATAGCGATGCAGCGTCCTTGCATGCTCTGAAAGGCCATTGCAAAGTGCTGACTACAACACAGATACGTGTTCGTCAAGCCGTGTAAAGATGTCGTAGACGGTACGAGGACATACGCCGTACTTCTTGGCGAGTGTGTCCTGAATATACGTCACTTTATCGCCGTGCGCAAGCATTTCCGTATATTCACGATAAAGCGGAATGAACTTCTCATCATCGGGTTTGATGCCGCACTTCTGCAACATTTGAAGTCCGCCTGCACTAAAAATGGTTAATTCTACACGTTTCATTGTTAGTATTCTTGAAATTATGATTACCTTTGTGGCCTCTTACCTTCCTTAGTGGATATAAAGATCTGTCAGTAACAGCGAGAGGGACTACTGTAATCCCGCCGGCTGTCACTGACAGATTGAATGTATAAGGAAGGTAAGAGAGCTTTATGCAAGGCGGGATTACTTTTTTAAATTCCTATCCCAGAGGAATTGAGAGAGATGGCTGCGGCAAAACCGCAGCATACGGTTAAAGCAGCGGCGGGGTGACGAGCATTGACATGCCCGTGCGGTCGTCGGTGCAGCAGGTGCATTTGCCCGCTGATGACTCAGCGGGAGTGGTGGCTTCGGTGGGGAAGCTGGGGGCGACGAAAAGGGGGCTTTCGGTGAAGGGGGCTTCGGCTTCGAGGCAGCCTTGCAGGACGTCGGTGGCGATGGCCTCCTGGTCTTGCGGCGAGAGCATGGCGGCGGCAATGGGCGGGTAGCCTGCCTGCTGATCGAGAGCCTTCAGGATGGCCGACTGGTGCTGCTGACAGTAGTCGGCAAACTGACCGAGCAGCCGGATGCCCTCGTCGTGGGCAGCGATGCGGCGATCCTTATCCACCTTGATGACCTTCGTGCGGCCTTCAAGCAGCGTGGCCTCGATTTTGCGTAGCTTATGCAGCAGACGGCGCATGGTCGGCGGTATGTCGGCATCGTCGGAAAGCGACAGCGGTGTGCTGGCCATAGCCGCCGTGGCGTCGCGCTTGGTGCCGCCGAGCAGTTGCGCGTTCACCAAGTACTCGCAGAAGTCCTCGCCTATCGACGGGGCAATCTGTTCTTCCTGAATGAAGTGCAAGTCGGGCAACATCTGGATAAACTTTTCGCGGCTGTCATAGATATTCAGGTACTCCTGCAACACGGTGGCACTCGGTATCAGCAGTTGGGCGGCGAGGTAGAAGTAGCGCGACGACCGCCAGAACTTGACTATCTCAAAGAGTTCCTGCGTGTCGGCGGTCACGTCCTCTTCTGCCGGACACTGCGCCGTCCACTGCTCCAGCGTGTAGAGCAGTCGGTTCAGTGCCGAGTGTGCCTCGCGTGAACAGGCGTTCTTCGCGTCGTTCTTGGCGTCGCGGTCGGCCTTGGGGTAGTCTTCGGCGGTGGCAAAGTTCAGTCCTGCATTATTCACGCTGACCGCCTGCATATCATACGACCGCCCCATTGCGTCGAAGGCCACGCAACGCTGCGCCATCAGCAACAGTCGGTTGTAGTAACCCACGTCCTTGCCGTCGGTCTGGCTATAGTCCTCTTTGTGCTCGTCGTACCAGTCGCACAACTTGTCATACAGCGGCTGACCGAGCGGGTTGAGCAGGAACTCGTGTTCGCTGTTGTCGATGTAGCCCACATACGGCTCGATGTGGTCGATGGCATGGCTTGGGAAGCAGAGGCGAAGCTCTTTCGTAGTTGTAATTATCATCTTGTTATGTACTATTTTACTATTTACAATTTACAATTTAGATTCTACGTGGTTTCGGTGGTGGTGACGCCAGTCTTGCTGTTATCCAAGGTGGTCAACACCTCCCGCTGAATCGTCCACGTCAAATGCGGGTCCCAGCGGTTGCGGGTGGTGACGACATCCATCACGTTCAACACAAGGCGCTGCATGAGGGCGGTATTTACCTGTTTCAGCAGATAACGTTCACGCAGGTCGGTGCCACCGCTACGGGTGGTCGTGCCGGGCGTGTTGCCAATGAGCTGACTATCGACACCCCACGCAAACAGGATGATGCTGCTGATTTCGGCCAGTTCCTCCTTGTTGGCTTCGGCCATCGACTTGTCGTTATCCACCACCTCGACGATTTCCCACGACTTATACACCTTGCCGTCGCTGTCCTTGAACGTATAGGCCAGCATCGGCTCGCCCATGTTATCGCGGTTCTTCAGGAAGTCGTTGATGGGTTTCACGATTTCCTCATTGAAGAACTTGCGGCGGTCTTCGGGCGTATCGAGATGCCTTTGGATATACAATCGTTGCACATAATCATCATTCACATACAGAATCCTGCCTATCACATTGGCATTGTCGCGGCGCTTCTTGCGGTCACTGATGAGCAGCGAGGCGTAGGTGTAGACATCGCCACTGAACACCGAGTACCACGCAGGAATCGGGTAATAGGGATGTCCGTACTCGTTGTAACGCACGGGCAGCACTACATGAGTGGGACGGCGCTTTTTGCCAACATTAGCGGTTCGGGTGTCTCGTGCAAGCCGTTCCAGGTCGGACGACGGCGACTGTGGATTGAGCGCTGGCATGGCGTCGATCTTAAAATCACTGTCCTTCGTGATGACGGTTTGTTCTGGGGATGATAGCCACTGGTTGCTGATGTACACATATTCTATTCGGTTTTCTTTGGTGAGTTGTTCGAGTCTCATCGTCTTGGCATTCCTCCACTTGATACCTACCGCCTTGGGATTCCACTTGAAGGACTTCACCTCATGGCCCGTCTGCGGGTCGATGTAGGTCTGCTGGAGTTCAATTTCGGGGAAGCAGATGTTGTATTGCAACATATCGGCGTACAGCTGCTGGAAGGTCTGCAGCAGGTTGTTGTGACCGAGGAATCCTATCTGCTCTTCGACGGTCTTGGCGTCGGGGTCGCCGCAGAGCTCCTTCATCGTCTGCTCCCACACGTCGAGGTCGTGCTCCACTTCGGCCAGGCGGTCGCGCAGGGCCTGCTCGTATTCGCTGACTTCCTCGGTGGCCGAACCGCCGAGCACGCGGTCGGTGGTGGTGATGGAGGTGGGCTGCTGTGGTACAGCAGCAGACGGAACATCATCCTTTTTCAGGTCGTTGATTTGGCGGAGCAGGTCTATTTTCCAGCCTTTCAGCAGGGTGCCGGCGTATTCGTAGCTAATCTGCTTGTTGAGTAGGTTGCCGCCGACGTACTGCGAATACTGGTACATCGGTTTTGGTCCCATGCCCGTTATCAGGTCGATGTTGAACTTCAGGGCGGCGGCGGTGTAGGGACTGAGCGAACAGAACAGCGAGACTACGTTCGGCAGGTTGTTGCCCGCACCCCAGGTAATGTAACTACCCTCGTGACCATTGACAGCCTTGCAGGGCTGCGCATAGCCGCTCGACACGTGCAGCAACGGAAGCTGCCCCTTGCCCGCCGCACCCGCATCGCAATTGCACGCCAACCGGGCGTTGATATAGTCGGCGTAGTCGATGCCACTGTTACTGCCACGCCCCCCACCCAGTGCGCCGGGAACCTCGAAGAATCCGCTGTTGCGCAACCGCTCGGCCTCCTGCTTGTACTCAGCGAGGCTATGCACCGTGGTTATGTTGGGGTGGCTGTTGCCTGTCGGCTGATTGTTGCCCGTCGGGCTTTCTACTTGTTGTTTACGTTTTGCCATTTTTTGCTGCTTTTTGTATTTTCTAAGGGTAAAGGTACAAACAGCGGCTGCAAAAAAGGGACAACGGCGTTTGGTTTATCCCAAATCGCCCGTATGTTGTGCTATCTTTGTAGTCGTCCAAGCCCCGGAGAAGAACACCCCGGCCTTGCGCACGCCGAAAAGGCTATCTATGCAGTTCACCGAAGATGGCCGATGCTGTCCGTCGAATTACATCGACCAACTTCACCGAAAAGCACCGATAGTGTCCTACGTGGACTTAAACCGCGCAGCCGACGAGACGTAACGGTAAGCCAGGACGTAACACAAAAACAGTTCAACAATGGCTCATAAAATCAAAGTGAAGTATTGGGCGCGTGAAAACAAGAACGTTGGCACGCACTCTTTCTTTGCACAGCCCATGCCCAACGGCACGCTCGGTTTCGACCAGGCTTGTCAGGAGGCATCTGGAAACACCACGATTGAGGCACATACCATCCGTGCCGCCGTGATGGAGTACATGAAGGTGGTGCGACAGAACCTGCTTAAAGGCTTCAAGGTGGACTTGGGTGAGGACTTCCTCACCATCGAGCCCATGCTGAAAGCCTCGGTGAAGGACGTGAAGGACAAGAAGACGGGCGAAGTGACCGTGGCCACGGCCAAGATGCTGCGCTCGTCGATGGGAAATAGCCGCGTTGGCGTCCGCGTCAACAAAGCCTTTTCCTTCGAGTTCGCCAACACCGTCGAGTGGGAGAAGGTCGATCCAAAGACTGGCGCAGTGCTTGATGACAGCGAGGACGTGGTGGAAGACCCCAACGACCCCGAACAGCCCGAACCCGGCACCGACGACAATGACGGTGCTGGTGGTGATGGCGATGGCGGTGGTAATTTGGAAGGCTAACGCTCCTTCCTGTGGCTATCATTCTCTTTTCAAGACGCGCCCTGTGGACTTCGGCGACCACAGGGCGCGTCTTTATTACATTTCGGAAGCTATGCTTCGATGCCGCATGCCCGCTTCACTGCCGAGCGCGTCAGGTACGGGTACTGCTGCGTGAACTTCACCACGGCGTTCACCTCCTGCTGGTCAATCTCAATCTCGCCGTCCGAGTTCCAGATTTTGCGTCCGAGCTCACATTCCACGATGTCCTCGCCCTGCATGTAGAGCTGGTTGCCGAGGGGCTTGCGGATGTCGATAAACTGTTCATTGCCTTCGATGTCCTTCAGTGCAATCTTTGTGAAGTCAACCTTCACCATCTTCTTCTCTTCGTTCTGTTCCATGTCGTTCTAAGTTTTAATTGTTGTTTTACTTGAAGCCTGCTGTGCTGCGTGGAAACCGCAGGCTGCGGGAAACGGCTGCGGCAGCGCCGCAGCACAGCTGACCGTTAGTTACTCTGCCTGCGGATCTGCCTGTTCCTCGGCGGCTTCCTCAATCTCGTCGATGGCGTCCCACGTCTTCACGCTGTTGCTGCGCTTCATCTGCGAGAGGCTGTACTCCATCTCGCCGTTGTTGGGACGGCCGGTAAAGTTGCCGATGTAGGCTCCAGTGGTGTCCTGGTTGGCCTCGTAGACCGAGCCGTTGATTTCGTTCACTGTGGAGGTTACGATGTCGTAGCGGATGCTTCCCGTTACCACCACATTACTGTTCCTGTACTCATAGTCAGTGTGCTTGACCTGACTCTTGACGATGAATTGTCCGTTCATAATCTTGAAAATTTAAGAAGTTAATACTAAGTTATCTAATAAGGTTCAATTTTCAATTTCCTCCTGCTCCAGTTCAGCCACCCTTGTCTTGAGTGCCGAGACCTCGCGTTCAAGTTCCAAAATTCTGCGCTCGTTGTCAACGGCTTTGCGTGAGGCGGTGACGCCGGCGGCGAGTGCTATGGTGGAGTATTCCAGCGAGAGGAACCCGTCACCATCTTCGTGTACCGCCTGCGGCAGCACCTTCTCCCAATACTGGGCAAGTGTACCGACATTCTGACGTCCGTTGCCGTTCTTCCAGCGGAAAGCCACGAGCGGTGCGAAGGCGATGTCGTAGACCGACGGTTCGAGGTATTTTTCGATGGTTTTCAGTCGGGAGTCCGAACTTTGCACGACGGGGCCGTCGAAGGAATACGTCGGAGTCGGCCAGGAGGGTTCTGCCCTCGCGATGCTGACGGTAGCCGTAGAGGATGTGAACTCCACATTGATTGAAGATGCCAGCGACCATGTTCCTGCCGATATGCTTGTGGCGGTAAGAGTGCCGTCTTCGGCGACCACTCTGGTTGAGCTCTTTCCGTTTACGGTTAGCTTCCCGCTGGCGGTGATATTGCCGACCCCCGTCATGTCACCGCTGACATCGGCTGTGCCGTCAAAGTTCTGCCCCCAGAGTGAGCGTGCCGTATATAGCTTGGGTGCCGCGCCGCCTATCTCGGCCTGCGCTGAGAATGAGCTGCCAGACGGGAGTGAAGAAACAGCCTCTGACTCGAAAGTGACGTTTTTAGAATACAACGGACACAAATCGAAGTAAGGGTCATAGAGATTGTACTTCTTATCGATGTAGACATAGAAAGTCTTGTAGTCGCTGCTCCGTATATACAAGTTCGGCGGCGTGACAGTCCCGATGGGTGTTATGACACATTCGCACTTTGTATTGGAAAAGGTTGACTCGCGGCGTATGGATACATTGAGGATGAAGCTGTTTTTCCGCAACAATTCAGTTGACATGAGAATAGCAGAGAACCCTATTACGGACAGGCCGCTGTCTGATGCCGTAAGCGTAGCTATCCTGACGTAATCGCGTCTGTCGCTACCAGTCTGAGGTGTCGGCATACCGTAGATACGTTTCACTGCTGTATTGTATGCTCCAAGCATGTCAAACGCATAGATGCCGCTGCTCACGAGCTTCAGGGGAAGCTGTATGCCGTTGGGGGTCACGGCGGAGGAATTCCACTGGCTTGAACTATAGAAGAACCCAGACTTCGGGACGTATGTGCCCGTCAGGTTCGGAATGTCTGCTGCCACCAAGGCGCGGAAACTTGGGCTGCTTGCATTGCCAGAAGCAGGGCCGGCAAGGATATAGTTCTTTGTGACACTGTCACTGGAGGAAACAAAGTCTGAAGCGTGCTTGCCATCCAAGGTGTCGGCATTGGTAGCGTATGGCACGGTAATGGTTTCTGTTATATTATCACCATTAGTCCACGTGAGATAATTGCCACTTGTGCCAAGGGAAACTACGGAACTACTAAAATATTCAAGTACGGTAGATGCGAGGGCATACTGGTTGCTGTCTACGCTGCCGTCTGCCTTGAGGAACTGCGATGAGGTGCCGCCAGACTTGATGAACGAATGGGCGGTGAATGCTCCAGTGTTGGCATTATAGGATGCCTGTTTGTTGCCCGTCTGTCCTACCGTCTTGTAGATGTACAAGCCTCCATATTCGAGTACGTCATCAGCTGATGGACGCGCCACCATAAGAGAGAGGCCGACCTGACCGTCCTTTCGGACACTCGACTCCACCTGTCCGAGGTGCTTACTGTTCTTGTCACGGAAATATATCCCACGGTAAAGGGAGCTATTCGGCGTGACCCCTCTCTCTGCGGTATTGATTTTCGAGTCAAGATTTCCCGTCAGCGTACCACCGGACAGCGGAAGGTACACGGACGAGAGGTCGGGTATGTCTGCAGATGTCAGGCTCTTGCTACTGACGCTTGTGACATGTCCGTAGGAATCGACGGTAATAGCAGAAAGTACTTTCTTGCTGGCAGCCGTGATGGTCGTGTTCGCTCCAGCCGGATGGGCGTACAAGTCAAGCGTTGCATATCCGCTTGATACATCTTTTAGTGGCAAATAAAGATTACTGAACGCAGCCTCGGCATTGTTGTTCTTTGTGTTTAAGAAGGTGAGCTTTGGCTGTTTTCCATCCCATGTACTGACTTTGTTGGATGTAATACCGTCGAGCACCGCTTTGTTCGAGTGCGTATGGTTGTTGGTGTACGCCGTGTCCCAGTTCGTCTGCTTGGCAGTCGTTGGTATGGCGTAGCCGGTATCGACACTTAGCGTGAACTTGCCGCTGCTTGTGACGGGACTGCCGCTGACGCTCATGTGGGAGCCTGATGCGGTTGCCATCTCCACCTTTGTGACAGTGCCCGTATATTGCTCCGTGTAAGACGTAAGAACGGAATTTCCGTTTATGGTAATGCCTGCCGAGTTGATGACAACGGGGTAAGCGTTATTCGTTGGAGTGCCTACGGAAATACCGTTCTTTGACGTAAGTGCCGCCACCGACAATGACGTGCTGCTTGTGATAGCCGCCTGATAGCCTGCATCGGCATGGTTTCCCCATCTGTATGCCATGTTACCCCTGCTTGCATTACCACGGATTGAATCAAGGTCGCCAATGACGGGCTGGTATACTCCGCTATGGTTGTGGTTGCCAGCTGCCACGGTTGTAGCCGTAGTGCCGAAGCTGACGGCTACGGTTTGCAAGCTGTCAACAGTTTCAAACTCCAGTCCGTTTCCGAGCCTTAGCGTCAGGTGTCCGTCATTGTCCTCTTTCAGTCCGTCACCAATAATCACCACGCCAGCAGCATTCTCACTTGCCCGCTGAATGTCAACGGCTTTGTTTGAAACGGTCAATGTGCTTCCGTTTACTTTGACGGTGTTAATGACGTTGGCTTCGTAGCCCTTATCTTCCACCCACTTGTGCGTGGCGGCAAGGTAATTGTCGGTTGTGCCGCCGATATACAGACTGCCGCTCGAACCAAACAAGGCAATCTTTGTGTTTCCGCTCGCGTCCTGTAAGTTAAGCTGTCCTTTGATATTGACAACTCCCCTAACGTCACCTCCCGTTTTGGCAAGGTAGCCATTAAGGTCGGTGGCAAGTGCAAATTCCGATGCGTGTTTGCCGTCCACGGTGTCGGCATCTGCTGCGCTGGCAGCTATGCCACCGTACTCTGCCTCTGCTACGATGTTGCTGATGCTTGCCGCTGGCTCGTTGCAGAACGTGACATTGCCATCGGTTTGGAACGGGTGCATCATGTAGTATGGTGCCCAGTACCCGCTTCTCTTTCCGATGTAGACATCAAAGTACTCTACGGTTGTATTGTCTTCCTGAGTGGTTGTGCGCGTCACCCATGCACCACGCGGTTTGACAGTACCTGTGGGCATGATGGTGAAGTCGTATTTGGACGGTGTTTCTCCTGTCAGTGCCTCTCGCCGTATGGAGAGGTTCAAGATGAACGAGTTCTTTTCGACGATAGAGAAGGAACTGAATATGGCAGAGAACCCTCCATTAGTAAGTCCTGTTCCAGTTATCCTGACGGTGGCCACCTTGATGTAGTCAACCGCCTTGTCGCCTTGGTATACTTTTATATCCCTGTTGGGCAGGTACACGGACGAGAGGTCGGGCAGTCTTGCGGCATCAAGTTTGTCAAACGCTATCTTGGTGGCAGATATGTTGGGTATATCGCTGCCTGCGAGTGTAGTGCCTGCCGTCACACGCCCATAAGTATCGACCGCAACCTTTGTGTACGTGCCAGCCGTCGCGATGCCGCTCTTCTGGTTGAGTACTCCGCTGCTGATGGCCAGGGTGTCGCCGACTTTCACGCCGCCGAGAACGGACGACGTTGCCGTGGGAATGTTTGCGCTGATGCCGCTGAGGTCGAGCGTTATGCGTCCGTCAACAGACTTGGTGAACGGGAAGCATATTGCGCTGAAAGAGTTGCTGTTTCCGTCAACCGTCTCGTTGTTTTTTGTGTTTACAAAGGTGAGTTTCTTCTGATAGTCGTAATACGTGACTGCTTTCTGGTTGTGTGTTGGGTCGGTGGTTGTGTCAGCCGCCGCCGTGTTATGCGTCCACGTCATCCCATGTCCGCTGACGCGGTAGAAGCCGTTGCCGTAGCCGACCGGCACAAGAATCCACACATGGCCAGTGGTATAGCCAGTGGCTTCAACCCTCACCTGGAACTCGCAAGGGTATCCGTAGCGTTCGCAGATAACGCCGACGCTGTTTTCCGCAACCCGGTTGCCGCTGCTGTCAGCTTGCTGCCATCCGTGCTTCAGCGTTATCTTTGCGTTGGAGTTCTGCGAGGCGTTGCCGTTATAGCCGTCTCCGCTGAACAGTTCGATAATAGCCTGCGAGCTTCCAGTGCCCGTGAACGTGTAGCTTCCTATCTTTCTCCAGTACGTCTTGAACGCGGGAGTTGTCTGAGCGTCGCCGTTTACCTTTGTGAACGGATAGGTCAACAGCAGTCCACCTCCTTTTACGGTAAGATTGCCGGTTACTGTTGCGTTTTCCGAAGTCAGGCTGTCAAAATCAGCGGAGCTGCCGCCGATAGATCCAGAAACAGCCAGCGCGTTCAACGTCAGCGTGCTCGGTATGTCACTATTCGACAATGCTTTATAGCTTACCGATGTAACATGGCCAAGGTTATTGACGGTAATTGCCGAAAGTACTCTTCCATCGGCTGCGGCAATAGTCGTGTTAGCTCCATTGGTTGGGTGCGTGTATTTGTTTGCTCCCGCTTCTATGCCGTTCAGCTTAGTTATCATTGCCTCGGTAATGGTATCGAGCACAGACTTGTTGGTGTGCGTATGATAACCGAGAACGACGGCCTTCGTGGCAGCGACCTTGGCCTCTTCCGTCAGGCTCTCGCGGGTATTCATAAACTCTACGTCACCTTTCGTCATCAGCGGCGTAAGCACGTAGTATGGCGCATATAGGCCAGATTCTTTGTCTATGTAGACGTAGAACGTGTTATTCCCGTCCCTCACCACGTAGGCGTTGCCGGGGGCGTTCTCACCAAACTGAGTGATGGTGAAGTCATAGCTTGCACTGCCGCTGCTCTCACGTCTCACCAGCAAATGTAGCAGGTGCGAGTTCTTGTCGTAGACTGCAGAGGTGGTCTCGCAGGTCGACAGCAGGGCCGTGAACGATACGGTTCGCAGGCCGCTGCTTGCCACCGTCAGCTTGGCAATCTTGATTTGCGTGTATGCAGAGTTGGAGGCATTGATGTTTATGTCGTCCACAACCTTGACGAGCTTATTCCCGATATACACGTCCGCATCGAAGTTGTACGAGGCTCCACCTTGGAAGTCCACGTCCATCGCGTTCGTATTGCTGTCATCCTTCGGGAAGTTCACGAAGAAGTCGTTGACACCGTTGTTCTCCGTTGACATGCCGTGGGCGAGCAGATAACGGCTAAGCGCACTTGCGAGGGCGTAGCCAGCCGAGGCATGGTTTCCCCATCCGAACGCCGTATTGCCGTTCGCCGCATTGTTTCGGATGGTGGCAAGGTCGCTGATAACGGGCTGGTACGTCCCGTCGTGGTTATGGTCGCCCTTTGCCGCCTGTGTAGAGCCGGTGCCCAATTGTACGATACCCGCTGCCGATGTGCTGGCCGTGGGGAGGGCAGACCATGACGGGGCACCGCTGCCTGTGCTCTTCAGGAACTGGCCGTTGCTGCCTGCTGCTATCGGGGCGTAGAAGCTGCCGAGATCGGCCCCTCCGGCTGTGCCCTTCTGCGAGCCGTTGAGCGTGAGCTTGTAAGTAGAGTTGTCGTCGGTGGTTCTGAAGCCTGCGTTGGTCAGGGCGGTGGAGATGTTCTGTACCAGGCTTGCTGCGCTCACCGCTCCGGTAAGCCCGGCCACGCTTGACACACCGCTGGTAGGAATCACGCCGCCGCCATCAATGATAATGTCACCGCCAGACCTATTCTCCAGCATTAACCAAACACAATCAAATCCGTAATCGTTGGGATTTGTCTTGTGAACCTTGGTTGATACAAGCTCCACGCTGCCGCCAATAGGTATTGGAAGCCTGCTGTAAAAAGTATTGTTTGCGACTTCAACCGTTCCGTCTGGCCATAATTTTGACACAGCTCCAGCAATTTGGCTGCGATTCTGGTCGTCCAGCCACAACTCATACATTTCTCCATTATATTGGCCAATGTTGTAGGAGTACAGCTGTACTTTCTTTCCCTCGTATTTGTCTGGGTTTGGCAGGTTTACATGGTTACGGTAGCTTGGCTCGTTGTTTTCGTTGTCCTCATGGAAGAAACTTACTACGATGTCAGCCGAACCTGTGCTCTGCACGAAGCCCGTCTCGCCGTGAAGGTTGTTCCCGGATATGGATTCAATATCATCCAGCGTATAGTATTCGCCCGTAACGAAACTATCACCACCGTCAACGTAGTCTGAGGTGCGACGGTAGCAAGGGTTGCTGTAGTTAGTTCCGTCGAAGAAGCAGATGCGGTGGAAGAAATTCTCAGCATGGATGGTGCCGCTGATATTCATCTTTTTTCCGTAGAGCGTGCCTGTCTTCAGGTCGAGTGCAAAGTCTGGGGCAAAATGGTCATAAACGGTGGCCGTCGGGTCATTCTCGGCAAACTTCATGTAGTACGGTTTCTTTACTCCGTTGTCAAGCCAGTAGGTCGTGTTGTCATTCTCGTTCATCACGCCCTTTTCAACCATGACGCCTCCGTCGTTGTACTTGCCGTGCTGGCTTATCATCCAGTCACCGTTGATGACGGCAGAGCCGAACGAGGCAAAGTCGGCAAAGATGGCCTCGGTGATAATCACCTTATAGTAGTTGTCGGCCTTCTGCCACGGATTCGGATTTGCCGTGCGCGGGTCTTGGTCTATGCTGGTTCCCGTTGGCAGATAGTACCACTCGATGCCGCCAGACTGTGTATTGACCCATACCAGCGGACATTCCCAATCGTTGCTCACGTACTCTACGGTTGAGTCCCACTGGCCTGACATGTAGAACGCTTTTCCCGTCAGTCCCTGCTCACCGTCAGCAAGGAGCGCAAAGCTCGCTGTGGCCTTTACTACGTTATTTTGGACGGCACGGAAAAATACCGTTCCGTTCTGATTGCTGCCCACGTCAAAGAAGGTGGAGCTGCCCATGCCGTTTTTCAGGCTGTTGAACTCCGTGCTTCCGACCGTTAACCACGAACTGTTGTTCATGGACTTCTGTATGGTCATGCCCGATGGCAAGTCGGCCCATGCAAGCACTGTATCATTCCCGCCTTCTATGCGGTGCAGTTGCACCTTTACGGTGCTGGGGGTATAGACACCGCCTTTCAGTTTTACCTTCTCAGGTTCACAGACAAACTTGTACTCTACGGCATTGTCGCCCGTTGCTCCCTTCCGCTTCGATACAATAGGCAGCAAGCCAGTGGCTGTGTAACCGCCGCCTTGCAGCGTTGCCTTTACAAATGCGCCATCCCATTTTGAAGCGGATTGACTGCCGAGGACGGTTACCGTCAGCGCTCCGCTTTGCTGGCTGTATGAGGCATTGACAGCGGTGTAGGTGGTACTTGAAGGTACGGACGTCTCTACGGAGGAAACGGTTTTCTGGGTTCCGTTGACAACAAGCGACATGGTAACGTTGAACGTCTTGTTTCCTGCCGTGCTCTTACCATCGCTGTCGGCATCCACGTAAAGTACCGACGGCTCGAACAGCACTTGTGGTGCATCCTTTCCAGAAACGCCGTCGGCCAGTACGTTCACGGTCTCACGGTCTATGATGTTTGCAGGTGTGGCGACGGTTCCGGCTGCGCTTGTCGAAAGTACGAACTCGACGGCATCGTAGGTATTGAGGGCAAGCTGGCGTACATAGCCTTCGTAGGAAACATTGTCGTATCGGTAGTAGGTCGAGTCCCATGCTTGCGTGCTGCGGTTGCGGCGACGGAAATAGACGCAGTACTTCGAGTCAATCACACCCGTGACGTTGGCATACTCCGTTACCGTGCCGTCAATGGCCCGCTTCGTATATCCGCACGAAAGGTTGTAGGTGCTCTGGTTGCCGACGAGGTAGTTGCCGCTGGTGTCCCGTGTGGCATGTATCTCATCGACCGACGGCTTCAGGTTGTAGACATCACCCTTCACTCCGTTCACGATGAAGTGAACCGTCCGCTTTACCGTCGCGTCCTCGGTTGCCTGTAGTGTAAAGGCAAAGTCGTCCTTCCCGCTAATCTGGGCATCCGTGTAGTAGGTCACTTTCAACTCGTTGCCGTCTAGGTAGACTGCCACGCCATTCTGCCGTGAGTCAAACTGGATGACCGAGCCGTTGCGCGTCAGCGGTGTTGGAGAAGCCGCCGTGAACGTCTTCTCCGTATTTCCGTAGAACAGTCTGACGGGCGTGCTCACCATCTGCTGCGCCACGGGATGCCCCGTCTCGTCACAACTCACCGAGTCCACCTGATTATACAGGTCGGCCACCCATGCGCTCGCACCGTCGCTGACGCTCGTTATCGTTATCTGTCCTCTCGCCGTCTTTGCCATTGTTCCTACTTAATTGTCACTTCGCATGCAAAAGTGGCTTTCTGCGTAATATCGTTAGCCGTTACCAAAAGCGTTTTTGATGTCTTGTTGCCCGTTGACGGATTCCACGTCTCTGCTATCCCACTGGCATTATACTTAGTCCATGCGTACACCAACGAATAGGCATTATCAGCTACGGGTACACCACCGCTCAGAAGAACTGCCGTCAAGGTTGTCTGTCCTACGCCATTCTTCATTACATCACCTGCAGACGAATCAATCCTAAGCATAAAAGGATCGCTGTAATCCATAACCTCTCGCTCGGCAATATAGGTTTGGTTATATCCGCTGGACGTATTGTCTGTGTCTTTCACTTCGGCTTTAAACCTTGTACTTCCATTGACCGCATTAGGATAGACCCTCAATACATTGCTGTTAGGCACAAGAATGTTCTTGGTGCTGTCTTCAGGGTCTTTTACAGCAGCCGTTATTTTCTGCCATCCATCGGTTGTGCCATCTGCTGTGTCATCGGCTGTTCCCTGCGTCACCATCCTATACCACGTAACGGTGAAAGTTGACGTGTCACCCTGACCTGTAGAAGATGGTGACTCGTCAAACTCGCTTCCACGCACCAGCCTTGCCGTCAAGTCGATGTAATCCGGGTCTGGTCCTTCATTGCCATAGCGAAAAAAGAACCCTCCGCTAATATCAGCAAATTCCAGTTCGCCCGTGTTCAAACTCCTGGTAATTGTTATCTGGCTTTTTACGTCTACCTCTGTTGATGTCACGTCATCGGCATACACACCAGCACATTCAATCCTGTATTGTTGTGTGACACTATTGAGGTTTTGTTTGATAGTCAGTGCAAAAGGTGCAGTATTAGCAACGACAAAGTTGCTGTCGCCTGCCGCAATGGTATTTCCATTTACTTTCCATGTCGGTTTTGCGACAAAGGATGGTGAACTTCCCCTGCTGACAAGCAGTTCTGGCGTAATGACAAGATTGTTGACAGTGTAGTCAGGAGTGTACTTTGCGGGAGTTCCTGACGTCTCGATTTGCGTTAATGGGTGATTAGAACTGAGGAACATGTTCACACTCCTCGCGTCGTTCAGGTCTACGATAGTAATCTGACCCCTTGCTACTTTTTGTGTTGCCATATTTTTAACTGTTTACAATTTGATTAACTACATTGAAGTCTACTATGCACTCAAACCATGCACGTACAAGAATCTCGCTTTGGTTGACTTCGAGCGTTCTTCCATAGCCTTTATGTACAAGGTTCCATGCGTTGTCACTGTCAGTGTTGTCGCCTTCGAGTGAAGTGCGTTCCCAGCTCCATGCTGCCGTCTGCAATGTATTGCTAACATCTTCCATTCCGTCATACGCATAAGCAGTAAGCCTTACGCTTCCGACGCCGTTCTTGATGATATTCGGCCCAAGAATAATGACCTGCAAAGCGTTCTCGCCATCCTTTCCACCCCCAGTGCAAACCCAGTCCGTGTTATTGTCGGACGGGGTGCTCGTAACACCGACATAGCCGCCGTTGTAGTCCTTGGCCACAAGCCACGTCTTGCCGTCGTAGAGCACCTGCTGGACGATGCCCTCCTTTACGCCGTTCTCCAGCGTGCGGATGCCTCGGTAGTAGGTCTTGTTGGCACTCCACTCTCCGCAGTCCTCGATGGTAAGTTCCGTAGGCTCCGGGTAGTGCATGTGGTGGATATGCTCGTGGTCGATGACGAGACCACCAGCGTAGAGGTAGGGGATGCGCGAATAGCTCTCGCCGGGATGCACCACGCTCGTAGGGAAGAACGGCGTGCCGTCGGCATTGGTGACGTTGGGCAGGTAGCCGAGGATAAGACCCCAGTTCTCCGCTCCTATCTTCGGCCCCGTGACACCACGCAGGAAGGCAAAGTGTCGGTCTGTGGTACTGAGATGCCAGCTGTCCTGCCGTGCCGTATTGGTGGTGTTGCCCCTTCGCGTGAGGTTGACGGGCTTGTCGTATTCCTCTGGCTCCACCGAGAGCCATCCTTTCAGCGAAGCGTCCGTGAATCCTGTTCCGTAGGGCGTGAAGTTCCTGCCGCCGGGCACGTCATCGCCTCCGTAAAGTGCCACGGTAATGGTATTCTCTTCTTGGTCTATGGCGTTGACGCGCATCCATGTGGTGTAGTACGTGCCGTGCGAGAGCAGGTCGTTCACCTTTCCGTAGAGCACGTCGCCTACGGCAAAGGGGTGTATGTCGTTGTCGTGTGACTTGTGTATGGTGATGGTCAGCGTCCCGTCGGCGTTGTTCACGATATGCTCCGTCGTGCCGCCCTCGGTGAACGAGTAGTCCGACTCCATCAGTTGCAGTCGGTTGATGACCAGTTCCATCACCTTCATGAATCCGCGCACCTCCAGTCCGTCGAAGCTGCCCGTGCCCGTCGAAGCGTCAAGCCAGATGCCGTTTCCGTTCTCGTAGAGCGGGCTTGCTCCTGCGCTGCGCAGTATGCCGTGGAACACGATGTCGGAAAGCGCGTTGATGTCACCCTCGACATTCAGGTAGCCTTGCACGGCACCCTTCACTATGAGGTTCACGAAGTCACCGAGTCCGTTGGGGAATATCCTTGCGCCAGTCTCCGTTATCTGCTCCTCGCTCATGCCGTTGTCGCGGAGGTAGTTGCCGAATGTTGCTTCCGCCTCGGATGTAAGACCCGCCAGGAAAGTGATAACACCCTGAGCCGCGTCGGCATGTGTCTTTGAAAGATAGAATTTCTCAACGTAGTTTGGTGTTGCCACGGCGGTGTCGCTGTTTACGGGTGCAGCGGCAGCGCTGGTGGCTACATCAGTGAGGTTCTTGTGATTGAGAAGGATGTTGCGGAAATTGGAACCTTCCTTCATGATGACATCCTTGAGGAAGGTGACGACGTTGTTGGCGTAGGTGTACCAGTCGGCACTGGCCTGCTTCTCGTCGCGGCCTTGTGCGGTATCAAGGCGACCCCAGTCGGTGATGTCCTCCTCCCACTGGCGCTGTAATACACCGCCCGACTGAGCAGGGGCGCCGATGATGCCGTGGAGGTAGATGTAGAAATAGTCCTCGGAGCCTACCTGCTCGTAGGTGGTGACGTCGGATTCCTGACCGTCATTTCCGCTGACGGAATCAGCGGGCGCGGTACGCTCGGCGCGTCCGTAGATGTCGAGCAGTTCGCTGGGGAATACAATGACGGCCTGTGAGCCTGTGGCGGCGCGACGCGGTACGGCTACATAAACGTACTTGCGGGTGTCGCTATTGAAGTAAGTAGGACTCAGACTGAGCGGCCAGCGCTTAGGTTCATGGTTGGCACCATACCAGAGGCCGTCACCATTGCCTGCCTCGCCGCCCGCACTCTCGGCCTTGATGTCCTCGATGAAGCACATGATGACCGCGCCCGTGGCCACCGAGCCCTGAATGCGGTTTGCTTCACCCAGAGCGTTCAGGGTGATGTAGACGGCATTAGGCGCTATCCAGTAGTCGGCTGATGTGGTAATGTAGTACTCCATGCGTGGTTTTGTTTCCGAGTGCTAAGTTACGGCGGCGTGATTTCAAAATGGGACAACGAGGGAGCTGCGGCAGCGCCGCAGCACAGCGGACGGGTTACAAGAAGGGCGATCCGTTGATGTCGAACTCGATGGTGAAGTCTACGGTGAGCGGGTTGCCACTGGCGCGGTCGATGCCACGGGTGGTTTCCTCGGGCAGTATATGCACCTGGTAGTAGTTGCCGCCTACGCCTATCCATGCCCATCTGGCCGTCAGGAACTCGTGGAGATACCACTCCTGCCACTGACGGTCGAGCGGGCCGGACGACATCTTCCAGCGTTCGTGGTTGTTCTTCTTCACGGTGATGCCGTGTGAGAGGTACGACATGGTTTCCTGCCGCGCCCTGATGTGACGCTCGGTGGTGATAGCCACCTCGGCAGTGCGCAGGCAGTTGACGAAGACGTTCTCATGCACGCCAAGGCCGTTGATGAAGCGTATTTCGTAGCCGTCCTGCGGTTGGGGGATGCCGTAGATTCCGCTGGCAAAACCAGCGGACACACTGACGGCGGTGACGGAGGGGGACGAGCCAGAGCCGGGCTGGAGGTGGGTCAGTGTGCCGTCGGACTGGCCCTGTGCGTTAGGGTGATAGAAGCAGACCTCTGGCGAGGACGTGGGCTTGCGGCTGAAACTGGACGGGCCGCCAAACAGGCGCTCCTTGTCGCTCTTGGCACCGATGTAGAAACCGCTATCGCTGAACGAGCCGTTAAGCTGGGTCTGTACCACGCCGTCCACCATATAGTCGTCGTAGGACGTGGCCGTGTAGCCGAACGACGGATAGTTGCCGGGAGTGGCCGTGAACATGAACGTGTCGGCCACGGCACAAAGCGCGGA